>Ga0315331_10003350_pt1 | contig 12114 bp, 5 predicted proteins | sample M160m34915metaG_FD_203456 | JGI IMG/M metagenome (GOLD analysis project Ga0315331, IMG submission 203456) | Ammonia-oxidizing marine archaeal communities from Monterey Bay, California, United States - M1 60m 34915 | ecosystem: Environmental > Aquatic > Marine > Intertidal zone | place: USA...
TTCCAGCAAAACGTTTCCACCGCAGATTAACGCGGTCAGCGTTGACTCAATAACGTGATCCTGCCCAACGATGGTCCTGGCAATCGAGTCGCGGAGACGGTCGAACGTATCACGAAAGGTCTTTGTTTCGGTCAGTTGTTCTTCGTGGCTCGTCATGCAGATTTTTCTAGCAGAAACATCATCGTGATGCTTGAATGCGGCAGTATGCCATGAGGGGTTGTGATATTGGGCAGCCCTGCAGGTGGGAGCAGGTCTCCATGTTATTTTGAATCGCACTCGGATTGGCTATCGTCGTCATTCAGCTGCTGACGCTTGATGGCAAGCAACTTTGCAAGTGTGGTGTCGGTCGGTTTCATCGTTGATGAGCTGGCTTCAGGCGTGTTTTGTCTGGCTGGTAACTGTTGTCCAGGGGACGCGTTCTGTGGTTGCTTTGAAGATGCTTTGTCCGTGTGTGTGTGTGTTGCTGATATCGCTCGCGCGGCGTCGAGTTGGGCCACCGTTTGTTGCTTCGTTTCAAGAAGAGACCCGAGCGTGGTGTGTTGGTCCTGATTGTCTCGACTTCGAAGCGCCAGTCTGCGAATACGTGACCAGTCAATGTGGATTCGTCGGACGGCCACGTCAATCGGCAGAAAAATGGCCAGCAAAATAAGCAACCGGTCGAAGATCGGCCGAGTAGAGGACCGGGGAAGTCTCTCGCCAAAGACAGACTCGGATGGACTATCGATTTGTAGAAGTTTTCCTTCGGTGTTTTCATGAATTTCTTTCAGCATGATCGGATTGGATCGGAACCGGAGATATTCTGCAGAGTACGACACGATGAATCCTCCCGTCACTGATTCAGTTCGATCGGTACTGGTACCCTGAACGATAACCTGGTACTTGCCCTGGTTCGGGAGTGGTAAGCGAGTTTCGTAACGCCGAGGGGCAATCTGTTGAAGCCGCAGTGTTTCGGAAAAGTCATCCGGCCCGTTGATGATTACAGACAAGTCGGCGAAGTTTCCTTTGAGATCGTCTGATGCGTCGGCGAAGTCTTCCGCAACGATGACTGCTTCGCTACCGGCTATGTGTGTCCACAGTCGAAGCTGCGTCGGTTTTCTGGCTCTGGAAAGGCTTGTCAGCAGTTGCGACACGATTGAATCGAACTTGTCCCACTTTACCCAGTCGCGTCCCCATCTCGTCGTGAGGTCGGAAGTAAATGCGGAGGTTGTCCCGAGTCCGTATTTCCATCTTGCTAATAGTGGAGCGGCTGAAAGTGACTCGTTAGATTCAGCGATCGGTGCAAGCAGCACTGACTCCGCACGAGGCTTCAACGAAGTGAGAATATGACCATGAAGAGGTGGTGGTTTCCGCAAACCGATCAGCAGTAATGAAGGAGTCCCGGGCTGCGGCGAGATTGTTCCTTCCTGGATCATCGAACGTTTCAGTGTTCTTGCTTCTTTGACAAAGATGGCCGGAAGTTCTGCCGGGTTATCGGGTGTGTAGGCTGTCCCGCCCGTGGCATCGGCGATGCGTTTCATTGATGTTCTGTCGGACTCGCCGTGTGGAGAGACGGTGACTGTCGACACCGTAATGTGTTTCTGGCGAAATTTTTCAAGAAGATGGTCGGTTGGCGTTGAAGGGTCCCCATCGGAAATTATGACCATTCGTCTGATGGTTGCATCACATTGTGCCAGTCCAGCCAACCCCATTTCCATCGTCGTTGCAAAGGTTGGCATGTCACCAATACGGGCACGATTAACGAGCGTCACCAAACGTGGAAAGTTGGCGGCGGGCGTCAACCGGAACAGCCACTGCTCGGCGTCCTGTCCTTTGTCAAAGAGCAGGACCCCCACTTCGTCGTATCCTGACAGGACTCTAATGGCCTGATTGGTGATCCTTTTTCCCCACGTGTTGCCGTCGGCGAATTCGCACGTGTGAAGAATGATGACCAGTGCTCCCTTTTGTAGAAGTTCCTGTTGTTCGATGTCCATCGAGACTGGCAGGATTTCTTCGACGGGACTCCGGTGGTAGCCACCCGGGCCAAAGCTGTCAGGGCCACCAACCATCAGGAAGCCGATCCCCACGTCGCGGACTGCGTTTTGCAAAGCTCTCAGTTGAGCAGGCACAAAGGCATTCACCGGGACATTGACAAAGATGATGATGTCGTACGGCATCAACGCCAGCGTGCTGTCGGGAAAGCCGTACGCGGTTGTTTGCTCGACGATACGCCCGTCTCTTTCGATCGAGTCAAACAGCGGTTGCCATTCGCGGGGATCACCAGCAGGAGCAGTCACGATTAAAACGCGGCCAGTGCCCTCGACGAATAGAAAGTTCTCCGCGGCGTTGTTTTGAGAAAGGTTGTCTTCTCCGTCGGCAAGTTCGATGGCTGCCTGGTATTCGTAGTAGCCTGGTTTATTGACTCGGATCGGCAGCGAGAACTGATTCAGTCCGGGTTTCAGGTCCACGGCGTTGCTTGCGAGGATTCTGCCATTTTCTCGCAGAACGAGCTTGCCGACAGTTTCGGCGAGTGACGACACTATCACAGAAGCTTCATAATTCTGTTCCAGTTTCGTTTGTTGAGGCAGTTCGAGTCGCTCCACCCAGACTTCGTTTTCGTAGAGATAGTTGACCGGCAGGACATCGACGACAATGCTTCGCGCACGCAACTCTTCAAGACGTTTAGCAACGTTACCTTCGGTCGATGTCCCGTCAGAAATGAGAACGATTCGTCCATTATTTTCAGTAGGGATCATCGCCCCCGATAGCGAGAGTGCCTCCGCCAGATCGGTCGCGTCGCGGCGAACCTGCGAAGTAACAACGCCGTCGAAGGGGAACGTGATGCGGGGCGGTAGTTCGACGACAGCCTCGGCGCCGAAAAGGACGAGCCCGGCTTCGTCCATTGCCGGTTTCTCTGAAACCTGCCGGGCGACGAATGTCAATGCGGAATTAACAGCCTGTTGGCCGACGGAGTCTGACACATCGACCGCGTAGACGACTGTCAGGATCTCGCGTGTCTGAACGGCCCTTGGTTCAGCAAGTGCTACGATGAATCCGGCGGCCAACACGAAGCGAATCCACAACGCCGTTTGTGCTCGCGCTGGTGACAGGCCGGTCGCACCTGCCAGAAACAGCCACCACAACCACAGAATGACTGCGGTCAGGATAAACGCTTCCGGGCGAACGAACAGTACTTTGTCGAGAGTCTCCAACAGGAAACAACTGCCGCCGAAAATCGTCAGGAACAGCACAAGAGACAGAGTGTCACGTACTTGAACCGGCCTGGGTGGTGTCGGGAATACGGAGCGAAGGCTGTCGAAGAGTCTCAACGTTGCAGCTCCACAAGACGTCGGTTTCCAGTATCGGCCACGACAATCCGGCCACTTTGGTCAACGGCAAGTCCCCACGGCGTTGAGAATTGACCGATATTGTGTCCGGATGTCCCGTAAGTCCCCAGTGTCCTTCCTTGAAGGTTCAACCGTGTCACTCGATTGCCGCCATACTCGATGGCAAACAGATCCTCTTTTGGCCCGCCGACCAGGTCATAAGGGTAGTGTAATTGAGCGATGCCAGCTTCTTCACCGAGGATGCTGACAAAGTGACCATCATCTCGAAAAACCTGAATTCGATTATTGATCGCATCGGCCACGTAAATCGAACCGTCCTTCCAAACGATTCCCATGGGGCGTTGAAACAGTCCGTCGCCTGTGCCTAAGCCGCCGAATACTGCGAGCGAGTTCCCGTTTACGTCAAACTTCTGCACGCGATCGTTCCCGCCATACTCGCAAACGTAGTAATTTCCCACTGCATCCTGAGTCAGCGACGAAAGGTAAATAAATTGCCCCGATTCAGAACCATGCTCGCCGTGCATTGAGAGAAATTTGCCTTCACGATTGAAGAAAACGACTCGGTGATAGTGGGTGTCTGCTACGGCGATTCGTCCGTCGTGAAACAGACAGATACCCTCGGGTTTTCCTGCTTCGTACTCAGGCATGAACCAATGACGGTTCAGTTTACCGTCAATACTGAATACGAGAATCCGGCCAGCATCGTCGAGCACAAATAGTTCTCCGTTTGTGTCGAAAGCCAATCCTCGTGGTGCAGGTATCTTTGCGCCGGCCGCTGGCATCGCCCAGTGGTTGACCTGCTTGACGAACAACACCGGAGATGCCGGGGCGGTCGCGGCGCATCCTGCAGCAGCCATCACGAAGCTCAACGGCAGCAACGTGTGCAATGAACAAGGATGACGTTCACGTTGCGACATTGCTGATCGGTTATCTCCGCTGAAAGTAAATGATGATAGATTGACTTCAAGGTGAGGCGTCCAGATTCGTGCTTCACGCAGCGTATTCAAACTGTCTCGGGCCATTGAAGGAAGTGTACGGGCGTGGGAGCTTCTGAATTGTGCATGGCCTGATTAGAGTCCTGTTGATACCCACGCGTTTCGACGCAATTAATCAACGATGACGAAGGTCCTGGAAACTTATGAATCATATCGATCTCCCATCAGACAGAGAGCGGCGCGAATTTCTTAAGTAGTCGGCTGCTGCTACGTTGCTGGCGATTGTTGGCGATTGTTGGCGATTGTTGGCGATACGACTGCGGCTGACGTTGTCGCGGCAGAGATGACGATCGTCGATGACTTTGCAAGAGAGGATTCGTTGTACCACGGTGACGACTGGGAATCGTTAAAACCGGGTTACTGGCAGATCAAGGACGGATCGCTGCGTCGGCGACTGACGAATTACGGAGACCGTGCAAGGCGGACGGGATTTCCATTTCACTACGAGACGCATAAGAAGACGGTGATGCCGGTCGAGTACGACCCGTCGCTTCCACCTGGTGCAATTTATCGCCGTGATTGGATTCTGACAGGCAACTATGCGGTTCTGATTTCGGCAACGGTAAGAGATGTTACAGGAGTGCCGGCAGATGGCGATGATCCAGGCTGGAAGATGTTTCAGTCTGGCGGCGGTCAAATGGGAATTGCGTTCGGCGCAAAGACTCAGTTTGACAGTTATGGAGTAGGTAACCACGCCTGGAAAGCTGTCTGGAGTAACAATGGACAGCTCAGCATCCAGCCGCCCACTGGAAGAGCTAAAGGACCTGCAGCGGTGAACGGGCGAAAAAAGGTCAGTCGTGCGGCGCAAAAGGTGGCAGCGGGCGACCGGGTATCTTTGTTGTTGCGCGTTTCTGGAAAAGATGCGAAATCGGCCGCTGTGACCGTTTCTCTAGTGAGTGATAAAGGGCAAACCGTCAGTAGTGTTTCGACGGAGAGAGTTCCTCGGAACCAGATCGAAGGCTGGTTCGGCATCGTTGGGAAGGGGTTGCTTGACTTCGAGGTGAACTCTGTCCTGCTGCGTCCAGAAAATAACTTACGCAGGACTGCTCCGCAGAATGAATGCCTGAACTGCTACGCGATCGGTTCGACACTAAAACAGGAAGCGGGAAAGTGGAAAGTGCAATTTGTCGGCATGTTCCGAAACAATGGACGGAAGGCCGAGATTCGTGTTGCCGACTTACCTGACCCGCAAGGTGGCTGGAGCAAGGTTCCGGTTGCTGGCTCAGCCAGAATTGTCAACAACGAATTCCGTCGAAACACAGCTGCGATTTACGTTACGTTGCCGGAGTCGCCTGCTGAAACCACGTTGTACTACACCGTGTGGAAAGACGGGATCGACGTCACTGCGGATGCCAGAGTCGGTACTGATTCAACGGGACCCGGAACAGGGCTGGTTGGTGATGTTCCGTCGAGTGGGAAGTACGTTTAGCGTTTGCCTCAGTTGACCGCTCCGTATCGTCTTTGCGGATTAAGTTGCCACGCCATCAACCGTGGCGTCGCTGATCCGTCCAGAAGGAATCGACCGACAGGCAAGGTCGGTTCATTTGAAGTACGTGACCAGCCAACGTACGACGCGTACAAGTATCTGGATGAATACGATTTTCAGGTGATGGTCTGGGAAGACGATGTCTGGTATCTGGAACTACTGATTTATCCGCCCAGCACGGACGATGCTTACAAGATCATCAATATGTCGATCAGCGGCCCGACTTCTCGCTGGCAGATGATGCGGCATTGGAACGTGGTCAATCCGGGCGACCACGATTACGGTATGGACGACGTCAAAGGTCCCGAACAGATCGTCCTTAGGTTGCGCGATGGTCTTGGCCAGGACCGCGACTACATGCGTCGAAACTTTCAGATCGTTCAGCACCTGATCAGCGGTAAGGAAGAAGTTGATCCGACGGCGAATCCGAAGAAGTGGCGGCAATGGCGAATGCGGAACCGTGATTTTTCATTACTGGTGCTCGACTCGCGTCTCTGGCGAACGAGTCAGGATACGAAAATGTGGGACGACGAAGGTTGGGGACATATCAACACGTTGTACGATCGAGCGGACCCGACACGAGCTTTGCTTGGCGAAGTACAGTTCGCGTGGTTGCTGGAAGTCATCCGCACAGATTCTTCACCGTTGATTTGTCTCACCGGTATCAACGGTCTGCACACAGTGTGGACTGGCGGCAAAAAATACAGCAACACGGAAGATGACTTCCGGCAGCGAGATCGAGTTGCAGCCGACTATGCAGGCTGGGTAGCGGCAGGTTCGGATCGAGTGATCGAACTACTGGGTTCTCGCGACGGAGTCGTTAGCGTTTATGGTGATGTTCACAACGGAGCCATTCTCAAGAATACAAAACATCGGCTCTATGAATGTTCTTTCGGCCCCATCGGCAGAACGGGGGGCCGAGCGGTGATCTCGGACTTTGGGCCAACGATGAAGGACTATGACGGTCACGATTTGTCGGTCAAAGCGCTTTACCACATGGCGTACGAAACACCGGATCTGCAACCTCGAACCGGGCCGATGTACTGGAACTTTCTGGAAATGGAATTTGATCCACGAACAGTTGATCCTGCGTTCGGTCTGAGAATTCGCAACCTCGTCGATGACCCGCTTGCCGATCCGCGCGGCGGAAGTTTTGTGACTGATACTGCATCCCAGACCGGCCGAGCGCCCGCCAGCCTGCTTCCTGAACTGAACTTGATTCCGAATGCTGGCGTGCTGGTCGCTTTGTCGAACGGACATCCGTTAAGAGGAACCCGTACGGACAGTGATGGGAACCTGATACAACGCACGCTGGTAGATGTTCCATCTGAATCGCTGGTTCTCATAACTGCACACGATGGAAATGATGCTGAAGCAAAGCTGGACCGAACAGTTCCTGTGTAGGTGACGATTCGTCTTTGGTTCTATTTAAATTCCGCCGTGCCGGAGGCCGCTGCTGGATGATTGGAATCCGGCTGTGAGAAAGTCAGGTGCGAGATCGGAATCCTGGGCGGGATGACCGTCGATTGATGCCAGAAGAATCGGACCATGGCTGCCAGTAAGTTTGGCGATGGCTGCGGCCAGAACTTTTGGCATTGCTGGTAGATCGGACGTCGTGTGTCTAAACGTCGTCAGCGACTCGTAGCCTCGGTTCAAATAGCCGATGGCCAATCCTCCCTGGATTAAGACGAGGGCTCCCGATGTTCGTTGCGGTTTTATTGCCTTGTGTCCCGCCACACTGGGCCACGGGATGATAACGCCAAACGGGTTAGCAGGATCGACTGCCGAGATGGCTATGGATTTTGTACTGCCCACGTTCTCCTGGGATGTAAGGTTGCGCAGTCGTTCGTCAGCACCCGGAGCAGCGAACTGCGCCCCGCCCAATCCATCAATGAAGTAGCCACGTCGGATTTTCCCCAAATCTTCCAACGCTCGCAAAATTGGATAAATCGCTGAAAATCCGCCAGGAATATTTTCAGTCGCGACGGATTCCCGAGTCACGATGCCCATTCGGTCAAGAATCTGCTGGACTTGTTCCATTTTTCGTTCGGTCGGAGAAGATACGTCTTTATCGGGAGTGCTCAGCAGGGACCAGCGACCTTCGGTGCCTGGCAGAAGTGTCGTTCGTTGAGATCTTGCTCGGACTGATCTTCGCGACGAGAACCGTCGTCCCGTCGGAGTTTGTCTGGATCGAGATGGTGCTGCCGATCCTGTGGGACGGATGAGCGATCGAACTGGGGCGAGTGTGTCGTTAGTGACTTCCCCTTGCCACACAAGTCTCCACAGACTTTCAAAGACATCGTTCCGAAATCCACCAATGGCGGAGTGGATCGCACTGAAGAAAACAGCACCGTTGCTTGTCAGAAATTCACGAATCCGATTGGACAGTTCGTCTGCCACTTCTTCGGAATGTGCCGGAAGTGTGAGCTGGTTGAAAGATTGGCTGAGAAAAAGAGCGATGCGACCATCGTGCGTGCCGTGTTTGCCTCGGCCTTGCCAGAGAACCTCGCCGTTTGTACACAGTTCATCGAGCTCACCAGGGCGGTAGTCGAGGATTCTTGCCGGCAGGATGTCGCGTTCGAGGCACGATGCGGGGAGAGCGATTCCCTGGAGTTGCTGGACGACGTCCAGCAGTGCCTCCGGTCCTTTGCAGCGTCGGCCGATACCATGCCAGTCGATAAGGAATCGCATGCAGGCTTCAGGTGATGCAGGCTTGATCTGGTCCCGGACGCGAGCGAGCGAGCGCTGCTTCCAGATTCTCAGAACGTTGGCGTCGCACCATTGTCGTTCAACGACGTTGTCTGACGTGGGGTTGGTATGCGATTCGCGGTCAAGCCTCGGCTTTATGAAATCGCCACTGATAAGTCTTCCGCTCCTGCCAAGTTCGTCAAGGGCGACGTCCAGCTGGTCAGGCAGAAGGTTGAATCTTGCACATATGTCTTCCAGCGAAAACGGTCCGTTAGTTCTGGCGAAGCGCGAAATAAGATCGACCAGGGGCGATTCAACCGGATCTGCTAACGCCGACGCTATTCCACGCGGCAACGGAATTGACAAGGCATCCCGGTATCGTGACGCATCTTCTGCTGCAACAAAGCGTTCTTCGTCAATGATTTTCAGTTGTAATATTCGTCCTTGTTCTAACAGGCCGGAAATCCACTTGTCAGCAGCTAGTGGGTCCAACGTCAGGTCGCAGCGTTTGACGATTTCAATCCATGAGAGATCGCCAAGATGCAATAACAGATCATGCAGGCCATCGACGCTGCGGACCGGTTGTTCCGTGTTTGAACGCTGCAACTCGCTGCGTAGTTGATTCAACACGTCCGGGTCAAGAAGTTCCGAATAGTTGACCTTGCCGAGTAGTTCCTGCAATTGCAGATGGTCCAGTGCGAGTGCCTGAGCACGACGTTCGGCCAGTGGAGTATCGCCGTCGTAGAGAAAGTTTCCGGCGAAAGAGAACAGGACGGCAGACGCGAACGGCGACGGTGACTCGGTTTGAATGTGCCGCACAGTGATTGACTGATTCTCGACATCGTCGAGTAGTGTTTTCAGGCCTGCCAGATCGAAGACGTCCTGCAAGCATTCACGATACGTCTCCAGCATTATTGGGAAACCGGGATAACGAGCTGCGACCGTTAAGAGGTCAGCGGATTTTCGGCGTTGAAGCCACAGGGGAGTGCGTTTGCCCGGACGGTGACGCGGGAGCAGCAGTGCTCGTGCAGCGTTTTCGCGAAAGTGCGAAGCGAACATTGAAGTCGTGCTTAGTTCTCTGACGAGGATGTCTTCGATTTCGTCTGGCCCAGGGAAGAGTAACGCAGTTGACGGGCGTTCGTCGGCCGCCGGAAGCCGGAAAATGATTCCGTCGTCAGTCCACATGACGTCGACTTGACCATTTGAAACTTCTCGAAGTCGACTCACGACAGCCGTCGCCATCGGCGCATGAATGCGGGCGCCGAATGACGACAGAATTACAATTCGCCAGTCGCCAATTTCGTCAACGCCGGCTTCGACGATGATCGTGCGGTCGCTGGGGATTTCACCAGTGGCTTCGATCTGAGCTTCGAGATACTTCATCAGGTTTTCAGCTGCCTGATCGGCAAGTCCGTGCTGGTCGATCAGTTGCTCCATCGCGTCGTCTCGGTCGAGATCGAGCAGGCGGCGGGCCAGCGATCCGATGGCCTGTCCGAACTCAAGCGGTCTTCCGGGGCCTTCACCTTTCCAGAATGGCATTCGTCCGGGTTCACCGGGAGCCGGAGTCACGAGCACGCGATCCTGAGTGATTTCGATGACGCGCCAGGAAGACGCTCCCAGAAGAAAAACGTCGCCGGGATGGATCTCGTGAACCATTTCTTCTTCGAGTTCCCCGACACGGCTGTTGGGTTCTCCTTCTTTGCTGAGCAGGAATACTCCGTATAGACCGCGGTCCGGGATCGTTCCTGCGTTGAGAACAGCCACGCGTTGAGAGTCACTTCGTGGAGAAAGTTCTCGATTGATTCGGTCCCAGTTGACCCGCGGCCGAAGCTCGTGAAATTCGTCAGATGGGTACCGGCCGGATAGCAGATCTAATATGGCTTCATAGGCTGATTGCGGCAGGTCGGCAAATGGAGCACTGCTTAATATTATGCGATAAACGGCATCGGCCGGGATTGGCCCTTCAGAAACAATCGCCACAATCTGCTGAGCAAGCACGTCGAGTGGGTTTCGTGGATAAAATGTTTCTTCGACGTTGCCGTTGAGTATTCGGTCGGAAGCTGCTGAGCAGGCCAAAAGGTCGCCTCGGTAACGAGGGAAGATGATCCCGTGCGAAACGGCTCTGACGCTATGGCCGGATCGGCCGATCCGCTGCAGACCTGAGGCGATCGACGGCGGCGCTGCGATTTGAATTACCAGGTCGACGGATCCCATGTCGATGCCCAGTTCCAGTGAAGATGTTGCCACGATTGCGGGGAGCTGGCCTTGCTTCAGCCGTGACTCTGTGTCGAAACGTATATCTTTCGCCAACGATCCGTGATGCGCTAGTGCGATTTCTTCGTCAGCTTCGTCGTTGATCGCCCCGGCCAGTCGTTCGGCCAGCCGGCGGCTGTTTACGAAGATCATTGTCGATCGATGTGATCGGATCAGCTCGACCAGTCGAGGATGAATCGATGGCCATATCGATAAAACAGCCGACTGCGGTTCGCGTTTTCTAGCGTGACCGGATTGACGCTTTGCTTGAGCCTCGGCGAGTTGAGACATGTCCTCGACGGGAACTTCAATGGTGATATCGAGATTCCGTTTTCGTCCAGCCTCGACGATCGTTACATCTCGCGGCGTGGCGATGGGATCGTTTTGCGTGGCGAATTCCAGACCACCCAGCAGCCGGGCGACTTCGTCAAGCGGCCGCTGCGTGGCTGAAAGTCCGATGCGTTGTGCAGGCTGTCGCTGGGGTGAAGATCGTCGACGAAGTTCTTCCAGACGCTCCAATGACACAAAGAGATGCGAACCTCTTTTGGAAGCGACCAGAGAGTGGATTTCGTCGATGATAATTGTTTCGACGTTGCCGAGAATCTCTCGCGCTTTCGAGGTGAGTATCAGGTAAAGCGATTCGGGTGTTGTGATCAGGATATCAGGCGGTGTTTTTGCGATACGTCGTCGATCGCTCGGAACCGTATCGCCGGTCCGAATGGCGACGGTCGGCGGTTCGTAGTGCTGCTCATGGTGGTCGGCGACTTGCTGAATGCCGAGCAGTGGCCGTTGCAGGTTCCGTTCGACGTCGACACCAAGAGCCTTCAGCGGAGATATGTAAAGGACGGTGACTCCACGTTTCTTTGCTGCGTCGCCGGAGACGTTGACTGGATCAGTCGACGATCGCACAAACATCAGCCGGTTAATGGCCGTCAGAAACGCAGCGAGCGTTTTTCCGGAACCTGTTGGTGCGAGCAGGAGTGTGTGTTCTCCACGTGCAATTGCCGGCCAGGCTTCAAGTTGAACTCGAGTTGGCTCACCGAGATCCTGTAAGAACCAGGTCTGAACTGTCGGATGAAATAGATTGAGCATCGAAGTTTTTCGTAGGCAAGCACGTGCAGAACTAGGCGTTCTGCCACGAATTCCAGGTTGGAACGAACCGAAGTCTATCAAGAGATGTCATGCCGGTCGCCGATGCTGTTGGTTACGGATGCTGGTGACGATAATATCTAGCTGAGATCAACGCGGAGCTGCTGCACGCTCCTTTCCTGTCAGAAAAGACTGTTTGATGCCCTGGGAAGCCTGGTTCACAGTTGGAGTGGTCTGTCTGTTGGTCATAGGTCTGGCACGTAATTTCGGGCCGCCGGAT
>Ga0315331_10003352_pt1 | contig 12110 bp, 6 predicted proteins | sample M160m34915metaG_FD_203456 | JGI IMG/M metagenome (GOLD analysis project Ga0315331, IMG submission 203456) | Ammonia-oxidizing marine archaeal communities from Monterey Bay, California, United States - M1 60m 34915 | ecosystem: Environmental > Aquatic > Marine > Intertidal zone | place: USA...
TCGAATGGAAGATCGAGGAGAAATACCGGTCGGAAGGCCGCGATAAGGACGAAGTGCCGATCGTGGAATTCCGCCAGGAATGTCGCGATTTTGCCGAACACTGGATCGGCGTTCAGCGCGAGGAATTCCAGCGGCTCGGCGTGATCGGCGACTGGGAAAACCCGTATACGACGATGAATTATGCCGCCGAGGCGCAGATCGCCCGCGAATTGATGAAATTCGTCGATAACGGACTACTGTATCAGGGCTCGAAGCCCGTGATGTGGTCGGTGGTCGAAAAAACCGCCCTTGCCGAGGCGGAGGTCGAATATCACGATCATGAATCCGACACGATCTGGGCGAAGTTCCCGATCCGCGCCGGCGCGACCGAAGCGCTTGCCGACGCGGCGGTGGTGATCTGGACGACGACACCGTGGACGATCCCGGGTAACCGGGCGATCTCGTATTCATCGAAGATCTCTTACGGGCTGTATGAAATTACTGAGGCGCCGGACGAAAACTGGGCCAAAGCGGGCGACAGGTTGATTCTTGCCGATGCGCTGGCCGATGACGTCATGGGATCAGCCCGGGCGACGACGTGGCAGCGTGTGTCCGATGTTTCGCCCGATATGCTGGGCGGGATGACCTGCGCACACCCGCTGACGGATATCGGCTACGGATTCGATATTCCGCTGCTCGACGGCGTGCACGTGATGGATGATGCAGGCACAGGCTTCGTGCACACCGCCCCCGGCCATGGTCGCGACGATTATGATGTCTGGGTAGCCTGTTCGCGCGATCTCGATACCCGCGGAATCGATACGCGGGTTCCCTACACGGTCGATGCCGACGGCATTTATACCGACGAGGCGCCCGGCTTTGACGGAAAATGCGTGATCACCGCGAAAGGCAAGAAGGGCGACGCCAACCAGGCGGTTATCGATGCGCTGGTGGCGGTGGATGCGTTGATCTCGCGCGGCCGCGTGAAGCATCAATACCCGCATTCCTGGCGATCCAAGAAGCCGCTGATCTTCCGTAATACTCCGCAATGGTTTATCGCGATGGACAAGCCGTTCGGTGAGGCTGCGAAATCGCTGCGTGAGGTCGCGCTCGACGCGATCGATGCGACCGGCTTCTACCCGGAAGCGGGCAGGACCCGGCTCCATGGCATGATCGAAGGGCGGCCTGACTGGGTCGTGTCCCGCCAGCGCGCCTGGGGCGTGCCGATCACGGTTTTCGTCAATAAAAAGACCGGCGAATTGCTCCGCGATTCCGGTGTGCAGGATCGAATTGCGACGGCCATCGCGGAAGAAGGCGCCGATGCATGGTTTGCCTCCGATCCGTCGCGTTTCCTCGGGAACGATTACAGCGCCGACGACTACGAACAGGTTTTCGATATTCTGGACGTGTGGTTCGATTCAGGGTCCACCCACAGTTTCGTGCTGGAAGACCGTGACGACCTGCAATGGCCGGCCAGCCTGTATCTCGAAGGATCCGACCAGCATCGCGGCTGGTTTCATTCGAGCCTGCTTGAATCCTGCGGCACCCGTGGACGCGCGCCCTACGACGCGGTGCTGACCCACGGCTTCGTGCTCGCCGAGGACAAGCAGAAGATGTCCAAGTCGACAGGCAATATTGTCGCGCCGCAGGAGATCATCAAGCAGTACGGCGCCGATATCCTGCGTATCTGGGTGGTCGCGTCGGATTATTCTGAAGATCTGAAAATTGGTCATGACATAATCAAACATCAGGCGGATGCCTATCGCCGGCTACGCAACACGCTGCGCTATATCCTCGGTAATCTCGACGGTTTCGAGGAAAGCGAGCGGCTGGATGTATCGGAAATGCCGGAGCTTGAGCGCTGGGTATTGCACCGGTTGACCGAGATCGATGCGCTGGTCCGCGCACGCGCCACGGATTTCGATTTCCACGATATGTTTACGGCCGTTCACAATTTCTGCGCGGTCGATCTTTCATCGTTCTATTTCGACATTCGCAAAGATGCCTTGTATTGCGACAAAGCGGATTCCGTCCGCCGTCGCGCCGCGCGGACAGTGCTGGATGAACTGTTTTCCTGCCTGACCGCCTGGCTCGCGCCGATCGCGTGCTTTACGGCGGAAGAAGCCTGGCTTTCCCGCAACCCGGGCGACGAAGAAAGCGTTCACCTGCGGACTTATCCCGATGTGCCCGCCGCCTGGCAGGACACGGCGCTGGCTGAAAAGTGGGCCACGATCCGCCGCATCCGGCGAGTGGTCACCGGCGCGCTTGAACTTGAACGCGCAGAAAAGCGCATCGGCTCAAGCCTGCAGGCGGCACCAACTGTCTATATCAGCGGCGACTATGCCGGTTCGCTCGACGGCGTCGATCTCGCTGAAATTTCGATCACGTCCGAGATTGTCGTCGCAAGCGGCGATGCCCCGGACGGAGCCTTCACCCTCGATGACGTCTCCGGTGTCGCGGTCGTGCCCGGACTGGCCGACGGCGGTAAGTGCGAAAGATGCTGGCAGGTGCTGGTTGAGGTCGGGTCTGCCAGCGAGAACCCCAATATTTGTAACCGCTGCGCCGACGCGGTGGCCGGCTTTCCCGCGGCGGCGGAGTGAGTAACTCATCTTGATTCGGCTTGGTCTTCCCGTCGCAGCCCTCATCATCGCGCTAGACCAGGCGACGAAAACGTGGATCGTTCACGATATTATGGCGCCGCCCCGATGGATCGAGGTTACGTCGTTTTTCAATATTGTGATGGTCTGGAATAAGGGCGCCAGCTTTGGTTTGTTCAGCACCCAATCGCCCTGGACGCAGGCCATTCTCGGCGGCTTTGCCATTGTGATTTCGATCGTTCTTGCTGTCTGGATGTACAGAGCACGGTCAAAGTGGCTTGCGGTAGCGCTTGGTTTGGTGATTGGCGGCGCGCTCGGCAACGCAATCGACCGCGCGATTTACGGTGCTGTGGCGGATTTCCTCGATTTTCACGCCGATAGTTATCACTGGCCGTCCTTCAATGTTGCCGATATCGCAATATCGGTTGGGGTCGTGATGTTGTTGTTTGATGGGTTGCTTGAGAAACGCCGCGACCATAGATTAGACGCGTGAGTCCGGTTCACAGTGGATATTGGAATATGACACGGCACATCCTGCTGGCGATCCTGGCGGTATTTACCTTAACCGCTTGTGAAAATGCACGCGAAGCAATGGGCATCGGGAAGCAATCCCCGGATGAATTCGCTGTCGTCACACACTCACCGCTCAGCATGCCGCCTGATTTCGGGTTACGTCCACCGCGTCCCGGGACGGAACGCCCGCAGGAAGCGGCGGTCAAGGATACGGCGCGGGGGCTTCTGGTCAAAAGTTCGAAGTCGACGGCAACGCAGCAGAAACCGTCTGATGTCTCCAAGGGGGAATCCGCGCTTCTTGCACGGGCCGGCGCCTCTAATTCCGACCCTGCGATTCGCCGCACGATCAATCGCGAATCCTCGATTCTCGCGACGGAGAACGACAGTTTCGCTGACCGTTTAATCTTCTGGCAGGATAGTCCGCCGCCGGGCGCGCTGGTCGATGCGGCAGCGGAACAGAAACGACTCCGCGAGAATGCTGGCTTGGGTGATGCGCCCACCAAAGGGCGGACACCAAAGATTATCCGCAAGCCCAAGGGCTGGTTCGAAGGCATCTTCTAGTTGACCTGAAAGTGATGGTGACGGGTCTTGCATCGTCTCCACGTGTGCCCAACTGACTCTGAACAGCTTTGTTTGCCTTGAGTGTGCGCGACGCCGCGGGGACTCGTTTGATCTTCTGGGGCGGAAATCTGAATTGCGGGAGTTGAATTTGCACATATCGTTAAGGTCTGTTTTCGCAGGTATAATGGCAATCGTTGCCGGTTTTGTGATTTTTTCATCAACAGCATCCGCCGCAGTTTTTTCACCCAAGACATTCACATTGGACAACGGCTTGCAGGTCGTGGTGATTGAAAATCACCGGGCGCCGATTGTGATGCAGATGCTGTGGTACCGCGTCGGTGCCGCGGATGAGGAACCGGGTGAATCCGGTCTTGCCCATTTCCTGGAACATCTGCTGTTCAAGGGCACGAAAACCGTAAAACCCGGCGAATTTTCGCGCACGATCTCGCGGATCGGTGGACGTGACAACGCCTTCACTAGCTATGATTACACAGCGTATTTTCAACGCGTTGCCGCCCATGAACTTGAAACCATCATGCGGCTCGAAGCCGATCGAATGCAGAACGTCGTTCTCAGTGATGCGGTGGTTCTGCCGGAACGCGATGTGGTGCTGGAAGAACGCCGGTCACGGACGGATAACAGTCCGGCTGCGCAGCTTCGCGAACAGGTCCGCCGGGCATTGTATCTTAACCATCCTTACGGCCGTCCCGTCATCGGCTGGATGAGCGAAATCAAAAACCTGACGACCGAGAACGCGCTTGCCTTTTATCGCAAGCATTACGCGCCCAACAACGCGATGTTGATCATCGCCGGCGATGTCACCGTCGATCAGGTCAGGGTGTTGGCGCAAAAATATTATGGCCCGATTCCCAAAATGGCGGTGCCGGACCGGGTGCGTCCGAAAGAACCGCCGCATCGCGCTGCGAGGCACGTCGTGCTCAAGAATAGGCGGGTCAATCTGCCGTCGTGGTCGCGCACCTATCTGGCACCCAGCTATACGACCGGCAGGAAATCGGGGAAATCCGGGAAATCCGTCGCGTATCCGCTTGAGGTGCTCGCCCAGGTTCTCGGCGGCGGGTCGACAAGCCGGCTGTATCGAAAACTCGTCGTGGAACGCGGTATCGCGTCCAACGCCGGCGCCTGGTATCGCGGCGACGGCCTTGATTATGGCGAGTTCGGACTCTATGCCAGCCCCAAGGCGGGCGGCGATATCGAAGCGTTGGAAAAGGCGGTTCTGGAGGAACTCGACGCCGCCTTGAAGGAAGGTTTCAAGGCGGCCGATATCGATCGTGCGAAACGGCTGATTTCCGCGCAGGCGATCTACGCGCGCGATGGTTTGCGCGCCGGACCCAACGCCATCGGACAGGCGTTTACGCAGGGCCAGACCATTGCCGATGTCGAAGAATGGCCGGAGCGGATTTCGGCAGTGACGGCGGAGCAGGTGATGGCCGCCGCCAAGTCGACGATAAAAGTGGAGAGCTCCGTTACAAGCATCCTTCTGCCGGAGGCTGCGAAATGAAGATGTACAGGATTTGTGCCGCTCTCGTGCCGGCTTTTGCCCTCGCTGCCGTTACTATATTGGCGCTGGCGGGACCCGCCGCGGCCATGGAAATCCGCAAAATCGTCTCCGACAAGGGGATTGTTGCGTGGTTCGTGCCCGATAAATCCGTGCCGATGATCGCCATGAGCTTCGCATTCCGCAACGCCGGTTCCGCGACCGATCCCGATGGCAAGGAAGGTCTGGCCGAAATGGCATCCAGCCTGCTGGATGAAGGTGCGGGCGAATTGAAATCCCAGGATTTCCAGCGAGCGCTCGAAGATATCGCCGCCCAGATGTCGTTCGGTGCGGGCCGCGATACGTTTACAGGCAGGTTGCGGACGCTCACCGCCGAGCGCGGCAAAGCGTTCGGTCTGCTGCGGTTGGCACTGAACGTACCGCGCTTTGACGATCAGCCCGTGCAGCGAATTCGATCGCAAATTCTTGCGTCCTTACGCCGGAGTATCGACAATCCACGGCGGATTTCTGGCCAGTTATGGTCCAAAACGATCTTCCCCGGGCATCCCTATTCCAAACTGTCAAACGGCAGCGAAAAAACGGTCAACGCGTTAACCGTGCCGGACCTCAGGGCTTTCGTCCGGGACCGGTTCACGCGCGATCGCCTGATCGTCGGTGTGGTCGGCGATATTACCGAACAGGAACTCAAATCCCGCCTCGATGCCGTCTTTGGCGATCTGCCGGCGACCGGGCCCAAGTTTGAGATTCCCGAGGTCAAACCGGCGAGTAGCGGTAAAACGCTCATTGTGCGCAAGCAGATACCGCAGAGTGTCGTTATTCTCGGCCATGGCGGGATCAAGCGGGACGATCCGGACTGGTACAAGGCATTACTGGTCACGCGGGTCTTCGGTGGCGGTGGGCTCAGTTCACGTCTGTATGAAGAAATCCGTGAAAAGCGCGGGCTTGCTTATTCGGTCTATGCCTATCTGAGCCCGATGCAACATTCCGGGATTATCGCCGGCGGTGTTGCCACCCAGAATGCGCGGGCGGCGGAATCCGTGTCCGTGATCCGGGCGGAATGGAAGAAGCTTGCGGAAAACGGCATAACCGCAAAGGAACTGGCGACCGCAAAAACCTATCTCAATGGCTCATTCCCGCTACGCCTCGGGTCGAGCCGCGGAATCGCCGGTATGCTCGTCGGTATCCAGATTGCCGATCTGGGCATGGATTACATCGAAAAGCGCCTGTCGCTGATCAATTCAATCACTTTGGCGGAGGCGAACAGGGTGGCGCAGCGGCTGTTCCGGGCCGACGATCTGACGGTCATCGTTGTCGGTGACCCGAAAGGGATGGAAGAAAAGCCCTGAGATAGGCCGAAGCGGCCTGGTTTTATTGGGTTTTATCCATAATTGTTCGCGGAAACGGGGAGACGCCCTTTTCCCGATTCGCCAGCATGACTTAAGGTGCCCGTGACATGGGAACCATCGATAGACCCTACACTCAGGACCTGACGGATTGTTTCGCTGGCGAGATCGGCGACGGCGGTCTGGAATCTGCCACATTCGACCGCTATGTCGGCCTATCTGAAGGCGCGTTGGAACGTGTCCGGGCCGCGCATGACGCGAACCTGTTGCCGCTTCTGGACCTGCCGCAGCAGTGCGATGATCTGGCAGTAATCAAATCGGTCGCGGAACGCTTCCGGTCTTCCTTCGACGATGTCGTGGTGCTGGGTACGGGCGGCTCCTCGCTCGGCGGACAGACGCTGCGTTCGCTGGCGGATATCGGGCTCGGTCCGCGGCCGGGTGCGCCACGGGTGTGCTTCATGGATAACGTCGATCCCCACACATTCGACGGATTGATCACCGGGCTGAACTGGACACGCACCGGGATTATTGCGATTTCAAAATCCGGATCTACTGCGGAGACGCTGTTTCAGTTCGGCGTACTGCTTCAAGCGCTCGAAGCGCATGTCCCGGCAGATAAAATATCGGAGCATGTCGTCGCAATTACCGAGGCGACGGAAAACCCGGTGACCGTAATTGCCAGAAATATCGGCTGTACGACCCTGGAACATCATCCTGGAATCGGAGGCCGGTATTCCGTGCTGTCGGTGACCGGCATGCTTCCCGCCGCGATTGCCGGCCTGGATATCGAACGTCTGCGCGCCGGCGCGGCAACAATCACCCAACCGCTCCTGGCCGGCGTGCCGGCAGCCGACTTGCCGCCGGCGACAGGGGCCGCGGTGTCGGTGGGGCTTAACCGCAGTGCTGGAACCCGCCTTTCGGTTCTCATGCCCTATTGTGACCGGTTTGCCGACCTTGGGCTCTGGTTTTGCCAACTTTGGGCGGAAAGCATCGGAAAGCAGGGCGAAGGAACGACCCCGATACGCGCTATCGGGACGGTCGACCAACACAGTCAACTCCAGCTGTATTTAGATGGGCCGGCAGATAAAATGTTTTCGCTGATCCTGACGGAGACCGGCGGGCAGGGCACATCCGTTCCGGCTGCGTTTTCGGATATTGAAGGGCTGTCTTATCTTTCCGGCCATACGATGGGCGATCTGCTTGCAGTGGCCGGCCGGTCGACGGCGGAGACCCTCGCCAATAACGGCCGCCCGACCCGAGTATTCCACGTGCCTGTTGTCGACGAGTTTTCGATGGGCGCGTTGATGATGCATTTCATAGTCGAGACGATGATTACCGCCGACCTTCTCGGGGTGAATGCCTTTGATCAGCCGGCGGTAGAAGAAGGCAAAATTCTCGCGCGCGAATATCTTGCGAAGGGAAGCATCGCATGACATTGCGCCTGCTGCCCGAAACACTGGTCAACCGGATTGCCGCGGGTGAGGTGATCGAGCGCCCGGCGGCGGCGGTAAAGGAACTGGTTGAAAACGCCATTGATGCCGGCGCGCGGCATATCGATGTGGTGCTGGAAGATGGCGGGCGTGTTCTGATTTCGGTGACTGATGACGGCTGCGGCATGACCCCGGAAGAACTGGAACTTGCCGTGCAGCGACATGCGACGTCGAAACTGCCGGATGACAACCTGGTGGATATCCGCACGCTGGGTTTTCGCGGCGAGGCACTGCCGTCGATCGGCGCGGTTTCCCGGTTGTCGATTACCAGCCGGGCCGCGGGCGCGGAGACCGCGTTTGGAATTGAGATCGAAGGCGGCAAAACGGGTACGCCGAAACCGGCGGCATTAGGAGCCGGAACGCGTATCGAAGTGCGCGACCTGTTTTATGCGACACCGGCACGGCTGAAATTCCTGAAAACACCACGCACCGAAGTCGATCACGCCGCTGACGCGATCAAGCGGCTGGCCATGGCGCATCCGGAAATCGCGTTTTCACTGGCCGACGAAGACCGCGTGCGGTTTCGCTACGGGTCGGCGCAGGGCGACCTACTCACGGCACGGCTCGACCGCCTGTCGGCCGTGATGGGCCGCGAATTTGCGGACAATGCCGTCTCGGTCGATTCAGAACGCGGCGGTATCCGCCTGACCGGATTTGCCGGTGTGCCGACCCTGAACCGGGGAAATGCACGGGCGCAGTATCTGTTTGTGAACGGCCGTCCGGTGCAGGATCGGCTGCTGGTTGGCGCGGTTCGTGGGGCGTATCAGGATTTTCTTGCGCGCAACCGGCATCCGATGATCGCTTTGTTCCTCGACGTGCCACCCGATGCTGTTGACGTCAACGTTCACCCCGCGAAGGCCGAAGTCCGTTTCCAGGATGCCGGGCTTGTCCGGGGTCTGATTGTCGGCGGTCTGCGGCGTGGCCTGGAAGCCGCAGGGCACAGGGCGTCTACCACCGTCGCAGCGGCGGCGCTGGGTGCGTTTCAGCCGGGCTTCGGCGGCAGTGTGGCTTCGCCTTCGTCTTCTCCCTCGTGGCGACAGGGCCCTGCCATTACCCATGAACTGGCGGAAATTGCGGCGGCTTATCAGGCCCCGGCATCAACCAGCGTGCTTGACGCCTTCGATGCGCCGTCCGCACGTGCAGCTGTGGATGCGCCGCTGCAGGACGCGCCGGTACCGATATCATCATTTCCGCTCGGCGCGGCCCGGGCACAGGTCCATGAAACCTATATCGTGTCACAGACCGACACCGGGATCGTCATCGTCGATCAGCACGCAGCCCATGAAAGGCTGGTCTACGAGCGGATGAAGAACGCACTCGCCGATGGTGGTGCTAAACGCCAAGGACTATTAATTCCTGAGGTCATTGAGATGGACGAAGCTGCGGTCGAACGTTTATGCGATCGAGCGCCCGAGTTTGAGGAACTGGGATTAGCGATCGAAAAATTTGGTCCCGGGGCTGTGGTGGTACGCGAGGTTCCCGCGCTCCTCGGTCAGGCTAATGTGACAGGGCTTCTACGGGATCTTGCCGACGATCTAGAAGAGTTCGGTGCTGGGCTAGCACTTAAGGAGCGGCTCGAGGATGTCTGCTCGACGATGGCCTGCCATGGCAGCGTCCGTGCGGGACGCCGCCTGACGGCGGAAGAGATGAATGCACTGTTGAGGGAGATGGAAGTTACCCCTCATTCGGGGCAGTGCAATCACGGCCGGCCTACTTATGTTGAACTTAACCTGTCGGATATAGAACGGTTGTTCGGTCGCCGCTAGGTATTATAGCGGCTGACACCTAGGCTGAGTCGTTCAAAAACGACGTTGTTTTTAACTGCCATCGGTATGCCATGGAGCGTACCCAGCTCAACACCCTGTTTCAATCGGTGACCCGCCGTCTTTCCACCTTACCTGACCGACCGTATCGCGAGGATGGTCAGCCGCTACTTTTATTGTCGGATTAATTTGACCGAGCCTTGTGAGGCAAATTTCGCGCGCCTCGCTAATGGAAATTCTTCCAGTCCGAGTTGCTGCCGCGAGATCAGTGGCAGTCCATTACCAACGGTTGTTCTACTCAGTAAAAAATATAGGGATAACGACTTTCGAATTTTTGCCTACTTTGGCGGGACTTTACACATGAATTGAATGGCGCCTTAATAAGCGGCTGATAAATTTTTACTTGCTTCCGCCAGCCCTACAGGGGTTTTTGGAAAACAAGCTCCGTGACGGCTGGGTTAATATCGTGATGTCGGTGCAGATAAATGTTGGATAAATACGAATTTGCAATGCGGCAAATCGGTTTGATTTTTGCAATCGTACTCGCCGTTGCAGCAATATATGGCGCGGGGCCATTTCCATTTATTGAACAGGGTGTTCGGCTTGGCGGTGCAATAGGATCAGCGGTAATAGTTACGCTCACACTCAAACCGCTAGCCAGAGAATTCGGCCGGGGAATACCGGCAAGAAGAATATTCTTTTGGGCACTCGATACGTTATTTTTGGTTTGTTTTATTTTCACGCTTTTTAATTTCTCCGAGGTTTATGAGAGTATGTGGGACGGGGTAATAATCCTCGAAACACCCACGCTGGCGGTTGGTTGCTTCGGAGCATTAGTAGTTATCGAGTCGGTCCGGCGAACTTTCGGTATCATCCTACCCATAATCTGTATTTTGATGCTTTGCTATGCACAGTACGGTGACCTTCCCGGAATTCTAGGGCATAGGGGTTTTACCTTTGAAGAAGTCGTTGAAGTTATCTGGTTCAGCTTTTCAGGGGTTTTTGGTCGACCGACCGACATAGTGTCATCCATTGTCCTAATTTTTATTGTTTTCGGCGCAATGCTGGAAGCGACAGGGGCAACGGGAATACTTCTTAAAATGGCGACGGTAGCGACGGCCAAGATTAGAGGCGGTACAGCACACTCGGCGATCGTCGCTAGCGCGCTTTTCGGAACCATTTCAGGGAGCCCGGTTGCTAACGTTGTCGGAACCGGCGTCTTCACAATTCCGATGATTAAACGCCAAGGATTTGGCAATTCATTTGCTGGCGCTGTGGAGGCCGCTGCATCATCCGGCGGTCAGTTTACGCCCCCCATCATGGCTGCTGTCGCGTTCATCATGGCAGAATTAATAGGGCTACCTTATTACCAAGTGGCTATCTGTGCCGCAATCCCAGCTCTCTTGTACTACGGGAGCCTTTTTGCCAGCGTTTATGCGGAGGCTGTTAGGTTGGGCATAGAGCCCTTGCCCAAAGAAGAAATACCTAAACTTTCGAGAAATGACTGGCTGGAGTCATCCAGGTTTCTAATTCCACTTATTATCGTGGTGGTTGTGCTTTTTGCAGGAAGATCAGCGGCTTTAGCCGGTTTTTCAGCTCTTGCCGCAGCTATTCTGACCGGATTTATAATTGACTGGGTTTTTCTCAGAAAAGAAAAAAAAGACAACCTCGGAGCTGCTCGTCTCTTAGAGGCCTTAAAAAAGGGTGGAATCCAATGTGCCCAAATAATGGTTGCTGTCGGTTCGATTGGCATCGTAATTGGTGTTGTTAGTTTAACTGGAGTTGCCGGGAATTTTGGAGCCCTGGTTTCAGAGTTGGCTGAAGGGTCTCTATTTATCGCGTTATTGGTGACGGCATCGGCCTGCCTTTTGCTTGGTATGGGTTTACCGACGTTGCCGGCCTATCTTTTCATTGTTCTCTTTGTCGGCCCAGTTATTGGTAGTTTAGGGATACCCGCCCTTTTGGTTCACATGTTCGTGTTATATTTCGGTGTATTATCCAATGTGACGCCGCCAGTGGCAATTGCTGCTTACGCTGCCGCCCCAATTGCGGGCTCAAACCCGATGTCCACGGGCTTCAACGCCCTCCGGTTGTCTGCCGTAGGTTTTATCATTCCTTTCGTGATGATCTACTACCCCTCGATCAGCATCGTAATAGATTTTAATTGGATTGAATTCTTATGGATCATGATCAGGATGCCAGTGGTAATTTGGCTTGTCGCATCGGGGTTGATTGGCTGTGACACCCGAAAGTTAAGATTTTTAGAAAGAATTTTTAGAGTGGTTTGTGGTCTAGTTATTCTCGTGGAATTCGTTCCCGTTCAGATAGGAGCGTATATTCTTGGATTT
>Ga0315331_10003354_pt1 | contig 12106 bp, 8 predicted proteins | sample M160m34915metaG_FD_203456 | JGI IMG/M metagenome (GOLD analysis project Ga0315331, IMG submission 203456) | Ammonia-oxidizing marine archaeal communities from Monterey Bay, California, United States - M1 60m 34915 | ecosystem: Environmental > Aquatic > Marine > Intertidal zone | place: USA...
ACCATCACCGACAACGTCCACCCTTGTTCCGACCCGCTACCTGGCTTCAAGGAAGTCCAGCCCATGGTCTTTTCGGGCATCTATCCGGTCGAATCCTCTGATTATGAGGCTCTCAAGACCGCGATGGGTAAACTTCAGATCAACGATGCGGCATTCACATTCCAACAGGAAAGCTCCGTCGCACTGGGCTTTGGTTTCCGGTGTGGCTTTCTCGGCCTTCTGCACATGGAGATCGTCCAGGAAAGACTTCGCAGGGAGTTTAACATGGACGTGATCTCCACCTACCCTTCCGTCATTTACGAGGTGAGCAAGACAAGTGGCGAACAACTGCTTGTCGATAACCCCTGTCTTCTCCCCGATCTTTCTGAAGTCGACGAAATTCGGGAACCCATGGTCAAAGTCTTCATCATGACACCCTCCGAATTCATCGGCGACATGATGGCCCTCGTTATGGAGAAAAGAGGCCAGGTCGAACATACAGAAACTGTCGATGACACCCGGGTCATGTTACATACCATTCTGCCCTTGTCAGAGATCCTCGTGGATTTCAACGACCGCCTGAAGTCCGCCACCCGCGGCTATGGGTCGATGGATTACGAGCATCATACCTACCGTCCGGCAAATCTTGTCAAAATGGATATCCTGATCGCAGGAGAACCCGTAGACGCCTTCTCTACCATCGTACACCGTGAGAAGGCCACGGGCTACGGGCGGCGCCTGGCGAAAAAACTGACCGATGTGATTCCCCCCCAGCTCTTTCCCGTCGCCATCCAAGCGGTCATAGGCGGCAAGATTATCGCCCGCGAAACCATTCGCGCCATGCGCAAGAATGTCACCGCCAAGTGTTATGGAGGCGACATTAGCCGGAAACGAAAGCTTCTTGAGAAGCAGAAGAAGGGGAAAGCAAAGATGAAGGCCATCGGAAAGGTCAACATTCCTCAGGATGCTTTCATTCGCGTCCTCAAAAGCGGTGACTAGCTCCACCCTGTTCCCGCGACCCCGCACGGCAAATTCCCGTCTTCCCCTTGCCCCGGCAGGATCACCGTGCTAGGTACTCCCCCGCCTCGGAAAAGCGGTCACACGATGAACGCTGCAGGGGCCCCTAAAGGCCTCTGATCCTCCTCCTGAACCACCCGCCATGTTTGCTCCCCGCTGGAAAAAAGAGTCCAAGCTCCTTCACAAAGGCGCCCGGAAATTCCTGAACTATAAACGGGACCTCCTTGACTCGGAAAAAATTAAGGCGGTTGAGGAAGCTCGGGATACATTGCAGGCGGCGATCAAGGCCGGTAATCGAGATCAAGCCGCGGCAGCAGAGAAACTCGTTAGCAAGGCTTGCGAGGGAGCACTCCCCCGTTACCGCCGCCCGAACCCGATTGCGGAAAACATTGAGGTCTTTTTCGTTGCGATTGTCATCGCTCTTGGGATTCGGGCCTATTTCCTTCAGCCATTCCGTATTCCAACCGGGTCAATGCAACCCACCCTTAACGGGATCATCGGCCATAATCTGAAGAAGGGCGAATTCCCCGCGTTCCCCGCGAAGATCTGGCAGGCGGTCACAGGAGGAAGGAAATACATTTACAAAAGGCTCAGCGGAAACGAGAGGCGCGAGATCATGACTCACCCTTTCCGCAAAGACCCACGCGGAGCTCCGATGCCCTACATCGAGCAAAGACAGAAATGGCAGTTTTTCACCGAAACCACGATTTATTTCGCGGACGGTAGCGTTACGAGAATCAAGGCTCCCCGAACCGCTCTGGAAAAAATGGGAGCGCTGGACCGGTCTCGCCTGAGGCATAGCCCTGATGGGAGTAAATGGTGGCTGGAGCCAAATACCGTTGTTTCCGGTTATACGACCAGTGGAGATCTCGTCCTCGTCGACAAGGTCTCCTACCATTTCCGGAGGCCGAATCGCGGAGAAGTTTTCGTCTTCGACACGCGCGGCATCAAGGGGATCCAACAGCGATCCAACAGCCCCCAAGGAGCAGGGTCCCACTACATCAAGCGCCTTGTTGGCGTTCCGGGAGACAACCTTCAAATCGTTGGCAGCGACCTTTATGTCAATGGCGAGCCCGCCAAGGATAAGAAGATTCGTGAGGTTATGAGGGGAGAGGGTCGCCACGAGGGCTGGCCCGGGTACCAACTCGCTGCCAGCGAGGGACGGACTCGATGGCGCCGCTACCTTGACGACCCGGAGGACGTCCTAGAACTTAAGAGCCGGCAGGACCAGCTCAGCGCGGGGAAGGGCCCGATCGAGGCCACCCTCTATCGAGAATATGCTGCTATGGGTGACAACACCGGCAACTCTCTTGACTCTCGCTACTGGGGACATGTCAGGGATTACAACCTCGTGGGCCCGGCCCTGCTCTCGCTCTGGCCTCTCACCTCGGGTCACTGGGGTCTCATAAAATAGACCTGCTGGCGCTGGACTTCTTTCCAAGGGTGGAGCAGTTTTTCCTGCCTGTCCGCAAAACCCGGAATGCCATGTTCTCTCCCCGCTGGAAGAAAGAAGCCAAACTCCTTTCCAAGGGAGCCCGCAAGTTTCTTCATTATAAGCGAGACCTGCTGGCGGAGGAAAAAGAGTTAAACATAGAAGAAGCCCGTTGCGGCCTCAACCTTGCAATTAAAGCGGGTGATAAGGAACGGGTCGAAAAGAGCAGCCAACTTCTCACAGAAGCATGTGAAAGCGCTCTCTCTGGTTACCGTCGCCCTGGAATCATCGCGGAGAACATCGAGGTCCTCTTTGTGGCTATTGTGATCGCACTCGGGATTCGGGGATACTTCCTTCAGCCCTTTCGTATCCCGACCGGGTCGATGCAGCCTACTCTAAATGGAATCGTTGGCCATGAGCTTGCGAAGGACCAGTTTCCCTCCATTCCTGTCAGGACCTGGGAAGCCGTCATGAATGGAAGACGCTACATCCACGAGGTAATCAACAGCTCAAATGAAAGGCGCTACCTTGAGCGCATAAGCGAAGGGCAGCACCTCCAGTTCTTCACTGTCACAGAGCTTCACTTCCGGAGCGACGCCAGCCGCGGTCCGGAAATACTTAGGTTGCCAGCTCCCCGAAGCGCCCTCACAGAGATGGGACTCAGGATCAACACCGACTACGAAATGGGCCTTTCTTATGTCCCCCCGAATACAACCGTTTCAGGATTTTCCACGACTGGAGACTTAGTTCTTGTAGACAAAGTCTCCTACAATTTTCGCCGGCCTCGCAGGGGTGAAGTCTTTGTCTTCGACACCCGCGGTATCGAGGGCATCCATCAACGCAGCCAAAGGGAGCAGGGCGCGGGCTCCCATTACATCAAGCGCCTTGCTGCCATACCTGGTGACAAGGTAGAAATTGAGGAGCCTCTTCTGGTGATCAATGGCCAACCCGCCACCGAGAAATATCTTCGAATGATTGGAAATCGGGAGGGAGTCTATGCCGGGCCTGTCGGGGTCGGCTATCAACCTACCCGAAATTATCGCGACCCCCTGCCACAGTTCATCCGTAAGCGAGGTGACCGCGTGGAGCTGAAAACCCGTGAGGCTCTCCGCGCAGAGGGAAATACTGGCGCCCTGCTCGCTCTCAGGCGCGGCTATTTCGCCCTCGGCGACAATACCGATGATTCTCTCGACTCCCGCTACTGGGGGCCGGTACGGGAATACAACCTTGTTGGACCGGCTTTTCTCTCCCTGTGGCCGTTTACCACGGGACACTGGGGGCTGATCAGATAAGAACTTGATTGCAGAATGACGAAACCTGCCGAAATAACCCGCCGCGCCAAGTCCAACCTGGCCTTCGCGTTCATGTGCGTACCGCAGGATCGCCGCCCAGATCTTAACGTCTTCTACGCGTTCTGCCGGGTAGTTGACGATATTGCCGACGACACCTCCCTTCCGCCGGACGAAAAACGTAAATCCTTGCAGAACTGGATGCAGGCGATTGAGAGAGATGACCATCCAGAAAATAGCCTGGAAGCACAGGTGGTGGACATGCGCAAGCGCCACTCTATCGATCCCTCCCTTCTTCAGGAGATCATTCGCGGTTGCGAATCGGACCTTAGCCCTCAACGCTTCGGAACCTGGGAGGATCTCCAGCAGTATTCTTACCGGGTAGCATCAACTGTGGGTCTGATTCTTCTGCCCCTTTTCGGTGCCAGTGAGGCAGCTCGTGACTACTCGATCAGCCTTGGTCACTGCCTTCAACTCACCAATATTATCAGGGATGTGGGAGAGGATCTCGAAAATGGACTCCGGATCTATCTGCCACTCGCCGACCTTCACCGATTCCAATACACCGAGCGTGACCTCGCCGGCCGTGTCTACGACGGACGGTTCCTCTCCTTGATGAACTTTCAAGCTGAGCGCGCTGAACGCATTTTCGAGGAAACGGCCAATCTCTTGCCACCGGACGATCGTAAAGCTCTTCGAGCCGCTGAGGTGATGCGGAAAATATACCACAGCCTCCTGAAGCAGATGAGGCGCGATCAATTCCGGGTTTTCGACAGAAGATATCGCATTTCCACACTGCGGAAGTTCGGAATTATGGTTCGCCAATGCATCGGCTGACCGCCAAATAAGGGTCGCCTGACGTGCGATATTTCCCTATCATCTTCCACCAGAAGGGATCAAATCCCACCTCCGTCATGACCCTCCCTCGAATTTTTCCAAGGCGTAGAGTTCTCTCTGTCCTTACCTCCGCCTCATTGCTCCTCTTGAACTCCTGTAGCACCGAGCAGGCCTCGAAAGAGAGCTCCGAGGAATCATCTCAAACCATCCCCATCTCAGAACCCGGGAGCCACAAGAAAGGCTTTAAGACAGAAAATCCGGACCATATTATCAGTCCGTTCCCTCCCCATAACCTGATCGATATCAGTCGGAACCCCAAGACCGGCAAACCCTTCCAAAAAGGTGATTTCGCCCGGGATCCGAGCACGGGGGGGATCTTTCGCATCCCCTGAGCTCAGGTAGCTGAGTCTCGTCGTTGCTCGCGACAAGACGGGCTCCCCGGGTTCAAGCTTCACCCCTCTCTTCTTTTTCTAGCTCGATCCGATCAGCGAGATTGCGGGCCTTCACCCGGCGATTGCGCTTGGCCCACCGCTCTGTAGCCATTCGCCGCTTCTGGCGTCTCCGATTGAGCTCTTCAATTTCCTCCTCCAACCTGAGATAACTCTGATAGCGATTCAGGTCGAGACTCCCCTCCTCAACTGCCAGCTGAATCGCACACCCTGCATCTCCCTCGTGCTTGCAGTCCGTGAAACGGCACCTCGCACTAAGATCCTCCACATCTGCGAAACTCTCCCTCAGGGTTTCCTCGTCAGTCCACATCTGGATTTCCCTTACCCCTGGGTTGTCGATCAAAAGCCCCCCCTCAGGAAGGACAACCAACTCACGGTGACTGGTAGTATGTCGCCCCCTTCCCGTAACCTCGTTCACCTCGCTGGTTTCCTGCCATTCTCCCCCCAGCAACTGATTGACCAGAGTTGACTTTCCCACTCCACTGGAACCAACAAGCGTAATAGTCACTCCGGGCTGCAAATAGCCACGCAGGACTTCCAATCCCCGGCACTCCCAAGCGCTAGTTACGTGAATCTCCGCTACCCGGCTCAAGCTCCTGAGTTCACCGACTGCATCCATGCAGTGCTTCTCCGGGAAAAGGTCGGCCTTGTTCAGGAGGACCACCGGCCGGGCGCCGCATCGCTCAATCAGGGTAAGATAACGCTCCATCCGCCGGGGGTTAAAGTCAGGGCCGGGATCCGTCACTACAACGACGATATCCACGTTAGCAGCCAGCACTTGCTCCTGCGCACTCTTCCCCGGCATCTTGCGAGAGAAGCGGGAGATCCTTGGAAGGCGTTCCCGGATGATCACTTCATCGCCGTCCCCTCCCTTATCGAGCGCAACCCAGTCCCCCACGGCAGGTAGATCCGCATCGTCTACCGCCTCATGCCAGACCTTTCCCCCAAGCACGCAATCGATCTCCTCGCCCCCTTCCAGCAAGGCGGAAAAATTGATCTTGGTCTCTCTCACCAGCCGAGCCGGGATCAGGCCACGCTCCGCGAAAGGTGCAAACCTCTCAGCAAAGGCCTCATTCCAACCCAGATCTTCCAGCGTCATTTCGCCCCAAGATTCATCCGGATCCGTCCTCCTGAAAATCGAAATCTTCGTCGAAGTCGATTGCAATCACTCCCTATAGGACTTAGCCCGGGGGATGGAAACGATGCGCGCCTTAATAAAGGGCAAGCCGGGAACCGGTCTCGAGCTTGCGAGCCTTCCAGTCCCGGATATCGGCCCCATGGATGTTCTAATCAGGATATCCCGGACCGCGATCTGCGGCACGGACCTCCATATCTGGAAATGGGATCCCTGGGCGCAAAAGACCATCCCCATCCCAATGACTGTGGGCCACGAATACTGTGGCTACGTAGAGAAAACCGGGTCAGGAGTGACCGACCTGAACCCGGGCGATTATGTCTCCGGAGAAGGTCATCTGGTGTGCGGGCGTTGCCGTAACTGCCTTGCCGGGCGACGTCATCTCTGTCCCAATACTGTCGGGGTCGGAGTCAACCGCCCTGGAGCCTTCGCCGACTTTCTGGTTCTGCCCTACCGCAACGTCTACAAGCTGGACCCCGCAATTCCCGAAAATCTGGCCGCAACCTTTGACCCTCTCGGTAATGCCATTCACACCGCCCTTTCCTGGGATCTCGTTGCAGAGGATGTCCTGATCACTGGCGCGGGGCCCATCGGATGTATGGCCGCGTCGGTCTGTCGCTTCGCGGGAGCCCGCCATGTGGTCATTACAGACCCAAACCCTTTCCGGCTTGATCTTGCTAAGCGACTGGGAGCCACGCGAACCGTTGACATTAACAAGGAGTGTCTCGGGACCGTTAAAGATGAACTCGGCATGAAGGAGGGCTTTGACATCGCTCTTGAAATGTCGGGACATCCACTCGGGCTCTCCGATATTCTCGAGCATACGGCTCATGGAGCTCGCGTATCTCTCCTCGGCATTTTCCCTGACAAGCTAGAGATCGATTTTGAAAAAGTCATTTTCAAGGGCCTCATCCTAAAAGGCATCTATGGTCGGGAAATGTTTGAGACTTGGTACAAGATGAGTTCCATGGTCCGCGCAGGCCTCGATCCCTCTGCGGTAATTACCCATGAATTCGATGCCCTTGATTTTGAGAAAGCATTTGAAACCATGCTCTCGGGGAAAAGTGGTAAGGTGATTTTAAACTGGTCCTAAGGTCGACGGAACTTAAAGAATCTTTCCGGGGATCCGGGTATATTTCCGAGGAAGCGTGGTCTGCAGCTAGCGCCGTAGAAAAGACAAGGGAGCGCCCCGAGGTCGGGACCAGAGCTATCCTGAACCACCCCAAAATGAATGGTGCGATTCGAAACTTTAGCACTCGGAAATGAGCATTTTATGTTCATTGTCGAGACAAGTGGCCAACTATGATCCAGTCCGCCGGGGTAGTCTCTACAAAAGGCTCGTCATTCCCCTCTCCGCTTTTGTCCTCCTCGCCTCGCTCGGCCTCGCGATCTGGATTTCCTCCCTTCAACGGCGCGAGTCTCTTAGGCGCTTCGAGCGAACCGCAATTAATAATGCGGGTTTCATGGGACAGTTGCCACTACCGCGGTCTACCGAAATGGCGAATCGGCTCTCCACCATCCTCGAGGTCCGAGTTGCTTTTCTGAGCGAGGACGGGCGAATCACGCATTCCTCGAAAGAGCGATGGCCCACCGAGATTGAGAAACAACTCAAGGCCTTTTCCGGAGACTCGACCACCGCTACCCGGATAGGGGATTACGACCTGGCTATCACCCCACTGGAAAGCTCACAAGACCACCTTATTCTGGTCCGGGACAGGGAGGAAGGCCTCACCGGGGTCGGTGTCTGGATTCTGATTCCTACCCTCTTTCTCACCGCTGCTTTTGGTGGCCTTGTCTTTCTCCTTGCTGACCGGATCGTTCGTCCACTTACCCTGTTAACCCGGTGGCTCCCTAATCTGAAAACAAATGAGGAGCCCGCAAATCCTATCCCAGGATCTCTCACTGCCCGTAGCGATGAGCTTGGACAGCTCGCCCGCTCCCTAAAGGACACTCATCAATCGCTACTGCGGGAACAGAAACTGAGACATCAGTCCGAACGGCTGGCTACCCTCGGTCGAATCGCAACGAGCCTTGCTCATGAAATCCGGAATCCAGCGGCGGCAATTCGCATGCATGCCGATCTTATCGAACCGCGGGTTGAAGCGGAAGGGTCTGAATCGATAAACCTGATTCGGGAAGAGGTGGAGCGAATTACCGACCTCGTTAACCAGTGGCTCTTCGTCGCCCGGGCTCAGCCCCCGGAACGCAGACCGCACGACTTAGTCGAAATGCTGAAAAGCGTCGGTCGCCGGCAAAAACCTGCCCTCACTCACGCAGGCACTCATCTTGAGATAAACGCTCCAAAGCCCGCCCTAATCGAATGTGATAAACTCAGGATCGAACAAGTGCTTCGTAACCTGATCGTAAATTCCAGCCAGGCTATGCCCGCAGGGGGCCCGATTATCGCCCGCCTGGAGCTTGCCGCAGGCGAAGCGCGTCTGACCATTCAAGACTCTGGATCGGGATTCAGCAGCGAAGCCCTCGACCGTTTCGGTGAGCCGTTCTTCTCAGAGAGGGAGGGCGGCATGGGAATCGGCCTCACCCTTGCCCGGGAAGTCATTCAGGCTCATGACGGAGCGATCGAGGTCTCCAATCATCCCGGAGGGGGCGCTCTGGTGAGCGTCACCCTTCCCCTTTCAACATAACATCACAGGCCATAATGGAATTACCCTACATCCTTATCGTCGAAGACGAGCATGCTCTTTCCCTCGCACTGGCCGCCGGAGTGAAACAGGCCGGATTCCAGGCCGATACCGCTCCCTCCGCAGCCCAAGCCAGGGAAGCTATTCAATCCAAAAGGAACTACGATGCTATGATTTTAGACATCGGCCTGCCCGATCAAAATGGCCTGGAATTTCTCGCGTCTCTCCCCGCGGCGCAAAGACCGCCGACCATTGTCATCACCGCCCATGGCGAAATCGAGAATACGATAACCGCGCGAAAACTTGGGGTTATTGACTTCCTCCCGAAGCCCCTTGATTTCGCGGAGTTTCAAGATGTCCTTCGTCGAGTAGCAAAACCAGCCCCCAGCACACATGAGTCAGCAGATCAATCTCCCGAGGCGGTCGCCTTTGTCGGAGCTGCTCCAAGCATGCGCCCGGTATTTCAGCAGATCGCACATTGTTGTGCCTCCGAAGATCCTGTTCTGGTAAGGGGAGGCACCGGGACCGGCAAGTCTCACGCGGCTCGACTAATCCAGGGCAACAGTCTGCGAAATGGCCCCTCGGAGACGCTGGTTATTGGCCCATCGACCTCGGCCGGGCCCCTAAACTCCGCGCTCAAGGGAGCCCGCGGAGGGGTCCTTATCCTAGAGGAAATCGCCTCTTTGAATCCAGAGGCCCAGTCGGAACTCGTTCGGCAAATTGAGTCCGGGGCTCCTGCTGACTTTCCTCGCCTAATCGCTACCACGCGAGAAGATCTACGGAGCCTGGCGCAGGATGGAAAATTTCGCAGTGATCTTTTCTACCGTCTTCAGGTCCTCGAAGTGCGTCTGCCTTCCCTATGCGACCGTATGGAAGATTTGCCCGCTCTCGTTTCCTACTTCATCGGCCAACTGATACCTGACCGCAATCTTTCCATTACAGATCCCGCTCTTGTCAAACTCATGTCGCACGACTGGCCGGGAAATCTCAGAGAACTTCACAACTCCATTGCGTTTGCTCTCACCGTAAATTCCGGTGCCGGGGCGATCGAGGGCAGCGATCTTCCCGATTATCTCAAGGGAGAGAGCTCCAGAGTCGACGATAAGGCTCCTGCCCTTTTGGTCCAAGCCCTCGACAGCTGGCTGGACGCCCAACTCAACGAAGGAAGTGATCCAATTTACCGTGACCTTGCCGAAAGCCTCGAAGCGACCCTCATACGACGCCTCCTGGAACGCTATGATGGAAAACTGGCCCGCATGGCTTCCGCTCTCCAAGCAAATCGCACAACCCTTAGGAGGCGTTTACAAAACTCCTGAGTGATCAGCAAGTGGACAGCTCGTGGCCACAATCTATCCGTTTGGCAAATATCCTGTGGTGGCTCTGGCCAGAACTTGCCTCTGGGGATCGACCAATCATATTCCCCTTCCCATGCACCTTTCTTGCACCGTCTGCTTGCGCAACATTAAGGACTTCCTGAAACATGCAGCAGGCCACATCGCTCTGATTCTGGTTTCACTCATCATATGCAGCAGCTCGCTTCACTCGGCGGAAACACTCCTTCTCCCCGACACAGTCGTCACTGCAAGCCGTACTGGTGAGGACTCCCTGGAATCCATGAGCTCGATCGGGGTCGTCACTGCAGAGCAATTTCGAGAACAGGGCTTCCGTACCGTCCCGGAAGCTCTCGCCAATACTTCGGGGGTCCTGGTCCAAAAGACTACCCACGGTCACGGCAGTCCGTTTATCAGAGGCTTTACCGGGCGACAGAACCTGCTGCTCGTAGATGGTGTTCGGATTAATAATAGCACCTACCGAAGTGGTCCCGTCCAATACTGGAACACTGTTGACGGATTTTCCATGGACCGCCTTGAACTCGTCCGTAGTCAGGGTTCGGTTCAATACGGCAGTGACGCTCTGGGCGGAACGATGAATATCCTGACTGCTGATACGGGATACCTGGATGCGGATTCAGGCTGGTTCCAGCAGGGGAATGCCCAATACCGCTTCGACTCCAACAGCGGTAGTCACCTTGGCCGTCTTGAGACCCGGTTCGGAGAGGGTGGCATCTGGGGCGCTTCGCTCGGTTTGACAGGTAAAGACTTCGGCGATATCCGGGACAGCGGGGTGGGCCGGATGAAGAACACCGGATATCCCGAACAGAATCTCGACCTCAAGGTGGAGACTCTCCTCAACCCTTCCACCCGTCTTACTTTTGCTCATCACTATCTCAATCAGGACGATGTCTGGCGCTGGCATAGCACCATCTACAACGACACTCCCTGGAACGGTACTAGCACTGGATCCTACGCAGCTCGTATCTACGATCAGGAGCGCAGCCTGACCTACCTCAAGATCGGGGGTGACCTGAACGACAGCCCCGTCCAAAACTACAGCGCAACTCTCTCGTTCCAACGTTCGCAGGACAGTGCGTTTCAAGACCGCAGCCCCACGGACGTCCGGACTCAAGTCATCGACGTGGACACCCTCGGCCTCGACATCCAGCTGGAGAGCGATCTCCTCGGCGGCAATCTGATCTACGGTCTCGACTACTACCGCGACAGCATCGACTCCGCAGGCACCCGAAGCGGTCGTGATCCCCGGAGTCGAAGGCCTGTCGCTGACGACTCGACCTACCACCTTCTCGGGGCCTTCGCCCAGTTGCGCCAACCGCTCAGCCAGAAACTGGAGACTACCTTTGGCGCGAGGATTACCCGCGCTGAGGCAGAGCTTGGCAGGGTCTGGGATCCCGATAGCGAGACGGATATCTCCGCAAGTGAAGATTGGAGCAATGTGGTGTTGAATGCACGGGCCCTCTACCGGCTCGATGACAACTGGAATCTCTATGGTGGAGCAAGCCAGGGTTTCCGGGCTCCTAATGCACATGATCTCAGCGGCAATATCACCTCCAGGAGCGGTCAGGAGCAGCTTGGAGCCCTCGACCTGGAGCCAGAAAAATCATGGACATTCGAACTGGGATCACGCTTCACGAGTGGTGACATCAGTTTCGGGGCTGCAGGCTTCTACACGCTCGTTGATGACCTCATTATCAGTGTTCCCACTGCTCCAGGCGGGGATACAGTCGAAGCGACAAATGCCCAGGAAGCCGAAATCATCGGCCTCGAACTTGAGGCCGCTGTTCGTCTCCTTGATAACCTGACCCTCTCCGGCCACCTCACCTGGCAGGAAGGGGACACTACCAATCCTTCCTTCCTCGGGGGTCCCAGCGAGGAAGCTCCGGTCAGTCGTCTCTCGCCCCTGGTGGCGAGCCTGGCTCTCCGTTATGACTCCCCGGACCAGCGTTGGTGGGTGGAAGGTCGTATCACGGC
>Ga0315331_10003357_pt1 | contig 12098 bp, 10 predicted proteins | sample M160m34915metaG_FD_203456 | JGI IMG/M metagenome (GOLD analysis project Ga0315331, IMG submission 203456) | Ammonia-oxidizing marine archaeal communities from Monterey Bay, California, United States - M1 60m 34915 | ecosystem: Environmental > Aquatic > Marine > Intertidal zone | place: USA...
GCTCAGCCGACTCGCATCTGCTCTGCCGCCTGCCCAGGCGTCGCGACGGGGCGACCCACGTCCTTCGCGAGCGCCACAGCGCGCTCGACGAGCTCGACGTTGGTCGGCTCCCCCGGGCCCGCGTAGTCCTCGAGTCCCACCCGGAGGTGGCCACCGCGCTCGAGCGCGAGCCGCGCGACGGGGCGGTCCAGCAGGTCGCCTCCTGGCAGGGCCACCGACCAGGGCAACGGGCAGTCGCCGAGCATATCGAGATACGCCAACAACGCGGCCTCGGTCGCGGGGAGCCCGAAGGGGGCCCAGTCTGAACCAAAGAAGATCTTGATCAGGCCTCCGTGCGGGACGCGCCCGCTCGCGACATAGGCCAGCGACGCCCGCATGAAGCTGCCATCGAAGACCGAGAAGTTGATCGGCACCTCCAGTGAGGCGCAGGTGTCGACCATGTGCCGGCTGTCGGCGCTGCTGTTGAGGTAGACCGTCTCGTTGGGCGCCGGGCTTCCGTCTGCGTCGAACCCTCCGATGTTCACCGACCCCGGGTCGACGATCCCCATCGTCAAGACGCCCGCCGCAGCGAGCTCTGGGATGTGCCCATAGCGCTTCGCGACGGTCGTGTGCGGCCCCCCGCCGGTCATCGTGGGGTAGAGAAAAGCACCCGGCACCTCCTGCAACACCGGGCGCCAGGCGTCGATATAGGGCTGCGCCGCGTGTGCCGCGGTGACCATGTCGATTACCGGGTCATCATTGTGGTTGTGGATGATCGTGGCGCCAGCCGCGAGACAAGCCAGCGCATCCGCGGCGATCTCGGAGGGCGTCCGCGGGACGCTCGCGTTGCGCTCTCTCGTCGTCGTGCCATTGACGGCGGCTTCGATGATGACCGGAAAATCGCTGTCCATACACCTCTCCTGTGACATCCTGACCCTAACACCAAACCGAACGACCTCGCAGATCTCGGAAGGGAACGATGTACCCCGGCGAACACGCGCAGACGATCCCCGACAAGGCCGCCTACATCATGGGAGCGAGCGGGGAGGTCATCACCTACGGCGAACTCGACGCGCGATCGAACCGCTGCGCGCGGCTGTTCCGCGAGGTCGGCCTCCGGCCGGGTGACTCCGTTGCCATCCTGCTCGAGAACCACCCGCGCTTCTTCGACGCCTGCTGGGCGGCCCAGCGATCGGGCCTCTATTACACCCCCATCGCGAAGCACCTCCGCCCCGAAGAGATCCAATACATCGTCGAGGACTGTGGTGCGGACGTCCTGATCACGTCCTACGCGCTGCGCGAGACCGCGGCCGCGCTGCGAGAGAGGGTCCCGGGCGTGCGCGAGTGTTTCATGCTGGACGGCACGCTCCCGGGCTTCAGCGCCTACGAAGAGGCGACCGACGCGCAGCAGAGCGCCCCCCTGCCGGACGAGCTCGAGGGACAGGACATGCTCTATTCATCGGGCACGACCGGTCGCCCGAAGGGGATCAAGAACCCGCTCCCGGAGCGCGCGATCGGGACCCCGCCCCCGATGCTCCAGGCGCTCGCCGCCGGCATGTTTGGCTGCAGCACCGAGACGATCTACCTCTCCCCCGCGCCGCTGTACCACTCGGCGCCGCTGCGCTTCACCGTCACGATGCAGCGTCTCGGGGCCACCTCCGTCGTGATGGAGCAGTTCGACGCGCTTCAGGCGCTCGAGCTGATCGAGCGCCACCGCGTGACGCTCTCGCAGTGGGTCCCGACGATGTTCATCCGGATGCTCAAGCTCGCGGAGGAGGAGCGAACCCGCTTCGACGTCTCGAGCCAGACCGTCGCGCTGCACAGCGCCGCCCCCTGCCCGGTCTCGGTCAAGCAGGCGATGATCGACTGGTGGGGACCGATCTTCATCGAGTACTACGGCGCAACGGAGGGGCACGGCGCCACCCAGATCGACTCCGAGGAGTGGCTCGCGCACCCAGGCTCGATTGGGCGCCCCAACGCAGGCAACCAGGTACACGTGCTCGATGAGGAGGGGACCGAGCTGCCCGCCGGCGAGGTCGGCACGCTCTACTTCAGCGGCGGACACGAGTTCGAGTACCACGGCGACCCGAGCAAGACCGCCGAGACGAAGAGCGCCGAGGGGTACACGACGGTGGGCGACGTCGGGTACGTCGACAACGACGGATACGTGTACCTGACCGACCGCAAGGCCCACATGATCATCAGCGGTGGCGTGAACATCTACCCCCAGGAGACGGAGAACGTGCTGGTCGTCCATCCCAAGGTGTACGACGCGGCCGTCATCGGCGTCCCCAACGAGGAGTTCGGCGAGGAGGTGAAGGCCGTCGTCCAGCCCGCAGACCCCACCGAGGCTGGCCCCGAACTCGAGCGAGAGCTCATCGACTGGTGCCGCGAGCGCCTCTCAAGCGTCAAGTGCCCCCGCTCGATCGACTTCGAGGCCGAGCTGCCCCGGAGCGAGACCGGCAAGCTGTACAAGCGGCTGCTCCGTGACCGCTACTGGGAAGGCCAGACGCTGGTCGCTCGCTGATCCGGGCGTTAGTCGACCGCCGTCAGCCCCGGCAGCCGCCGGTCGAGCAGCGCCTCGAAGCGGTTTTCGAGCTGGGCGCGGTAGCTCGGCATCGTCGGGATCAGGAACGTGTCCTCGCGGATAGCCTCGAGCACCGGCTCGACAATCTCGCTCGGGGGGCGGCCCGTCTCGATCTGCGAAGAGAGGACGCCGACCACGCCCTTCCCGTCCGCCGTCTCGTCGACGCCGTAGCGCTCGGGCCGCACACGCGCGGTGTGGGCGATGCCGGTGTCGAAGGTGCTCGGCGTCAAGACCGATGCGCCGATCTTGCTGCCCACAGCGCCGAGGTCGTACGCGAGGCTCTCGCTCAAGGAGAAGGCCGCGCACTTGGAGACGACGTAGGGCCCAGAGGTCGGGCCGCCGACGAACGCCGCGACGGAAGCGGTGTTGACGACATGCCCCTCCGTTCCCTGCGCGATCATGCGCGGGACGAAGCTGCGGATGCCGTGGATGATCCCGTAGACGTTCACGCCGAGGATCCAGTCCCAGTCTTCGAGGCTTCGCTCCCAGGCGAAGCCGCCCTGAAAGACGCCCGCGTTGTTGAAGAGCAGGTCGACCTGGCCGAACGCGCCGAACGAACGGTCGGCGAGCTCGCTCACCGACTCGGGGACCGCGACGTCGACCTCGACCGCCAACGCGCGCCCGTCGTCCACGCCGAGCGCAGCGATCGTCTTGTTGGCCCCCTCGACGTCGATGTCCGCCGCCACGACGCGCATGCCCTGCGCCGCGCACCCCTGCACGAGCGCCGCGCCGATCCCGCTCGCGGCGCCGGTCACGACGGCCACCTTGTCCTGAAAATCCTTCATCATCGCCGAGGTCTCCTTCCGGGTTGGCGCCCCAGTGTACGCACCGGATGGGAAGAGAAGCCAGGCCCAGCCCCGTGCCCCCCCCGAACCTCCCCGCCAGTGCTCGACCCTCGGGTAGAATGGCGCAGATGACAGCCGAACTGGACCCCATCCCCGCGGTCTGCGTGCCAGACCCCCACCCCCTGTACCACCAGATCCGCGAGGAACACCCGGCCCTCTACATCCCCTCGCGCGACCTCTGGGTGCTCTCGCGTCACGCCGACATCCAGGCCGCGGTCCGCGACCCCGGGACGTGGTCCTCCGCGGAGGGCGTCGTCCCCAACGCCTTCGTACCCGAGAACCCGACGCTGATCACGATGGACGCGCCGGCACACACAGCGATGCGCAACGCGGTCGGGCGCGCGTTCACACCCCGCCGCATCGAGGCGCTCGCGCCACGCATCCGTTCGATCGCCCGAGAGCTCACCGCAGCGCTCCCGCCAGCAGGCGGCAGCGCCACGGTCGACGCGTTCGAGGCCTTCACCGACCCGCTCCCGCTGCTCGTCATGGCGGAGCTCCTGGGGGTCGACCCCGAGGAACGCCCGATGTTCAAGCGGTGCGGGGACGCCATCGTGTATGCCAGCGACAACCCGCCCGAGCAGCTCCGGGCGGCTGAGGCCGAGCTGACCGACTACCTGTCACGCGTGTTCGCGCAGCGGCGCCAGTCCCCCCGCCAGGACTTGATCAGCGTCCTCCTCCACGCCTCCGACGAGGGCGCGGCGCTCCCAGAGAGCGACCTCCTCGGGCTGTGCTTCCTGCTCCTCGTGGCAGGTACCGAGACGACCACCAGCGCGCTCGGCAACGCGCTCCTCCTGCTCGACCAGCACCCCGAGACGCGCACACGAATGACGAGCGAACCGCAGGCGCTGCGCAGCGGGTGCGAAGAGATCTTGCGCTTCGACCCTCCGGTGCAGGGGCTCTCCCGTGTCGCGAAACGCGACGTCGCGTTGCACGGGGAGACCATCCCGGAGGGGGCCCGAGTGCATATGTTGTTCGCGGCAGCCAACCGGGATCCCCGCACCTTCACGGAGCCCGACCAGTTCGACATCGCGCGGAAGGACAACCACCACCTCGCCTTCGGTTTTGGCGTTCACTTCTGCCTCGGCGCCAGCCTGGCGCGCATGGAGCTGCAGATCGGGGTCGAAGAGTTCCTGCGGCACGCTCCCCGCTACCGGGTCGACCGCGACGGCGTCGAGCGGATGCGCTCGGACACCAACCGAGGGTTCCGCAAGCTACCCGTCGCGCTGTAGAGTAGAGCGATGCAAAGAACCGTCTTTCGCGCCGCCAACCTGTTGGACGGCGACTCCGAGCCCCGCTCCGGCACCTCTCTCGTCATCGAGGGCAACCGGGTCGCCGCGATCGGGCCGGACGAAGCGATCGAAGCCTCGCCCGAGGACCGGGTCTGCGACCTCGCGGGCCGCACGCTGATGCCGGGCATGGTCCAGTCACACTTCCATTCGTGCTTTTCGGACTGGGGCGCGCAGGCTCCCCAGCTCGGCCTCGAGCGCCCCGCCCCGCTGATGACGCTCGTCGCACGCCAGAACATGGAGACCGCGCTCGCGCATGGCTTCACGAGCGTGGTGTGCTCGAGCAGCGCGTACTACATCGACCGCGAGCTCGCGCGCGCGCAGCTCATGGACCTGTACGAAGGCCCGAGGATCCTGCCGGGCTCTCACGAGCTGATGGTCCCCGGCGTCGAAGGCGACGCCGAGAGCGAGAACTGGTACATGGGCCTGACCAACCACGGCATGGTCGAGTCCGTCAGCGGGGTCCCCGAGATCGAGCGGATGGTGCGGCGTGAGGTCCAACGCGGCGCAGAGATCGTCAAGATCGCGGCGAGCGGCGGCCACACGCTCGGGAACGCGCACGACATCGAGACCCCCACCGACGCGGAGATCGAGTGCGCGGCGCGCGCCGCCCATGGCCTCGGAAAGAAGATCCGCGCCCACGCCGCCTCACGCCGCGCGGTCATGCTCTGCGCGAAGAACCGGTTCGACATCATCGACCACGCCGACCGTCTAGACGAGGCGTGCATCGAGGCGATGCTCGCCGGCGGCAGCACCCTGGTGCCGAGCATGCTCTACAGCGCGCGATTCCTCGCGATGGTCGACGAGCTCTCCGCGGCGGGCGAGTCCTTCCAGTGGCGCTCGAGCTACCTACGCAGCGAAGAGGAGTACGCGCGGCGGACGCGCGAGGCGCACGAAGACTTCGAGAACATCTCGCGGATGCTCCCCATCGCCAATGAGGCCGGGGTGCCGATTGGCGTCGGGGATGACTTCGGTGTCGCGTTCATTCCCCACGGCGACTACATCGCGGAGTTCGAACTGTATGTGAAGCAGATTGGCATCCCGCCGCTCGATGTCCTCCGGTGGGCCACCAAGCACGGAGCGGCCCTGATGGGCTACGGCGACGAGCTTGGGACGCTGCGCGAGGGGCACCTCGCGGACCTGCTCGTCGTGGACGGCGACCCGCTCGCGGACATCCGCTGCCTCGGCGACACGGCCAACCTGCTCGCGATCGTCAAGGACGGCGAGTTCGTCAAAGACGAGCTCGGGGCTCTCGCTCACTAGCGAGTCGGCGAGACCAACCCAAGAATCCAGGGGAAAGACAAGATGGGCACGATCCAGGGGCTCGCAGAGATCTACCAGCGCCCGGACTGGGTCCGCCGCGTGAACGCGATGGGCGAGAGCGTCGGCGGTGCCCGGCACTTGATCTCGCTCGACCCCGACGTGTTGATCGAACAGGCGACACGCGCCACCGACCTCCACGACTTCGGGGACTTCGACGGCGACTGGCGGGGGCGCTTCGAATCCCTCTGCGGAGCCCTCGAGCGGGACGCCGCGCTCAACACGGTCGGGCGACTGATGTGCCGGCAAGAGCTCCAACGGGGGCTGTGCACGCGCCTGCTCCTGACTGAGCGGCGCCGACAGGCGCCCGCGATCGCCGCTGAAGACGTCGTCGCCCCGCTGATCATCACGGGGCCTGCGCGGTCGGGGACCTCGATCTTGTTCGAGTTGATCGCGCTCGACCCCAACGCGCGCGGCGTCCTCGCGACGGAGGCGGCCCATCCAGTCCCCGCGAGCGGGGCAGAACCCGACGCCGTCCTCGCGATGACCGAGTGCGAGCAAGAGTTCTGGATGGACGTGCAGCCTGAGATCTCGACGATCCATGACTTCGGCTCGAACATCCCGGTGGAGTGCGTCACGATCACCCTCCCATCGTTCTCGGGCGGGCACTGGTTCATGGTCGCCAACCTCGAGCACTGGGCGCCCGACTTCGCCGCGACGATGGCGTATCACCGCGCGGTCCTGCAGACCCTGCAGCACGGCGCGAAGCCCGCGACCTGGGTGGTCAAGACGCCCGTCTACATGATGATGTTGGAGCTCGCGTTCGAGACCTACCCCGACGCCTGGATCCTCCACACCCACCGCGACCCGCTCAAGACCGCCCCCTCCGGCCTCAGCACGCTGGCGACGGTCCGGTGGGAGCGCAGCGACGCGGTCGCGCTCGAGGGGATGGGCGACGGGACGGGCAGTATGCTGACCCACGTCATGGATCGCCGCGCGAGCGGGGAGCTGCCGGACCGCTTCGTCGACATTCACTTCGCCAAGCTGATGGCCGACCCGGTCGGGGCGATCGAAGAGGCGTATGCCTCGATGAACCGCCCCTTCCTGCCAGAGCACGCCGAAGCCATCCAACGGTACCTCGCGGAGAAGCCCAAGGACCGCCACGGGAAGCACCGCTATTCGCCCGAACAGTGGGGGCTCGACCCCGCCGAGATCCGCGCGAGCACGCGGCGCTACACCGACCACTACGGGGTCGCCCTCGAGGGCTGAGTTGCCCCCCCTCGTGACGAGACCCCCCCGTCCGATCTCACGCGTGGCACAATGAGGGTGAGTGGCACACCGCTCCAACGGGCCGGATGGACGCATCCTGGCCCGGTACCCGACCAGGAGGGAGAACCATGGACCGCTACCTGCTGATCTCGGCGGACTGCCACGCCGGCCCCCTGCCCGATCAGATGCGCAGCTATATCGACCCCGGCTATCGCGAACGGTTCGACCAATGGGTGGCGGACGTCGACGGACTGATGGCGCGGAAGGCGGAGCACACGGGCGCGGCGATCTACGGCGCGGAGGCGCTCGGTGACTTCGAGCAACAGGACGCGATCGTCCACGGCGGGATGGACGGGGCCTGGGACTCGAAGCGACGACTCGCAGAGCTCGACCAGGACGGGATCGTCGCCGAGGTGATCTTCCCCGGCGGGAGCCTGCAGACGTGCTCCCCTTTTGGGGCAGGCCTCATGACCTATCAATACGAACAGCCCGCTGACGTCTGGTGGGAAGGCTGCCGCAGCTACAACCGCTGGCTCGCAGACTTCTGCCACGAAACGCCCGGCCGACGCGCCGGCGTCGGGCTCATTGCGATCGACGACGTCGAACAGGCCGTGAACGAGGTCGAGTGGCTCCGGCGAAATGATGTCTTTGGAGGCATCGTCCTCCCTGTCGATACCAACGGCCACCCCTATTACAACCACCCGCGCTACGAACCGCTGTGGTCCGTGTGCGAAGACCTCGAGATGCCGGTCCACACCCACTCGGGCTGGACGCCCAACTACGGCAACCTCCCCGGCTCGCTCGGGATCTTCCTCTACGAGATCGGCTGGTACGCGCACCGCCCCTTCCACCACCTGATCTGGTCCGGCGCCTTCGAACGACACCCGAAGCTCAACTTCGTGATGACGGAGCAAGGAGCGACCTGGGTCGTCCCTGCGCTCGAGCAGCTCGACAGCCAGTACGAACTCCCGATGTTCAGCCACATGCGCCGCGAGCTGCCCCGGAAGCCGAGCGAGTACTTCGCGAGCAACGGGTACATCGGCGCGGCGTTCCTCGACGGCGACGCCGCCACCGCTCGCTACGACATTGGCGTCGACAAGCTGATGTGGGGCAGCGACTACCCGCACATGGAAGGGACCTGGCCGCACACGGCCGAGCAGCTCGAATCCACGCTGGGCGCCGTGCCGCGCGATGAAGTGATCCAGATCCTTGGGACCACGGCGGCCTCCGTCTATGGTTTCGACGTCGACAAGCTGTCGAAGCTGGCAGCGGAGATCGGTCCAAAAACCACGAGCATTGGGGCCTGAAGGCCCAGGAGGCACCATGGAACGGCACCTCGTCATCTCATCCGACTGTCACGCCGGCCTGCCGCCCGGCGGCTATCGCGAGTACCTCGACCCCAAGTTCCGAGACGCCTTCGACGTCGCGCTGAAGCAACAGATCGCGATGACGGAGGAGATGGAGCAACACTTCCTCGTCAAGGACATCAATGAGCAGTGGCGGGATGGGCACGAGTACCTCCTCACCGGCGCGTGGGACCACGACGCGCGGCTGAAGGTCCTCGACGGCGACGGCATCGCCGGCGAAGTGATCTTCCCCGATGGCATCACCGAAATGAACGCCCCTCCGTTTGGCGCGGGGATCGGCCTCACCCCGCGCGGTGCGACACACGACCTGCAGTGGGCTGGCGCGCGAGCCCACAACCGTTGGCTCGCCGAGTTCGTCCAGATGGCACCCGAGCGACGCGAGGGCGTCGCCGTGGTCCCTGCGACCTGGGACGTCGATGAAGCCGTGGAAGAGGTGCGCTGGGCCCGGCGCAACGGCCTCGGCTCGATCATGATCCCGGTCATGTGGGGTGACCACGCGCCCTATCATCACCCGTGCTACCAGCCGCTGTGGGCCGCCTGTCAGGAGCTCGACGTGGTCGTGCACTTTCACTCGGGTCCCGCGGAGTCGGAACAGTACTTCGGGAGTTGGCCCCCGGACCCCGGAGCCGAAACGTTGCGCGGTGCGATGGGGATCTATGTGAGCGAGGTAGCATGGTTCGTCGCGCGCCCGCTGACCTTCCTCATCTGGGGTGGGATCTTCGAGGACTTCCCCCAGCTCAAGGTCGCCATCACCGAAGGCACCGCTATGTGGGCGCCCTCCTATCTCGAGCTGCTCGACCAGCGCGCCTCCTCTCACGCCGGCAGCGCGAAGCTCGGCGACTTCACCAGCCACCTGAGCCTGAAGCCCAGTGAATACTTCGCGCGCAATATCCGCATCGGCGCGATGGTTCACCCGCGCGAGATGGAGCTCCGCAAGGAGATCGGGGTGGGTTGCCTGATGTGGGGCAGCGACTACCCGCACCCGGAGGGCAGCTGGCCCGAGACCGAGAACCGAATGAACGCCAGCTTCACCGGCGCGCCCGAGCCCGACACCGCCGCGATCCTCGGCGGGAACGCCGCCGAGTGGTACGGCTTCGATGCCGACGCGCTGCGCGCCGTCGCCGACCGGATTGGCCCCGAGAAGCAGGCTCTTCAGGCCTAGCGTCCTCATGAGCGAAGCCTTCCAGAATTTCAAATCGGACGACGTCACGGGGCTGGTCAACGAATCCCGTCTGGGCGCATGGCTCGACGAACAACAGCTCGGAGCGGGCGCCCCCATGGTCCTTCGCCGCATCTCGGGAGGGATGTCGAACGAGAGCATCGGCATCGAGCGTGCGGGCGCGCGCTGGGTCCTGCGCCGCCCCGCCAAACAAGCGTTGACGGGCGCGGACCGCGGCATGCGCAGGGAGTTCCGGGTGCTCTCCGCGCTCGCGGGGAGCGACGTCCCTCACCCGCGCCCGCTCGCCTTGTGCACCGACCCCGAGGTCGCTGGGTGCACGTTCTATGTCATGGAGCACGTCGACGGGTTCGTGCCCGCGATGAACGTTCCAGCGCCCTTCGCGAACGACGACGCCCTGCAGCGCGGCATCGCGTTGGCTTGCATGGAGTCGCTGGGCGCGCTGGCCCGGGTCGACTGGCTCGCGCGCGGCCTCGAGGACTTCGGGCGCCCCGACGGCTTTCACGAGCGACAGGTCAGCCGCTGGAAGAAACAGCTGGAGAGCTATGGCGCGAGAGAGCTCAGCGGGCTCGGAGAGGTCGCCCAGTGGCTCGAAGCGAACACGCCCTCCGCCACGGACTGGACGCCGGGGATCATGCACGGCGACTACCACACCGCGAACTTGCTGGTCGCGCCCGCCCCGCCGGCGCGACTCGCGGCGATCCTCGACTGGGAGAACGCGACGATCGGCGACCCGCTGCTCGACCTCGCGGGTTTCCTGCGGCTGTTCGGACAGGGCAGCTCCGCGGGTTGGGCGGAGCCCGCCGAGCTGGTCGCCCAGTGGGAGGCGTCGAGTGGCCGCGCCGCGCCCGACCTCCGGTACTACACGACGCTCTCCGCCTATAAGCTCAGCGTGATGCTGGAAGGCATCTTCCAGCGCTCACTCGACGATCCCACGCGCGGCGACGCCAAACCGATCGGGCAAATGGCGAAACAGATCATGGAAGAAGCGAAGGCGCTAGTGCGCGGCGAAGCGCCGCCAAAGGAGTAGAGGATGGCTGAACTGACCCCTGGGACGAAGCTCGTCCTACACGCGCACGACGATTACAACCACACGCCGGACGACGTCCCGAACTTCAACGAGAGCATGTACTTCAGCGTTTTCGACGCGTCGAAGCGGATGGGCGGCTGGTACCGCCTCGGCAACCGGGTCCACGAAGGCCACGCCGAGATGAGCATCTGCTGGTATCTCCCGGACGGCCGCGTCGCGTTCATGGCGAGCCGCCCGTCGATCGAGACGAACGAGGTGATGGATGCGGGCGGGCTCCGCTTCGAGATCCTCGAACCCCTCGAGCGACAACGGGTCACCTATCAAGGCAAGGCATGCTTGCTCGAGCGCCCCGAGGAGATGGCCGAGCCGAGTCGCGCGTTCCGCGAGAACCCGATCGTCGATGTCCGCATGGAGATCGAGCACACTGCGGCGAGCTCCTGCCCTGGCGGCGAAGTGGTGAACGAGGACGGGAGCGCCCTCCCGATCGACCCGGAGAAGGGTTTTGGCAAAGCGCACTTCGACCAGGAGATGTTCGGTGAGGGCTGGATCGAGGTCGACGGGGAGCGATACGACGTCGCCGGAACCGGCGCGCGGGACAAGACCTGGGGGCCGCGCTACTGGCAGAGCATCGACTGGTACCGCTGGATGCACTTCTATGTCTCCCCCGAAGAGTCATTCATGGCCACCGTCATGTCGAAGGAGCCGGGTCAGCACGGCGTCACCGGGCTCTTCTTCTCGAACGGGACCGCGACGCACTTCGACCAGGGAGAGATCGCGTCGGAGTGGGATGAGCACGGGTACGTGCAGAGCCTCGACTTCCGCACACAAGTCAACGGCAAGGACTACGAGATCCACGGGGACGTGCTGTCCCTGATCCCGCTGCGCAACCGCAGGGAGATGCCCGACGGGACGATGCTGACGACCCGCATCACGGAGGGGATGACCGAATACACCTGCAATGGGCAAAAGGCGCTCGGCATGGCCGAGTATCTCGACCAGATCGTCGACGGCAAGCCTATCGGGATCTAACCCGCCCGTGCCGCGCGAACGCCCCGAGCGGCTCAGGACGAGCGGCGGGCGACGTACAAGATATGGGGATAGGGCAGGAAGTCTCGCATCCGGTGGCGGACGACCTCGAAGCCCAAGCGCTCGAGCAGCGCACAGAACTCGTCCGCAGACCAGTACCGGATCGGCTCCCTCCCGACCATCAGCCGGTCGAGCAGCAGGGTAAACGCCATCTTCCAGCGAGGGCGATCCTCGACATCCTTGACGACCAGGAGCCCTCGCTCCGAAAGCTG
>Ga0315331_10003358_pt1 | contig 12098 bp, 9 predicted proteins | sample M160m34915metaG_FD_203456 | JGI IMG/M metagenome (GOLD analysis project Ga0315331, IMG submission 203456) | Ammonia-oxidizing marine archaeal communities from Monterey Bay, California, United States - M1 60m 34915 | ecosystem: Environmental > Aquatic > Marine > Intertidal zone | place: USA...
GCTCCATGCTGATTGACGGGCTCGGCAACGTCCTGGAACGCTCCCACACGGTACCAGTCGGAAAAGTCCCCCAAGGTGTCCTCAGCGGCGCACTGCAAGTCGGAACCTTCATCGAAACGGCCGCCATCGTATCTGGACCGACAAGTGAGGAGTTCTGGCGCATCGTCACCAAAGACCGGCGCGGACGGATATTCGTGGTGACCATCGACCTCAACGGACGCGTGCTTTCGCAACTGAGACGCAACCAAAGCCGCCTCGACAGCTGACCAAACGACGGTCATCGCTTACCCTAATGAACATGCGCTCACATCTGCGAACAGGTATCGCAATAGCTCTCGGTCTACTACTCACTGGCTGCGCAGCTGGCCCCCACCAACTGAGTCGCTCAATTGACGATTGGGATCAGAAGATCTACGTCAACAGCCCATGGCTCAACGCCGCGATGTGGGTCGTGCCGGTCTACCCAGTCATGCATCTTGGTGCCAGGGTCCTCGACTTCACGGTCACGGATCCATATTTCTTCTGGTTCAAGGATGCATGGGATGGCAACGGCACCGGCTACCGGCACATGGAAATTGATTACACTGATGCGTGGGTCGACTGTGTGCTTACCGATCATGCACACTGGCTTCGATCTGAGAAGTAGCGACCGCGGCTACTTCTGACCGACAAACTCGGCCAACTCGACCATCGTGTCGCCGAGTAATTGTCGAACCTCGATGCCAGGATTAGGCGCGAACCAGACCATCTGAGTGCGTGTCAAAAACTGCACGCCAGGATCGACGCGGCGGAGTGTTCGGCGAATGCGCAAAGTATCGTAGCTGCCTGCGATCACCTCAACGCGATCGACGTCCTCCACTTCATAACTGACGTTCATCAGCATCGACTGGCCATCACGGGCTTGGTCGACAAACTCGCACTCCCAACGCTTCCCAACCCACAAGGGCCAATGATAGCGGACGTCTACGGGGCTTAAGACACGTTGGGCAACGCCGGTATCTGCACGCCATTCGCCGAGGGCGCCTAATTCCTTGTCACGGTGCACCAAACGACCATTCCCCATGTCGATGACATAAGTGCCATCTTGAATTGCGCGCACAGAGAACGTGCCGCGCATGTGCTCACCACGCACCATCGAGAAGGAATCGCCGACATGCCACGTCGGACGCAGCCAAGTCTGAGCACCAGCCGGAGGCTCTTCCGAAACGCTAAGAAGACCTCGACCGGCCAAAACACCGTCTAACGGGTCCTGCGACACACTGCGGCAAGAGACCAACAGCAGGCCCGCTATGCCAAGCATGCGCAACTGCAGCATCACACCTGTTCGATTGGGATTGGGCGGAAGTCGATCGCATCGACCGAGGCGAGGTAGTAGCGGATCCCGTCGGCAACACCTTGGAAGCCATACTTATGATCCTTGCCGTGCAAGTGGCCGTAAACACAAACCTTCGCGTGTGCTTCCTTCAACAGTTGCACCGCACCGGTCTCGCGACCATCCGTATAGCGCGGCGGGTAGTGCACCAACGCGATTGTGCGGGCACCATCTGGAACACAGCCACCAAGCTTCCGACCGGCTTCAATCGAAAGCTTGAAGCGCTCCAATTCCCGCGCGAATACTTTGGCTGCCTTGTCGTCTGCCCACGGAGCGTCTGGTGGATCCCACAAACGAGTGCCAACAACCACGGTGCCATCAGCGAGTTGAATCGCATTGTTCTGAAGCAATCGCACCGATGGATCTAGCGCCCGTTCGACCTTGGCCCGGGACTGCCACCAGGTGCAGTGATTGCCTTTGATCAAGACCTTTTGACCAGGGCGTTCGCCAAGCCAATCGAGGTCCGGCTGAGCCTCCTTTAGGTTGAGGCCCCACGAGGTATCACCGCCGACCAACACCCAATCGTCGGGGCCAACCATCTCGTCCCAAGCCTCACGCATTCGGTCAGCATGCCCGACCCATTGCTCGCCAAAGATGTCCATCGGCTTATCGACGCCTAGGCTCAGGTGCAGATCACTAATGGCAAAGAGGCGCAACGGATTACTCGGAAGTCAGTGGGAACAGTGGCAAGCGGCTTCGCAGCTAACTGGCCAGGGGGCTAGTTGGCAAGTAAGCCGTGAGGTTCATGCCATGAGCTTGCCCGGTCTCAGCGAGCAATACCCACGCAATCGCCCAAAGACGCAGGTTTGAGCCAAGGTCGACACCGTCCTAGCAATCGCGCGATTTCGGCCAAAAGAAGCAGTCATGCTAGTATCACCCGCTGGCGATGACGTGATTGCCCAGCAGGCCTCGAATGCCAAAGAGACACGCAACCACCGTAAGCAGCCCCTACATTGCTTGATATTGGATCACGCAGCTACGCTACCAACGGATGAGTTCGCTGGCCCAGAGCCCAAACCTCGGGCGAGAGCTCGCCCGACTGCTCGCCAACGGCTTTGAAGTGCACACCCCCGAAAGCCAAGAATGTCCGCGCGTTTGCCAACGACGACATCATCCTCAACAATGCAGCTAGCTGCGGTTGCGCACTCAAAGAAACCGATCACCTACTGGGCTCCGTCGACGGTAAATGGCCTACGGCCAAATGCAGCGGCACCAACTAGTCGTTGCTGCAAGTTCCCGGCACTGAGCTTGTTAGCCCGTCAAGAGCGAGGCTGCTGTAGCTCCGCGAGCAGCTAAAACATGTTGCAACCCAAACTCGCCGCAGAAATCGGACAACAGAAAGCAGGGCACTCACACGAATGCACACCTGATATGATCGTGACTGAAATCTAGGATGCATGATGCAAATCGACAGTCACATGCGACGTAACGGCCACAGTGTTCCAGTTCGCCACCCAGTAGAACTGCTACTACCGCCCCAATGAGAGGAATCACCTTCACGCTGTCTGCTGCCTGTGTTCTTGGCATCGGCCTATTCGCTTGGTCCCAGCTACCTCTCGGCATGGACAACGTCAGCATCCCCAAGAGCAACCCGGCACCCAAGCAAAGCGTCATAACGGATGCATCGAGCCAACTGCGATTGGCACGCACGGCATGCACACTGACGGCTCTCGACGATTACATCGAGACCTTCACGAAGGAAGCCGTCGCCAAACCCCAAAAGGCGTTGTGGCACAACCTTGCCGAAGCCCACCTCGAGCGCGCTCTCCAACGCACTCACTTGCGCGGCATGGCACCAGGGAAACCGACCTTCGAGAAACTGCCGCCCGACTTCGCGAACGACCTCAAACTAGGGCTCCTAGCCGTCGGTAAAGCACGCGAACTGGGCGACGAAACGGGCGAATTATTTCGCATCGAAGCGGGCCTGATGAGCCAACACATCACTGGTTGGAAGTCGGCTTTCACATGGAACGGCAAGATCAGTTCAGCGCTCAAGCAGGCCACGAGCCTCATTGCCGAAGACCCACAACTTCACGTCGCGCTCGGCCTTCGCAAACTATTCGCACCAGCGTTCCTCGGTAACGATCCGAAGAAGGCATTGGAGCACTTCGAGTTTGCGGACAAGACCGCCGGGGACGAGCGCCCGGCAGTGTTTGCGGCGATGGCCAGCCTCTTGCAAGACAAGCGCGAAGAAGGCGTAGCTTGGCTTGAGCGAGCCGTGCATAAGAACCCAAACAACAAGTTCGCCAAGGCCGTCCTCGCTCGCATGCGCCGCGGCGAAGACAAACCCTTCGCTCGCGATGTGACCAACGAAGAACTCGAAGGGCAATAGCCCGACGGGATCATGAATCAGGTCTAAAGCAAGCGTTCACGCTGCAAGAGACGCACGACCGCGCACGAGATTCTGGGCTGCTGCCGACCTTAGCCACCGACCGGTGCAACAATGGTCCTCAGCGCAGGAGTGACAGACAGTGTGCCGTTAGGCGACAGCGGATCGAAGACGACCCACTGCGTAAAGACGTTGAAGCCCTGATAGCCCCCGATGCCCGGCAACTGAATCGGCAACGTCGCAACTCCTGCTCCGGCACCACCACCAACGGTGACCACAGGGATCGCATTGACCGGATTGGTCCGCAACAAGCAACCCGACGGTCCAAAGCCCAGTAGCTGTGTCAGATCCAGAGGGAATGGCGCGCTACTCGTGTCGCCAATCACCCAGAACGCCGTCCGTTGCGAAGCGGCATGACTCAATTCGTGAGTCCACATGACACCGGGCCAGGCGAGATTGGCGCTCGCCTGCGGAACGATATTGCCTTCACCAGGGCATCCCGTTCCCAATTCGATCATCGCGCCCTGACGAGCACGCATTCGCGTCATCAGACCAACACCCTGTTGAACCTGGCCCGATGGAGCTCCGGAGTTAGACGCAGCGTAAACACGCGAAGTCAGGCCAAGCGAAGACGTCGCGCCTTGCATATTAAAGAGAAACGGCTGACTGCCCTGGCTGTTAGCGAGGATCCGAATCTCGATCAGGATAGGACGGAACTGGTCCCAAGTGAATTGCGCGCTAAACGGAATCGTCATGCACGGCGTCCCCGCCGGTGTCACCGTCAAGCTGTGACTCCCCATCGGTGCAACAACAACTGGCGGGCTATCCCAATTAGAGTCGAACACACCAAAGACGCCGGAGAACTTGCCGTGCCCCATCAAGACTTCGCAAGTGATCGTGAGCGGCTGCGGCGCACCACCATTACTGCTGCCGGACAAGAACTCGATCATGTCGAACCGCATTGGCTCCGTAATCGCGTTGAACCCGTTGACGTTGTACCACTGCTGGTAACGCCCAACACCACCGGCGAATGGCCGGTCGACGTTCACGGGTGACGGCAAGTTAGGAACCGTGACGGTCGTGAGCTGAGCAGTGGCGGGCGCCACCAAGAAACATGAGAGAAGGAATGCGCGCATATGTAGGTAGAGGCCTGAGCCTGCACTCTGGGAGAATTGTAGTGGATTGCAGCCTGCCAAGAGCACCCAAGGGCACGGTTCGATGAGATCCGAGGCAGTAAAATCACTAGTCCGCCAAAAACCAGAGGCAACACCCGTTCGGACCGGCGAATCAGCACCGCGAGCAAGGCATCGACACAATCTCAGAACCGGACAGGCCCCGAAGTTACGGTAACCGCCTGATCCGCATGAGCCCCGCGAAGCCCAGAATGCAGCCCTAGAATCGCACCGTGTGCGCGATCTTAAAGTTCACCGCCTGGCCAGTCGGCACGACCGATTCTCTGCCCTGAAAATCCCGACTGCGCTGCCAGTTAGAGCCGAACACGAGGAAGAAGTCGCAACCCGGCGAGTAGATCCAACGCAAACGACTCTGCCAACCGATCTCGTTCGAGTCATTGTCGTATTGCAGCAAGTTGCGCACGCTCAACTCTGGAGAAAAGAACAAGTCGAAAGTGCCGGATCCAATGTGAGTAGTGAACTCGCGGCCCGGCCCGAGATCGGCAATCGTCGAGCGATAGCCGGCCCCCAACTGCACCATTCGTGACGCTCGCCAATCAAGATCGCCACGGATGCTAGTGCTATGACCATCAAAGAAGTCGCCGTGATAGATGCCAACGTCACCGCTCACCGGACGTCCATCACTGCCTTCAAACCTGATGCCCTGGCGCGTCGCCCAGTAGTCACCGGCAAAGACCGTAGTGCCGGCTCTAGGCATCTCACTTGTCCCATTGAACAAGTCGAAGTCAGTAGCCACGCGTTCGAACTTCCGGCTGAAGAACAAACTCACTTCATCGCCACTCTGGAACTCCAAACCCAGTTGATCGACCTGCCAAGCGATGCTCTGCGGCGCGCCTTCCCATTCTTCGGCACGACGCCCCTTGACCTCGAACACATAACGGCGAATGGCACTGCCTTCGGATGCACGTGGACGGTAGCCAACTTCGAGCTCAGATTGACGGATACCTTTTCGCGAAACAAAGCCGAGTGCCGGCGAGAAGTCACTGGAAACCCAGCGAGTGCCCGTCTGAACGTTCCACACTTGACCGCGTGCCTTCAGGTCGATGCCAAAGCTCTCACCATCGTCGTCGGCGGCCTCGCCGGTCGACCCAACCGCATCGAGCGAGATCTGCAGATCCATATCCCCGACGAACTTGGGAATACGGTGGTAGAAGTCAATGCCACCAACGCTGTTGGCACCAGTGCTCGCAGGATTGCCGTTTGTTGAAATCAGACCTACAAACGTCTGCTCGCCCAGCGCGTATTTAACGCGTGCCACCGCTAGGTTCTCTTCGCTTGTGGTCGAAGTGCCATCGACCTGGACATCAAGCAAGCCGATCTCAAACGGACCAGCCTCGCCCTGCATTTTCATGCCCCACAGGATCGGCACCGGTTCGCCGCCGTTGAGCCCTATGCGCCGAGTGAAGTACGGAAGGAAACGCGTGCCACCGGCAAACTGCGAGCCAAAGTTGTAGTAGCTCTCTCCGTCGAGAAAGAAGTCTCGCTTCTCAGGGAAGAACAGGGGAAAGCGGTTGAGGTTGATCTGACGGCTGTCGCTTTCAGTCTGCGCGAAGTCGGTCAGCAACGTCGTCGCGAAGGTCATCGATGGCGTCACGCGGTAGTAGATCTCGCCACCCATATCGGGGTCGAACCCCCATTCGTCGTCGCTTGCCGTTCGGTCGCGTGACAATCCCGCAGCGACATACGGCACGACCTCAAGGCCAATGCCACCATCCACTTCGCCAAATCCATCAATCGTGCCAAACTCACTGATCCGAAAGAACGGGACCGACTGACTCGGGTTAGCCCACTGATATTCTTCGTTACGGTCACGCATGTAACGCTTCAGGTTGAAGCCCCACGACCGCGCGCCGTTCTTACGAGGAATGCTGCGAAACGGGATCGCTATCTCGCACGCCCAACCGTCACTCGTCGCGCGCGCCTTCGCCTGCCAGAGGGCATCCCATGGCTTGCTAAAACGTGAACCGTTCGCCGACACCAGTGCATCACCGATCGAACCACCGGCGCCGACCTGGAAGTAGTACGCCGTGCGCCGATTCTCGAACGGATCAAGCATCAGTTCGATACGGTCATCTGGATCCAAACGCGCATCGCGAACCCGCTGACTATTGCGCACCGTCTCCGGGCTCTGCTCACACCAAACGCTGATATAGAGGTTTCGACGATCGTGCAGCAATTTGACGATCGTGCGCTCAGCTGGCTTGCGACCAAGCCACGGCTCAACCATGACCAGCTCGCCGATCGCCGGCGCATCGCTCCAACAAGCGTCGGTCAGAATCCCATCGAGTAACGGTGCATTCTCTGACTCAACTCGACCGATCTGGCACGTTCGCCGCGCTTCAGACTGTTGCGATAGGACTTGCCCCACACAGCACAAGAACACCAACAAACAACGGGAGCGCATCGACATCGACGCGCTGCACGATACGGACCACAACCGCTTGCGTCAGCAACAGGTTTTCCCGATGTAACCTCCCGATCAGCTCGGGCGCTGTGGGCGACGAGCTTTCAAGCCGGATGAGTCGCCAAAAGCAGACTGCGGACGACCTCCAGTGACTCCCCTAACGGTCGGACGCGGCCGTGGCGAACTAGACACTCCAGCTCCAGCTGAACCGCCGGCAGGAGCCCCACGATCCGAGACATTGCCGCCGGACACTCCGCCAATTCCGGCACCAGCAGTCGCAGGCGACCTCTGGCCCATCGGATCAAGCCCACTAGCCTGCCTCTTAGGCTTGATGGTCTCGATACGACGACGCACATCGTCCGGTCGATTCGCTTTCGAGATGCAGTCTTCGGCTGTGATCAGCCCATCCTCATACGCCTGAAGCAGTTGATCCTCGAGCGTGCACATCCCGTATTGCTTACCGGTCTGCATCAAGTTGAGGATCTGTGCAGACTTACCTTCACGGACTAGTGACTTGACGGCATCGGTGCCGACCAGGATCTCGCGGGCAGCAACACGGCCGCCACCGATCTTGGGCACCAGCGTTTGGGAAATCACACCCTGCAGGGTCGACGCCATCTGCACACGCACCTGTTGCTGAGCATCGGTCGGGAACACATCAATGATGCGATCCACGGTGGAAATCGCACTAGTCGTATGGAGCGTGCCAAAGACCAAGTGGCCAGTCTCAGCAGCCGAGATCGCCATTGAGATCGTCTCAAGATCGCGCATCTCGCCAATCATGATAACGTCCGGATCCTGCCTCAGAGCACGGCGCAGACCTTCGCGGAACGATTCGCAGTCCTGACCGATCTGCCGCTGTGTCACAAAGCACTTCTTGTCTTGGTGCACGAACTCGAGCGGGTCCTCCATGGTCAAGATATGACCACTTTCCGTCTGATTGATGTAGTCGACCATCGCTGCGAGTGTCGTCGACTTACCGGACCCTGTGGGACCAGTCACCAGCACCAAACCACGAGGCTTCGAAGCGAGGTCAAGCGTCACCTTCGGCAATCCAAGTGTTGTGTGGTCGGGAATCTCGTCAGGGATCTGACGGATCACAACGCCAACAGAGTTGCGCTGATGCAGCGCATTGACGCGAAAACGAGCAAGGTCGGTCACCGCATGCGAGAAGTCGATGTCCTTGTCGGACAAGAACCTCTCCCACTGCTCGGGAGACATCAGTTGACGCGCCAACTCTGTGGTCAACTGCGGGGTCAACACGCCGAAGTCTACTTGCGGTACGACCTCTCCATCGATGCGAAACCCCGGCGGGCTACCCGCCTTAACATGGAGATCAGAGGCACCCTTCTGGACCATCAAACGCAACAAATCATCAATCTTCATCAACACAGACACTCCATTGCCAAGTGAACATCGCTCCCAACCTGTGGTATCAAATCGGACATGACGGCCCCCTCGCTTTAAGCGGACCTAGAGGTTGGACCAACACGGGACACGGTCCATTCCACCGCCCCCAATCTGCTGCTAACTCCAGCTACAGCCTGGCAACCAGGAACAGAGCGACCGACCGTGGCTAGGTTGCAGAAAACGGAGGGCTTGGGATCCTCGATCGCTGCCCAGCGACGCCATCAAGGCAGCAACGCGCAGCCTGGGCCTCCAAGACTCAGGGACGGCTCGGGCAACCCAAGAACCGCCCAGAGGCCCCCAATTACCTGCCGAACGGTGCAGATCGTCTCCACTGCCTATCGCTGGAACGGCCTGCCACACCCCCCTGCTCGCTGAGCCTGGACCGGTTCGAGCTGTCAGAGGCCAGAATCACGACAATTATGCCGGACTAGCGCAAGTGGCCTAGAGCTCGCTAAGCGGCCCCAAACCCACCCCAGAAATGAAACAACCCTCACTGCTCAGGGAGCAATGAGGGTCATTATGGCGAGGACGACGGGAATCGAACCCGCAACTTCCAGATCGACAGTCTGGTACTCTAACCAATTGAGCTACGTCCCCACGCCTTGGGGGCGGAGGAATCTAGCCACCAAACAGAGCTTTGCAAGCATCTTCTCTAGGGAGGATGCCCAACCCAGCGATGGCGGCGGAGGGTCGGGGCGGATAGAAAAATCGGCCAGCGGGCTCACTTCCCACCGGCCGATGCCAGTCTTCGCTCTCTCAGGAGGAAGCCGCCGTATGGCGCCCCTCCCACAAGGCAGCAGATAGCCCTCGACCGCCGCGCTACCTACGGCGCTTTAGAACTACTAATCCCCAAGCCAATCAGGCCATGTTGTATTCCGGCTCCGACACAGGTCCCCTGCCAAGGCTCGAACTGGCTTACGCCGGCACGAAGGGCGCTCCCGAACCACATCTGTCGGTCGATGGCATGACGCCCAATGGGCCGAACTTGTCCCACTGGCCCGGCAACCGCACCCCGCCACAATGGCGCGCGGACCTAAGCACTGGCATCGCGCTGCGCTTCGCCCGCGCCCCAGAGGCCGAGCGCGATGCGTTTCTCGGCGACGTTCGCCACGTCGTCAATGATCACTACGATACCGACGGCTTCGGCGCGTTACTGGCAGTCCTGCAACCCGACGTAGCCTTCCGCCATGAAGAACTATTACTGACCGCAGCCGCCACCGGTGACTTTGGCTGCTGGACAACCTGGCGGGGATTCGCAATCGACAGAATCGTCAAACGACTTGGCGACAAAGATTCTCCAGTGCGCGGCGCCATGCTTGGTGCGGACGAAGACGACCAATTTTCACTCCGACGCTACCAGTGGTTAATGGAGCGCGGCGAATCGATGCTGGCGCACATCGGTAGCTACAAGGCGCTCTACGAAGAAGAGATGGCGCTCGTGCAAAACGAAATCGACGCCGGCCAACGCGGCGCAATCGAACGGCATAACAACCCGGTGCTCGGGTTCTCTTCGCTGCATAGCCAAGGTCCTCGCCATCGTATGACGCTCAACACGCTAGCAGGAGCCTATCGCGTCCTACACGTGCAACAGAGCGCAAGCGAAACGTTCTTCCGCTACCACGACCGCACCGAGAGCTGGTTCGATTTGGTCACGATACAAGCACCACCTCGCCAAGATCTGCGCCCACTTGCACAGACCCTTGCCGCTCTAGAGCCTGAGCACGACGGCGCATCGTGGCAATCAGATCCACCAACGACGCCCATTCCGGAGATCTACTTTGGGATACCTTCAGAACAAGAATACGGTGAGATCACACGCGAGTTGCGTCCTAGCAAGTTAACCGTGGACCAGGTCACCAGCGCATTCACCGAGTTCTTCGCGCGCTAAGGTCTAGGAAGCGGTTCTGGCGTGAGAGCGATCACACCGCCATCATCAGTCACGATGTTAACGCGCACCTTAGCACCACTTATTTACCTGCTGATCACAGCCTGCGGCAACCAACCGCTAGCGACGGGGCCAGCTGGCAAGTTCCTGGTCACAGCCAAGTGCACCCCCACCACACTGGGTAAGACGGTCGCCGAAACAGACGATGCCACCCTGATTCTCGCCTTCGAGTCGAACAACAAGGATGTCATAACGGCGACCAACGCCGCCAACCGCGCCACACGCCCCTTCGTCATCGTGATCGGCGACACTCCCGGAGACAAAGAAGAACTCGCAGACGCAGTGATCGTCGCGGACACAGGGGCTGCAACTGCGATTGACCTCGCCCTCCTCGCATGCAACGGCGTCACTCCACCAGCCAAGCCAATCGAAGTTGGGTCGCACACGATCACGCCCGCCAACAGGGCCGCGGGCGGCACTTCACACGCGGGTCCTGGCAACGCGTTCATGGCAATCACACGCATCCAGCACAGCAAACTCCTTACAACCAAACCTGAAACGGACGAGTCACACCAAATAGGCCTACTGCTAACAAGCGCAAGCGACAGTGAACAAGAGCGGATCCGTCACGAGGCCACCGCAGCAGCTTCGCGCTACCCACAACTACAACTCGCAGTCACATCAGGAACTGCCGAAAGCAACGTCGCCGAACAGGCACAGTTGATGATCACGGAGGGCTGCAAGGTTCTTCTGTTAGCAACCAGTAACCCACAGCACGCACAAGCCGTCGGCACGGTCACAGCAAAGGCCCCCAATGGCGGCATACCAATCATCGTGCTCGATCCGCTGATCGGTGATCACGGCACCTGCGTGATCGGTTGCTCACCACGATCACTAGGCCAAGCTGCCGCCCAGCTAGTGCGAGGGCTGCTACCCGAAGGTGGCGCGATCATTACATGCTTCACGCCTGACAATCTGCAACCGATCAGCGCAGTTTCAGAATCACGAGCATTCAGCTTTTGCCAAGCAATGAATCTGCCTACCAAGCAGTTGCTAGGCCGTTGAAAGCACCTGCGACCACGACAGCCAAGCAGCCATCGGGCAGCGGTCTGGGCTACATGATCCAAGCCGCATTCTGGTTCGCGGTGATGGCGCTAATTGTCAAGCTAGCCGGAGCGCAAGGCCTGCCAACGATGCAGATCGTGTTCGCCCGCGCGCTTGTCACGCTGGCGCTCAGTGCGATCGCGCTCCGCCGGGCTCGCATCCGACCGTTTGGCAACAATACACGGCTACTATTACTACGTGGGCTCTACGGGTCCGGCGGGCTGATGTGCTTCTACGCTGCCCTCAACCACCTCCCACTCGCCGAGGCAACCGTGTTGCACCAGATCTCACCAGTGCTGACTGCAGTTGTCGCTGCGATCTGGATCGGCGAGAAACTCGAGATGCGCGTCTTGATCGGCATGGCACTCGCATTCAGCGGGGTCGTAATGATCGCACAGCCA
>Ga0315331_10003360_pt1 | contig 12096 bp, 9 predicted proteins | sample M160m34915metaG_FD_203456 | JGI IMG/M metagenome (GOLD analysis project Ga0315331, IMG submission 203456) | Ammonia-oxidizing marine archaeal communities from Monterey Bay, California, United States - M1 60m 34915 | ecosystem: Environmental > Aquatic > Marine > Intertidal zone | place: USA...
CTTCTGGAGTAACTACTATTGATAGAGGGTTTAAAAATACTGCATCTTGTGAAAGCAAAATAACCTACTTAGATGGTGAAAAAGGAGTTCTAAGATACAGAGGATATGATTTAGATGAGCTAGCTAATAAGGCTTCATTTTTGGAAGTTGCCTTTCTACTTATTTTTGGTGATTTGCCTACAAAAAAGGAGATAGAAAAGTTTCATGATGATATAGTTGATAATAGTATAGTCAATGATGATGTCAAGAAAATTGTTGATGCTTTTCCAAGTTCTGCCCATCCAATGGGTGTATTATCAAGCTTAACAAGTGCATTAACAGCGTTTAATCCCGACGATGTTTCCCTTGATTATGACAGGAGTAAGGAGGCTATGTATGATACTATTGTTAAAGTATTGGGTAAGATCCCTATTCTTGTTGGTTGGTCCTACAGAAAACAAAATGGTTTTCCACTTCAATATTCTATGAAACTTAGAAATTTGGATTACACTGATATGATTTTACATCTACTTTTCAAAAAACCTAATGACGAGTATAAGCCTGATAAGAATCTTATAAATGTATTTAATAAACTGTTAATATTACATGCTGATCATGAGCAAAACTGTTCCACTTCAACGGTTAGAATTGTTGGTTCTTCACATGCAGGCTTATTTCCTTCCATTTCTGCTGGAATTTCAGCACTTTGGGGTCCTTTACATGGAGGAGCCAACCAAGCAGTTTTAGAAATGTTGAAGTCAATTCAAGAAGATGGTGGAAATACTAAAAAATACATTAGAAAAGCTAAAGACAAAGAAGATCCATTTCGTTTAATGGGATTTGGTCATAGAGTTTATAAAAACTATGATCCAAGAGCAAGAATAATTAAAGATGCAGCTCATAAATTTTTAAAATCACTTGGAATAGATGATCCCCTGCTTCACATTGCTGCAGAATTAGAAGAAAATGCTTTAAAAGATAAATATTTCATTGATAGAAAATTATTTCCAAATGTAGATTTTTATTCTGGTGTAATTTATCGTGCAATGGGTATCCCATCTAATATGTACACGGTTATGTTTGTTTTAGGAAGATTGCCAGGTTGGATTGCGCAATGGAGAGAAATGAGATTAATGAATGAGCCGATAGGTAGGCCAAGACAATTATATACTGGCCCTGCCCCTAGAAAATTCAAATCCAAAAAATAATTGATTCACATATTTTTATATGCTTAAGCTTAATGTAAATAATGAAACATCGAGGCTTGTTGCTGTAGTATTGGGTAGTGCTAAAAGTAATGGAGTAACCCCTACTGCAGAGGAATGTTACGATCCAAAAAGTAGAGAAAATGTTTTAAAAGGTACATATCCTACAGAAAAGGATATGATTAAAGAATTAGATGAATTAGAAAATATCTTGCTTAAATATGGTGTTAAAGTTTACAGACCTGATGTTATAAATCATTATAATCAAATTTTTTCGAGAGACATCGGTTTTGTAATTGACGACAGTTTTGTTATTTCAAATATTTTACCTGAAAGGTCTGAGGAGATTTCAGCAATTGATAAAGTAATTGATCTAATTCCTAAAAACAAAATAATTGAATTACCCAGGGAATGTCATGTTGAGGGAGGTGATGTAATACTTAATAATGATTATGTGTTTATTGGTACATTTGATGGAGATGATTATTCCAATTTTAAAACTGCAAGAACAAACTATCAGGCAATTCAGTTTTTAAAAAAAAGATTTCCTGAAAAAAAAATCATATCATTTGATCTGATTAAATCAGATTCAGACCCAAAAAAAAACGCACTTCATTTAGACTGCTGTATGCAGCCTGTGGGTAATGATAAATTAGTGACTTGCCCAGAAGCATTTCAAAAAAGAGATCAATACGATTGGTTAATTGATCAGTTTGGTAAAGAAAATCTTTTGGAGATGTCATTAAATGAAATGAGTGAAATGAATTGTAATTTCTTTTCCATTGATACTAATATCGTAGTTAGTGAAAAATCATTTACTAAACTTAACAATTGGTTGCGAAGTTTTGATATGATAGTCGAAGAAATAAACTATAAAGAAATTTCGAAGCAAGGAGGGCTTTTAAGATGTTCCACTTTACCTTTAATAAGAAAGAATTCATGAGACAATCAACCAATTCGATTTTAATGATTAGGCCAAATAATTTTGGATTTAACGAAGAGACTGCGAACGATAATCATTACCAAAATAAAGAATTTTTCGAGAGTAATTCTAACAAAAATGCTCAAAAGGAGTTTGATAATATGGTTAATAATTTAAAACAAAATGGTATTTCTGTTCATGTATTTCAAGATGATGATATTAATTATACTCCTGACTCGATTTTTCCAAACAATTGGATTTCGTTTCACGAAAATGGGGATATTGGCTTATATCCAATGTATGCTAAAAATAGAAGGTTAGAAAGAAGACCAGAAGTTTTAGAGTTTTTAGAAGAACAAGGTTTTGGAATTGAAAACATAGTTGACTATTCTGGCGCTGAATCTGAAAATAAATTTTTAGAAGGAACTGGAAGTATGATTTTAGATCGTGAAAATAGAATAGCTTATTGTTCAATTTCAAATAGATCCAATGAAGACTTATTTATAGATTTTTGTGAAGATTTTGAATTTACACCTGTATTATTTAATTCATTTCAGTCAGTTGGTGATGAACGATTACCAATTTATCATACAAATGTTATGATGTGTGTTACAATGAGTTATGTTATTATATGTTTAGATTCAATCGATGATAAAAAGCAAAGAAAAAATGTTTGTGAATTCATAAAAAAATCTGAAAAGGAGTTAATAAATATTTCTGAAAATCAGGTTGAAAAATTTGCTGGAAATATGCTTGAACTTTTAAATGGCAAAGGAGAAAGTGTATTAGTCATGAGTAAGTCTGCTGAGAATTCATTGAGTGAAAATCAGAAAAATACAATTACAAACTATTCAAAAATTATTTCATCTGATATTAATACTATTGAGCTTTGTGGTGGTGGTAGTGCAAGATGTATGATGGCAGAAATATTTTTACCTAAAAAATAATATTATTTAACAGTATCTTTACAACAGATAATTAACAATGTACATTCAAAAATTCATAAGAGAAAATATTAAAATTGCCCTAAACGAAATATTTCAGTTTGAGGCTAATAATATTGAGCTTCAGCAAACTAAAAAAGAGTTTGAGGGAGATATTACTCTTGTTGTTTTTCCTTTTGTAAAAGAATTAAAAATGAACCCTAAAGAAATTGCTGAAAAGATCGGTGATTATCTTGTGGAGATAAATTTAATTATTTCCTACAATGTTGTGTCAGGCTTTTTAAACCTTTCTATTTCCGATAATCATTATTTAGACTTTTTTAATTCAGTTAAAGATAATTCAGACTATGGGTTTTCTGAGACTATTTCTGATGAAGCCGTAATGGTTGAATATTCATCGCCAAATACTAACAAACCCTTACACTTAGGCCATATTAGAAATAATCTTTTGGGATATAGTATGTCTGAAATTTACAAAGCATCAGGGAAAAAAGTATATAAAACTCAAATTATAAATGATAGGGGTATTCATATTTGTAAGAGTATGATTGCTTGGTTTGAATATGGAAATGATGAAACTCCAGCCAGTACTAATTTGAAAGGAGATAAGTTTGTTGGGGATTATTACATCAAATTTGACCAGGTTTATAAAAAAGAAGTTGAAGCGCTTATAAAAAATGGATCTTCTGAAGAGGACGCAAAACAAAATGCCCCCATTTTACTAAAGGCAAAAGAAATGCTAATTAAATGGGAGTCTGGTGACAAAGAGGTCGTAGAGCTTTGGAAAAAAATGAACGGCTGGGTGTATGAAGGATTTGAAGAAACCTATAAAAACTTAGGGGTAGACTTTGATAGTTATTATTACGAAAGTGACACATATCTTCTTGGAAAAGAATTTATTTCTAGTGGATTAAAATCAGGTGTTTTTTATAAAAAAGATGATGGTTCAGTTTGGTGTGATCTAACCGAAGATGGACTAGATGAAAAGATAGTCCTTCGTGCAGATGGGACTGCTGTTTATATGACCCAAGATATTGGTACTGCCGTGCAGAGAGTAAAAGATTGTCCTGATATTAACTCAATGGTTTATACCGTGGGTAATGAACAGGACTATCATTTTAAAGTTCTTTTTTTAATACTTAAAAAACTAGGTTTTACTTGGTCTGAAAATTTATTTCATTTAAGTTATGGTATGGTCGATTTACCAAGTGGTAAAATGAAAAGTAGAGAAGGTACTGTTGTTGATGCTGATGATTTGATGAAAGAGATGACCAGTACCGCTAAAGAAATTTCTCAAACCTTAGGAAAGCTAGACGGTCTTTCCGATGATGAAAAAAACAATGTTTATAATACCGTTGGACTCGGCGCTCTAAAGTATTATATTCTTAAAGTAGATCCTAAAAAAAGAATTCTTTTTGACCCAAAAGAATCGGTAGATTTTCAAGGAAATACAGCATCTTTTATTCAATATTCCTACGCAAGAATCCAATCAATTTTAAACGGAATTAATTTTGATTTATCACTAGATAAATATGACAGAAAATTAGAGGTCAAAGAGAAAGAGTTAATCAAACAAATTGATTTATTTCCTTCAGTGATTGATGGTGCCGCAAGTTCACATAATCCCGCGTTGGTGGCTAATTATGTATATGATTTGGTAAAGTCATTTAACTCATTTTATCAATCTTTACCAATTTTAAAATCTGCATTTGAAGACAAGAAAACCTTTAGAGTTGAGCTTTCAAAGTTGGTTGGAATAACGATCAAAAATGCATTGTCACTATTGGGTATTGGTGTGGTTAATAGAATGTAATTTTAATATGAATTTTAATTTTTTTATTTTACAGTATGTTTAGTAATCTTAGTGAAAAATTAGATAAAGCCTTACAGGTTTTAAAGGGTCACGGAAGTATAACGGAAATTAATGTTGCTGAAACTTTAAAAGAAGTTAGACGAGCCTTACTTGATGCTGATGTAAATTTTAAAACTGCTAAAGATTTTACACAAAGAGTTAAAGAAAAAGCTATTGGTCAAGATGTGTTGACAAATCTTAAGCCTGGTCAATTAATGGTCAAGATTGTTAAGGATGAATTGGCTGAATTAATGGGTGGTGAAACTTCAGAGATAAACCTAAAAGATAAGCCTTCAATTGTTTTGATGTCTGGATTACAGGGTTCCGGAAAAACTACTTTTACCGCCAAGCTTGCTAATGATATTCGTAAGAAAAAATCTCTAAAACCCCTGATGGTTGCATGTGACGTTTACAGGCCAGCTGCAATTGAGCAGTTACATGTTTTGGGTAAAGATTTAGATATAGATGTTTATTCTGAACAAGATAATAAAGATCCTGTAGCAATTGCTAAAGCGGGAATTAAGCATGGAAAATCAAAAGGATTTAATTTAATAATCATAGATACAGCAGGTAGATTAGCTGTTGACGAAAAAATGATGGATGAAATTTCTAATATTAAAAAGGCTATAAAGCCTAGTGAAATTTTATTCGTGGTTGATTCTATGACTGGGCAAGACGCAGTTAACAGTGCAAAAGCCTTTAACGATGTATTAGATTTTGACGGAGTTGTACTTACTAAGCTAGATGGAGATGCTAGAGGTGGTGCTGCTCTATCAATTAAAAGTGTTGTAGACAAACCTATAAAGTTTATCGGAACTGGAGAAAAAATGGATGCATTGGATGTATTTCATCCAAGCAGAATGGCTGATAGAATTTTGGGAATGGGTGATGTGGTTTCGCTTGTTGAAAGAGCTCAGCAGCAGTTTGATCAAGAAGAGGCAAGAAAGATTCAAAAGAAAATTGCAAAAAATAAATTTGGTTTAGACGATTTTATGAAGCAGATTCAGCAAATTAAAAAAATGGGTGACATGAAGGATTTAGTAGGTATGATCCCTGGCGCTAACAAAATGATGAAAGATTCTGGAGAGGAAGTTGACAACGAGTCTTTTAAACCAATTGAGGCTATAATTAACTCTATGACACCAAAAGAAAGAGCTCTCCCATCTATATTAGATCATTCAAGAAAAAAAAGAATCAGCAAAGGCTCTGGAAGATCCGTCGAAGAAATAAATCAGTTATTAAAGCAATTTGGTCAAATGAGCAAAATGATGAAGATGATGCAGGGAATGGGGCAAGGTAAAATGATGCAAATGATGCAAAACATGAAGGGAAGATGATAATTTTAGACGGAAAAAAAACAAGTAATGATATAAAGGCTGAAATTGCAGAATCTGTGAAGGGGATTGTTGCAAATGGTTCAAGACCTCCGCATTTGGCAGCTGTTATTGTTGGTAATGATGGCGCTAGTCTTACGTATGTTGGTAGTAAAGTGCGTGCATGTAAGAGAGTTGGATTTGATTCAACTCTTATAAACCTTCCTGAGTCAACCTCTGAAGATGAACTTCTTGAAAAGGTTAATGAACTAAATAATGACGAGCAGATAGATGGGTATATTGTTCAGCTTCCACTCCCCAAACATATTGACTCTCAAAAGATATTAATGGCTGTTGATGCTGATAAAGATGTGGATGGTTTTCATCCAACAAATTTTGGAAAAATGGCTCTGAGTCTTCCAACGTTTATTTCAGCAACTCCATTTGGAATTATGGAGCTTCTTAAAAGATATAATGTGGAAACATCTGGAAAACATACTGTTGTAATAGGAAGGTCTGATATTGTAGGTAGACCAATCAGTATTTTGATGAGTCAAAAATCTAATCCTGGAAACTCTACAGTGACATTAGCCCACAGTCGAACAAAAAATATTGAGGAATTAACAAGTCAGGCTGATATTGTTATTTCGGCTTTAGGTATCCCAAATTTTGTAAAGGCAGATATGGTTAAAGAGGGTGCTGTGATTGTTGATGTAGGTATAACTAGGGTAGTCGATAATTCTGCAAAAGGCTACAAGATCGTAGGAGATGTTGATTATGTTAATGTTTTAAAAAAATCTAGTTATATAACTCCAGTTCCTGGTGGTGTTGGACCTATGACTATAGCTATGTTATTAAAAAATACGTTATTGGCTTATAAAGGTTAGTGTCTTAAACCAGCGTTAATTATTTCTCAAAGATTTTATTAAAATCTTTAAATGATTTGAATTCTAATGCATTTCCAGACGGATCCTTAAAAAACATAGTTGCTTGCTCTCCTGGTTCACCTTCAAAACGTATGTAAGGTTTGATTATAAAATCAACGCCTTTAGCTGTAAGTTTTTTTGAAAATTCATGAAAAATATCCCATTCTAATACAACTCCAAAATGCGGGATGGGTACTTCTTTACCATCAACAGGATTTGTGTAAGTCTTTTCTTTAGACTTTTCTTTGAAGTGTATTACTAATTGGTGTCCAAAAAGATTAAAATCAACCCAATGATCACTACTCCTTCCTTCTTCACACCCTAAAATTTCTTTGTAAAACTTTCTGCAGACAGGTATATTATCTACAGGGATTGCTAAGTGAAATGGTGTTAGTTTTGACATCTTATTTTTTTAATAATTTTATTTCACCATCTGTTAGTAATCTATATTTTCCTTCGGGTATATCGAGTTTTATATTCATTATTCTGATTCTTTGAAGAGCAACTACTTTATAATCAAAGTGGTCACACATTCTTCTAATTTGTCTATTTAATCCTTGGGTTAATATAATTTTAAATTGATTTGTTTTAACTTTTTCAACAATGCATTTTCTTGTAATCTTGCCAAGAATCGGAACTCCTTCACTCATTTTTTTAAGGATCGACTCAGGAATTGGCCTATTCAGTTTAACCAAGTACTCTTTTTCATTATTATTTGCTGTTTTAAGTATCTTATTTGCAGTTTCTCCATCATTAGTTAGTAATATTAGACCAGTTGTGGATTTATCTAATCTACCAATAGGAAAAACTCTTTCAGGAAAGTTTAAAAAATCTATAATATTATCCTCTTCAACTCCTGCATTTGTAGTGCAAACAACCCCTCTGGGTTTATTAAGTGCAATGAATATTTTCTTTTTTTTAGATTGATTAACTTTTTCTCCATCTACTTCAATCATATCATCTTCAGAAACTTTCATACCCATTTTAGCAGGTTTCTTATTTACATAAATTCTTCCTTGCTCTATTAAGCCATCTGCCTGACGCCTAGAACAGTATCCGACCTCGCTTAAGAATTTATTTATTCTTGTTCCTTTATTATCCATTAGAAATAATTAATTAAGTGGGTAAATATAGATATTAAGATTTTTATATTTGTTCTCTCATGAATAAAAAAACAAAGACACTTTTAGAAAAAGGAGAGTTGTTGCCAATAATGGAATCTTTTTACACAATCCAAGGTGAGGGTTTTCACAAAGGGTTGGCTTCTTATTTTATAAGAACAGGGGGGTGCGGTGTAGGTTGTCATTGGTGTGATGTAAAGGAAAGTTGGGATGAAAATGAACATCCAATTTTATCTGTAGAATCTATTGTAAAAGATTGTAAAGATATCTCAGATGTTGTTGTAATAACTGGAGGTGAGCCGCTTATGTGGAATATGGGGCCATTGACCAAAGAGTTAAAAAAATATAATAAAAAAATCCATATTGAAACCTCAGGATCAGACATAATTACGGGTGAATGGGATTGGTTTTGTTTATCTCCCAAAAAAGCAAAGCTGCCTATTTCTAAAGCATATGATATTGCTGATGAGCTAAAGGTCATTATTTATAATAATCATGATTTTGTATTTGCTGAAGAAGAGGCAAAAAAAGTAAATAAAAATGCAATTTTATACCTCCAGCCTGAGTGGGGTAAAAGAGAAAAAATGATGCCTTTAATGGTTGATTTTGTAAAAAAGAACCCGAAATGGAAGTTGTCACTTCAAACACACAAATATCTCAATATTCCATAGCTTACATTAATTAAGATATTTGATATATTTGTATTTTAATACCTATATATTTATTTTAATTATCAATATATAGTTAACATATGTAATTAATTTATATAATTAAGTTTAATAATATAATATTATTATGTTTTTTTGCTTAAAATTTAAAATATGTGTGGTATAGTATGTGCTTTTAATACGAGTGATGATAAATTATTAAGACCTAGGGTTTTGGAAATGGCTAAAACAATAAGGCATCGTGGACCTGATTGGAGTGGTATATATTCAAACAAAAATGTAATTATTGCTCATGAAAGATTGGCAATCGTTGATCCTTCATCTGGCCAACAGCCATTATTCAGCCAGGACGATAGATATATTTTAGCTGCTAATGGTGAAATATATAATCATAAAGAACTTAGAGATAAATTTCCTGATTATAATTTTTCTACTAAAAGTGATTGTGAGGTAATTTTACCGCTTTATGAAAAATATGGTCCTGATTTTTTGGATAAGCTTAACGGAATATTTGCTTTTGCTATTTTTGATTCGCACAAAGATGAATATTTTATAGCCAGAGATCATATGGGTATTATTCCTTTGTATATTGGTTGGGACGAAAAAAATGTTTTATATGTTGCATCAGAATTAAAAGCTCTTGAAGGGCAATGTGAAAAGATAGAATTATTTCCACCTGGTCAATATTTAAGTAGCTCAGAAAATAAATTCAAAAAATGGTTTATAAGAGATTGGGAAGATTTTGATAATGTAAAAGATTTAGAATCTGATATTACTAAACTAAGGGAATCTCTAGAAAATGCCGTTAAAAGACAACTAATGTCTGATGTCCCATACGGAGTTTTACTTTCTGGAGGTCTAGACTCTTCTATAACTTCAGCAATTGCAAAAAAATATTCTGAAAAAAGAATTGAGACTGATGATACTCAACGTGCTTGGTGGCCTCAATTACATTCGTTTTCGGTCGGATTAAAAGGTTCACCAGATTTAGCTGCTGCAAGAAAAGTTGCCAATCACATTGGTACAGTCCATCATGAAATAATTTTCACTATACAAGAAGGACTTGATGCAATTAAAGATGTTATTTATAATTTAGAAACGTATGATATCACAACGGTTAGGGCATCGACTCCAATGTATTTAATGGCTAGAGTAATTAAATCTATGGGAATAAAAATGGTTCTTTCCGGAGAAGGTGCTGACGAGCTTTTTGGAGGCTATTTATATTTTCACAAGGCTCCAAGTGCAAAGGATTTTCACGAGGAAACTGTTAGAAAATTAAAGAAATTACATATGTATGATTGCTTAAGAGCAAACAAAAGTTTAGCTGCTTGGGGAGTTGAAGGTAGAGTTCCTTTTTTAGATAAAGAATTTATCGATGTTGCAATGACATTAAATCCAAAAGATAAAATGATCGATAACCAAAGAATGGAAAAGTGGATTTTAAGAAAAGCTTTTGAAGATTATTTACCTGATGAAATTTTATGGAGACAAAAAGAACAGTTTAGTGATGGGGTGGGTTACAGTTGGATAGACAGTATTAAAGAATATGTTTCTGATCTGATTTCAGATCAAGAAATGGTAGATGCTAAAATTAAGTTTCCGATTAAAACCCCTACAACCAAAGAAGAATATTATTACAGATCATTGTTTTCTGAACACTTTCCTTCAAATACTGCTGCTATGTCAGTGCCTCAGGAACCATCCATTGCATGTAGTACAAAAATTGCGTTGGAATGGGATGAAGCTTTTAAGTCAATAAATGAACCGTCAGGTAGAGCTATTTCTAAAGTACATCAGGATGCTTATTAAGCCTATTTTTACAGCTTATAATTGTTAATAACTTATGGTTTTATAAATCCTTGTTTTAACCTGTTGAGGTCTCTTTTTTTGTATATTTGGTTGTTGTAGTTTTTTATCTATTAATATTGGATAAAAAACTTAATATTTTAACTAACTATTTTACAATCAATTATGAGTGAAAATCAAGCTAAATATTCAGCAGATAGTATTCAGGCGCTGGAGGGAATGGAGCATGTAAGAATGCGTCCATCAATGTACATTGGAGATGTTGGATCTAGAGGTTTGCATCATTTGGTTTACGAAGTTGTAGACAATTCAATTGATGAGGCTATGGCTGGTCATTGTGACAGAATTTCTGTTACAATCAATGAAGACAACTCTGTTACCACTGAAGATAATGGTAGAGGAATTCCAGTAGGAATGCATAAAAAAGAGGGTGTTTCTGCACTTGAAGTTGTTATGACAAAGATTGGAGCAGGTGGTAAATTCGATAAAGATTCTTATAAGGTTTCTGGAGGTTTGCACGGGGTTGGTGTAAGTTGTGTAAACGCACTTTCTGAAAAACTTACTGCAACCGTTCATAGAGATGGTAAAATCTATGCTCAAGAATATGCTAGAGGTAAAGCATTAGAACCTGTGAAAGAAATTGGTAAATCCGATAAAAATGGAACAATAGTAACTTTCCTGCCAGATAAAACAATTTTTAAGGACATAAATACCTACAGCTATGATATTCTTGCTACAAGACTTAGAGAGTTGTCATTTTTAAATAAGGGTATCACTATAACAATTACCGATAAGCGCAATAAAGATGAAGAAGGTAATTTTGTAAATGAAGAATTTCATTCAAAAGAAGGATTGGTCGAATTCATTAAATTTTTAGATGAAACGAGAGAGCCAATAATGAAAGATGTTATTGCTTTTGAAGGTGAGAAAAATGGAGTTCCTGTTGAGGTTGCAATGATATATAATACCTCATACTCTGAAAACTTACATTCTTATGTTAATAATATTAACACCCATGAAGGTGGTACTCACTTAAGCGGTTTTAGAAGGGGTTTAACTCATACATTAAAAAAATATTCTGAATCATCAGGGAGGTTAGATAAATTAAAATTTGATATAGCTGGTGATGATTTTAGAGAAGGATTGACCGCTATTATATCGGTTAAAGTTGCTGAACCTCAGTTTGAGGGTCAAACCAAGACTAAGCTTGGAAATAAAGAAGTATCCTCGTCTGTTAGTCAGGCAGTTTCAGAAATGTTAAGAGACTATTTAGAGGAGCACCCAGAAGATGCTAAAATAATAGTACAGAAAGTAATTTTAGCAGCTCAAGCACGACATGCAGCTCAAAAAGCAAGAG
>Ga0315331_10003362_pt1 | contig 12080 bp, 8 predicted proteins | sample M160m34915metaG_FD_203456 | JGI IMG/M metagenome (GOLD analysis project Ga0315331, IMG submission 203456) | Ammonia-oxidizing marine archaeal communities from Monterey Bay, California, United States - M1 60m 34915 | ecosystem: Environmental > Aquatic > Marine > Intertidal zone | place: USA...
TGCAAGGAGCGGTGGCTGAGTGGTCGAAAGCGCCGGTTTGCTAAATCGGTGAGCCGGGCAACCGGCTCCGCAGGTTCAAATCCTGTCCGCTCCGTTTGAATTCCGCGCTGTCGTTGTTTCGACACGGTGGTCGCGGTTCAAAGGGAGGTGGTTGTACATCTTCCCGAGGGTGTAGCTCAGTTGGTAGAGCAACGGACTTTTAATCCGTAGGTCCAGGGTTCGAGCCCCTGCACCCTCACTTCTTTCTCATGCACGCGGCGTTCCGGGCGTTCAGCCCGCCGCCGGAGTCAGCTGAGGACTCTTTCGACAAACACGGGCTTGCGAGCGACTTTCGCGGACGTACTCTGGTTCCATGCATAACACGGATCGCTGCATTGGTCTCAACCCTTGCTCTTTTAGGCTCCTGCCCTGCTCTTTTGGGCTCATACCTCAACTTCAAAGGCTCATCCATTCTCTGTCGGGCCAGTGGCTGCGGGGCTTTGGGGCTTTGGGGTTTTGGGCATGAGTACTTGTGAGTTGCTGCAGTCTCACCGGTGCTATCGGCTGGTTATCAGTGCCAAGCGGCCGGTTGAGTCCGAGCTAAGCATTTCACGCACCAGCTGATCGTCGCTTACGAAGCATTTTAAAGAAGGCGTCGTTCAGTCGTCGCTTTGTACACCATCGGATTGATCGCTGGCCTTTTGACGATCCATTGCAAACTGCTGTGCGGCTTCTTCGATGTTCGGATGCAGCTCGAAGAGGCGATCAAAGTGCACCATTTGGAATACCTCGAGTGTCGGCCCATGAACATTTGCGAGTCGCAGGGCACCATTAAGCTTTCTCAAGCGACTCTTGGACTGAACCAGGGCGGCCAGGCCTTCGCTGGAGACGGCTTCGAGCTTTTCGAAATCCATGATGATTTCGTGTTTTTTCGCCTCAATCAGTTTCTGTACTGATCCGAGCAGCGCGACAGAGGCTTGCGAATCAAGTCGGCCGGCGACTTGTAAGACAGCCGGAACATCGACGTTCGAGGTGGAGGAGGATGTGATTGTGATCATTGCTCACCGCTGGGGACCCGACTGGGTCAAGCGAACCAAAAAGGTGTTCATACCAACACCAAGGTTCATCCGTGTCCTGAATCTTTGCAACCCTTTTTTCGACATATCGGTCACGGCCGAGGGCAGGTTGGTTCGTTTGTATGGGCAGGACGCGATTCACAGCCGCTTGAATGGTCGTCACTGGCTGTCGTTGTCTTCTGCAGCCTCGATAACCTCGCGTTTTTCAAGATCGTAAATCTGCCCTTCTACGAGGCGAGACTCGCTATTTGAGGCGGGATTGAGAAAAAACACTGCATTTTTCCCGAGCACCCGTGCTTTCGACTTTCTAACTAAAATCGCAGTGGTTTCATCGAGTCCGATGCCCAGCAACTGAGGAAAACGTTTTACCACGGTGCGTAAGTCCTTCAGGCGTCCGCGTTGGGTCAGGTGTTGATCGATTGCAACGCCCTTTAGGAAACTCAGACCGTGTTCATAGCCTTCTGCCATGATGACCTGATTTCCCAGTGGGTCTCCCCGCACCATGTATTCAGCTTGGATTGATGCTCCCGCTGAGCTTCCTGCGATGATTCCTCCACGTTCCAGCACTGCGTTGAAAAGTTCAACGGCTTTGGTGTTTTCGTAAGCGTCGACGAATCGCCATTGGCGTCCGCCACCAAACCAAATACCAGTTGCTTTCTCAAGTGCTTCTTTGAAAACAGAACCATTGACTTCATCGCGCCAGCGTTGCGGCAGGACAGTAATGCTTTTGACTTTTTGCCTTTTGAGAAACGATGGGACTCCACTTTGTCTCGCTGCTGCGTCATCGATGGCGGTGGGTAGCACCACGAGGTGAGCCTCCTTGCCGCCGGCGGACTCGACAAAACTGTCAATCATATTTTGTGTGACACCACCTCCGCCAATGATCAGTAACGCTCCCTTGGCAACGAGAGTGGGTGACATTTTTTGGGGCGGAAATTGTGGACCAGCTCGGGCGATCGCAGCCCGTCTCAGGCTGGTGAGGTCCATGGTGGCATTAGCCGGAAATTCAGTCGTCATTGCTTCGCGGTTCGGTGAGGGACCAAGCGTTACGGTGACCGTGGAATTTCCAAGCACTCGCATGCGTCTTCCACTCACTTCCAATGCAGTGCTCTCGTCGACCCCTAACCCAAATCGACCAGGATGCTCTTTAACGGCTTTGAGTGATCGCGGTTGTCGGTTTCTGGCCACGAAGTGTTGGTCGATAATGCTGTAAGGCAGGAATCCAAATCCTGTCCCCATTTTGGGGTCGCTTCTGCCGCTGGCAATCATGTTACGTGACATGATCGCAGCGCCGGCAGAGGTGCCACCGATCACACCACCGCGCGCCAGAAGTGCGTGCAGCTCTGTTTCAACAAGTGTGCCCACATACGCATCTGACAAACGCGTTTGACTGCCACCCGAGATCCAGACGGCAGATGCCGTTTTCAAAGGGGCAACGAACGCCGGTTCGTTTGCTTTTCTGCGGTCTCGCGTGTGTAGGATTGTGATCTTGGCAAGGTTTGCGTCTTGCCATGCCGCGGCATGGTCTTTGTCTGCGTCATCAGCAGTCAAGCTGGCAGTAGGGATGATGACCAAGTTGGCTTCAGAATCACCCGCTAATGCAACGAAGCGATCCTTGATGATCGGGGCGGGTTTGCCACCGCCCGAAATGATCAACGACCCTTGGATGCCACGGGAATCTAGCACGCCAGGAACGGCTGGTTGGATCAGAGGAGGATTCTGGCCCGTCACGGTTGGGCAGAAATGAGAGGCGGGGCCAGCAGCCCAGGACGCAATGAATATCGAGAAAAGCAAGGTTAGGTTGGTCGCTCGCTTTGTCGGTTTCGAAATTCGGTTGATGAGTCGGCAGGAATGGAGGGTCAAGGTCGATTCCAATGGGCAAGAGTCGAAAAAAGGGCGATTGTCCGCAGCGACATCCTACTCTCTTGAGTAGCTCGGGATGGTATTGCTTGCCCTGTGATTGGCGTTTTATGGGGAGCCAATACGATATCAAATCGAGAAAACTTGATCGTTTTGCAAGATTTTTGTACGGCTGCAAAGATTGTTTGTCACTAACCAAGTGACGGTAAGGTGTCGTGCCAGCCGTTTTTGAACTTTCCAAGTCGACTGGATCTGTCTGATGAGACTGACACTGCGAACTCTGCTGGCGTATCTCGATAACACATTGGATCCCCAGGATGCCGAATTACTGAAAAGTAAGTTGGCTGAGAGTGGCTTTGCAACGCAGATGGTGCAGCGGATTCGCGGTTTGCTGACGCAAGCCGACCTGCCTGCCCCTTCACCGCTGGCACGCGGGCCAGTTGAGGAAGCGAATGTCATCTGTGAATACTTGGACAGTACGCTGCCGGTAGAGCAAGTGGCTGAGGTTGAGCGTGCTTGTCTTGATTCCGATCCACACCTTGCTGAGGCCGCTGCCTGCCATCAGATTCTCACCATGGTGTTGGAAAATCCTGCGAGTGTGCCGGTAGTGCTACGTGATCGAATTTATCAGTTGCCCGGTGAACAAAGAAGCATTGGGAACAAGACTGGTAGCTTTTCCGCACTCGCCATTCCAGAGCCCGTCAACAGCTTTGATGCTCCGTCGAGCCAAGTCTTGTCGTCGGAGGTGCCACCGCCACCTCCGCAGGAGCCGGTGAGACCGGTCGGCGTGGGAGACTCGGGTGTGATGGCCGCCCCTGCAAGACTCAGGCAACGAGAGTTGGCGGACGATCAGGCAGCGAAAAAGGGACCAGCGATTGCTGGGTCTCGGCCAGTCAATTCTCAATCCCATAGCAGCGTTTATGGTGGTCAGATTCGCTCCTCACGAATCACACCGTGGTTGGTCACGCTAGGCCTGACTGCAGCTCTATTGTATGCATTGACGCAAATCTTCCAGCCATTGATGGACTCAGATAAAACGGCAGGCATTGAAAATTCAACTGAACAATCCAGCCCATTGGCAAATGAGGACGCAGGTGTTGCTGGAAATGGTGACCCAAACACTGGTGAACTGAAGGCTGAGCCGAATAGTGGTAGCAACGTTACGAAGAAGGATGCTGGCGATGGAGAGCCCAGCGGTTCTGGCTCAGGTGAAAGTGACGTCGATAATGAATCGGTTGAGGCACCAACTGTTGAGGTAGAACAAGACACCGCGTCTGGGAACGATGCGAAGGACAACGGTAATGCCAATGTTGGTAAGCCGGAGATGAATGAGAGTCAAGCTGTTGACGATAGCACATCACCCACAGCGTCAGGGGAAAACTCAGTCAGTGTTCCTTCTCCTGCAGTTGCAACACCACCTGTATCGAAACCACCTGTGCCCCAACCACCCGAGCCACAACCGCCTGAGTCAAAACCACCTGGAGTCGTCACTCCGTCATTAGAAGAGATGGAGCAGGAATCGCCTGACAAAAACGTGAACCCTGCGTCTCTGTCTGCAAAGGTGATCAGCGACGGTACGTTGCTCGCTGTTGAAACTGAGGGGCAATGGTTGCGTTTGGGAAAAGACGCAGAAGTCGAGGCGCAGCAGCCATTGGTTGTTGGCCCCGGTTTTCGCGCAAAGCTCGTGATTCCTGATGCGGAGATCACCCTTGTAGGTCCGTGTTCCGCCATGTTGCTGCCAGATGATGCAGGCGGTCTCGGGGTGCGTCTCACTTCAGGGCGAATGCTGGTTTCTGCGAAACCCCCAGAGCCTACAGCTGAAACACCAGAGCCTTCAGCTGAAACACCAGAGCCTTCAGCTGAAACACCAGAGCCTTCAGCTGAAACACCAGAGCCTTCTGCTGACACACCAGATCCCTCTGTTCAAATTCAATTGGGTAAGGAAAAGTGCAGGCTTCAGTTAGCAAGCCCGGACACTATCGCTGCCATTCAGTTGACCCATACTCGCGAAGCGGGCCTTGATCCGTTGTTGCCAGAAAATCACTTAGCGATTCGTCGTTTGGTCGCTGTTAATGGCGGCGTGGCCGCAGAGATAGGAGGACTTTCTATTGCGATTGAATCTGGTAATCAGTGGTCTCAGGTCGGTGGGGGTGAGCCCAGTTTGGAACCACTCGATACCGTGCCGGATTGGGCAACAGAGGTAGTCCCCAACGCTGATGCTCTTGCGACAACAGCACGGCAGAACCTACTGGCGATGCTTGATGACGCAACATCACTGGAAATCGGATTGCGAGAACTATTGGCGTTTCGCCGTTCGGAAGTAGCTGACTTGGCTGCCAGAACATTACTCGTGCTGGGAAAATCGGATGTCTATTTTGGAGGAGCTGGTGTTTTCAGTGATTCAAAACAGAGAGCGTATTGGCCGCAGCATTACGACGCCTTGCTTTCTCGAGTGAATAGTGGAGCAGAGGCCGCGTTGGAGGTTCAGCAAGCGATTAAGAAAATGGATGCGGCAGCCGAAGTACAGCTGTTTCGGATGTTAACGGGGTACTCCAATGAGCAACTAGAAGCTGGCAGTGATTTGCAGCTGTTGGAAAATCTTGACTCAGCAGACATGTCAGTGCGTGTGTTGGCATTTGAAAACCTCCGCCGGATCACAGGTGTTACCTTCAATTATCGCGCCGAGCACGATAGTAAGGCGCGGCGAGAACAGTACATGAAGAAGTGGCGAGTGCGCCAGCGTAAAGGTGGAATCCGCTGGGAAGAGTAGTCCAACAATCATTCTTGTGAATGTTGAGCGATCGTGTCAGTGCAGTGTTCTCCCGTCCCTTCCCCAGTTACCTCCCGTTGACGTAAGCTTGGGTAACGCAAGCGAGCGTCGGGTCACATACGTATTTTTTGAAGGTTCTGCAGATGGCTGATTCAATTGTAATCTTTGGTGCTTCCGGAGATTTGACCAGTCGCAAATTGATTCCTGCGCTCTATCAGCTCTCTGTCAAAGGACGATTGCCGGAGGGGTCAAGGATCATTGGCGTTTCTAGAAGCGCCTTTGAGCACCAGCAGTGGCGAGATTCGTTGCGTGAAACGACGGCCCAGTACGCAGAGGATGCGTTCGATGCTGCGAAATGGACTGCGTTCAGTGAAAATATTTTTTACCAACGCGGCGATATCACAAGTCCAGATGACTTCATTTCGCTGGGTAACTTTCTCGATTCCATAGAGCTAGACGAAGCGGGTGCACCGTCCGCTGAATGCGGGCGAGTGTACTATCTGTCTACCATGCCGCAGTTGTATGAAACGGCTATTCGGAATTTGGGAAATGCGGGACTGTCCAATGATTCAAATGGTTTTCGACGCGTCATTATCGAAAAGCCATTCGGTACTGATCTGAAAACTGCTCAAGCATTGAACCAGTCAATCCACAGTTCCTTTCGTGAAGACCAGATTTATCGAATCGATCATTATCTCGGAAAGGAAACGGTGCAAAATATTTTTGCGCTGCGTTTTGCAAACAGCATTTTTGAGCCGGTCTGGAATCGCAATTATGTCGACCATGTCCAAATCACGGTTGCAGAGGAGGTGGTGATCGGTCGGCGAGCAGGGTATTACGACACGTCAGGAATCCTTCGAGACATGTTCCAGAATCACCTGCTGCAGCTGATGATGATCACTGCGATGGAACCACCTGCAAGTTACGACGCAGCTTTGGTACGCGATGAAAAGGTAAAGGTTCTGCATGGAGTCCGCAAAATGACCGGTGGCGATTTTGCCTCCGATACGGTGCGTGGGCAATATGTTGGCTACCTCGACGAAGAAGGCGTGCCCGCGGGAAGTTCGACAGAAACCTTCGCGGTCTTAAAGTTGTATTGCGATAATTGGCGATGGCAGGGGGTGCCCTTCTATCTGCGAAGTGGTAAAGGAATGTCCTGCCGGACGACGCAGATTGTCATTCAGTTCAAACAAGTGCCCTACATCCTGTTTGAGGATATGCCAAAAGCACCGATTGGAAATCGGCTTGTCATTCAAGTGCAGCCGGCAGAGGGTATTCAGATGCATTTTGAAACCAAGGTTCCAGACTCGGAGATGAGGACGCGTACGAGCACACTCGATTTCAGTTTTCAAGGAACAAGTGGCGGAAAGTCGTTGCCAGATGCGTACCAGCGTCTGTTGCTTGACGCACTCAATGGTGATGCCAGTTTGTTTGCTCGTAGTGATGAGGTGGAATTGGCGTGGGGTATCATTGATCCCATCATTGCCGCTTGGAAAAGTCCTGCCGCGCCCGCCTTGCATCAATATCAAACAGGCCTGTGGGGGCCGAATGAGGCGTCTGAGTGGATGCAGCAACAACGACGTGAATGGTTCGATGTCTGTCCTGTGTTGCGATAGCACTCGATGCTTGGAACGCACGGTCACCGTAAATTAACTCGCTCGGCACGTTTCATCACCCAATGTGTTACATCACCCAAGGCGTGAGGTGTCAGCTCGCAATGATAATTGCCGTGCCTCCGTCAACATGCGAGATCTTCATTCGTTGGGCTGACTGAGTATGGAAGCGGCGTCATTGCCTGATAGTGCTGAGGGTGTGGCATCTGTTGAGTCACTGATGCTTTGTGGCAAGGTGTTGAACGCGCCTTCGCTTCGGATTGGGATAGACCTGCTGAACGAAGCGGAGGCATGGTCCTGTTCCTGCTGTTTCTCTATGGGGGCATCAGGAAGATGCGGTTTGGGGCCCAGATCTCCAAGGGGCCCTGGTGGTAATAACTCCGGAGCCATTTGTGATTGCTCGCTCGGTTCGCTTGGCTCGCTGGAGTCCCGTATTTTGGCCTTGGGGCTGAGGTCAATGATTCTTGTTTGAGGCTCGTTGGTTCTCTTGTTCTGCAGACGCTCGTTTGTTGATTCACTACCACCAAATTCCGGTGTCTCCGGGCCGCGGTCCAGGTTTGGATTGAGCGTAACTTCTAGTTGTTCAGAAGCCCAGTCTCTCCAGTCTGGCCGTGTTTCAATCAGCATCAAGTCTTGCAACTGTGCGATTACATCGGGGCCGTTCTCGCCAAGCCTGCGTCTTAAACGAACGAGGTTGCCCAGAAAGTGTGGTTCAGTCGGATCAAGTTCGACTGCTTGCCAGTAGAGTTCGAGTGCCCGATTCGTTCGGCCTGCTTTCTCCAACGCTAATCCCAAGTTGTAATAGACTGCGGGATCTGAAGGCATCAATTCCCTGGCGCGTTCAAATGAGAGAACAGCCTGGTAGAGTTTGCCGTCATCGAATTGCAGCAGCCCCAAGTTGTTGTGGGCGGGGCCGTACTTGGGATCTGCTCTGATTGCCGAGAGTAGCTTTTCTGCTGCATACTCTGGCTTGCCATTTTCCAACGCGTTAACCCCAGCCAATGTTAAGCGTTGAGCTTTGGCAGGATTCCGGCTCGATTCGATTTTTATGAGCGAGTCATGTTGATCATTGAATGCTGCGCAACCGACCATTCCCACCAGCAGCGATGCGGTGGTGAGTGCTGAAAAGGCGGTGCGTCTAGCCCTCATCCGTGAATCGCCAGAAGGATGTTACGACAGAAAACCGTGGGTACTCGAGTCTGTCACCGCAAATCTGCGTACGACTGGTGAGCTACTCTATTCCTGTTGACTTGTCGGTGAAAAGAACATTTGGGTCAATACCAAAGTTGCTTTCCACATCTCAGGGCCAGTTTGTTGCGCACCGGCTCTCGGCTCGGTGAGTGTCAGGTCTCGGACTAAAGTACCGGAATCCTCATCTCTGAGGTTTTCACAGAAAGCAATGATTTGCGTCAGGCTCGCCGGAGCAAGGTCAATCGTCGTGGACCGAAGTTCAAAATCCGATCGGTCAATTCTCTGAGGTGCAGTCGGCTCTTCACGCAGTAAGGTGGATTCCGGCAGGCCAGCGGCTGATCGTGCGGCTGAAATTCGGTTGGTGACTTCGGCCGGTGAGTCGAGACGCAATGCGGCGACCTTGGGTACGGTTTTTAAGTGATTGATATCATTTAGCATTGTGCGGATCGAAGCCATGTCTCGGACTGATTGGTCCAAGCGTTCCTGTTTCGATTGTGTCCTCATTACGCCACTGATTGCGTAAATTCCCATAATCACGAGAGCGATGGCAATCAGTCGTCGCTGGCGTTTAGGATTTTTTCCTGTCATCTCGCATCGACCTCCGGTGTTTCGGTTTGGGGGCCTGCGATGCGAAACGCATTGCCGGGGGTAGGTATATTTGGTTCACCGATGGAGGGTTTGTTCTGTTCAGCTCTGGAAGAGACGGCTGCCCCCTCGGCAGCTTGGTTGGTGCTTGTAGAAACAATTTGACGCCATTTTGCTTGAATCGTGGACTCGAATGTCTTGGCGTCTTTTTGTGCTGTGGCAGGCTGGGAAACGTCGAAGCCGCCTTGAGATAGTGCTTCGGCAACGATGCCTGCTTCCACGAAGTGTTGAACTTGGAACGTCAAATCCAAATCTCCGTTGCGGATATCGATTGAGCTGATTCGCACGCGGATGTCTGTCGGCAAGGATGCCAAGAGGACACGCATCACTTCAGTTGCAGAATTGGGAGCTTCGATTTGCTTGGTTGCATTTCTAGATCCCATGATTCGCGAGTGTTCACTGCGCACTCGTCGTAGGAGCGAAGCTGGCACTCGGGTGTCGGGAAATGATTCTTTAAACGCCTCGGATTGTGCTAGTAGGTTTTCAGCGATCTTGTTTTCAATTTTTGTCGTCCGCCACCAGCTTCCGAAGATCATTGTGATGAGGCAGGCGGCAACGGCAAATGCGAGCCACGAAAGTTGTCGGTTGATAGGCCGCAGCGGGTCTTCAGACGCGAGGTCGTCTCGCCGAAGATTGAAGTGGATGGAGGCGGGCTTGGAGAAAGCTGTATTAGCGCCTTGAAGGCAACTTACGACGAGCGAGTCTGGTTCGATTTGAACCGATCCTACATGGTCTCGGATAAGTGAGCCCTGTGCTTCAGTGCAATCGACAACGAGGATCTGATTTGATTCTGGAAGATCCAGGAATTTGTGTCTTTCCAAGCTTGCCGCTTCAAGCTTGGCGTATTTCCATGAAGAAATGTGATCGTCGGCAAGCGTAATCAAGTCCGCATGATTGGCATGACAGAGCATGAGACTGCTTATCCCCGCAAACGAATGCTTTGCATTAAGTGATGCAATGGCGAGGATGGCACTGGGGATAATGTTGGTGACTGGAATGTTTGCGGATTCCAGCTTGTCAGCAAGCGGTTTCCAGTCATGCACTTCGACCGCAATCGCAGAAACAGAACTCCCATGCAGTGTTTGATCCTTATGAGTCGTAGCAGGTAGCACTGAAAAATCAGCTGCCATTGATTCAGCGTCGATGGGAAGATGATTCTCAAGTTCGTAAATCAGCGCGGAACGATCTCGAGTGTCAATTGCAGGGGGTAAGTGCAGGCACGAGAAAAAACATGAATCGGATGCCGGAGCAATGATGCATCCTGAGTGCACGCTTTTGGATTTTGCCAGTAACTCTTTGACAGTCGCGACAATGGCAGCATGCTCTGATGATTTGGGTAGTGTGCGGAAATCATCGGCAACATGAATTCGCCACTCATGCTCACCTTCGATAATCAAGCTGCCGCGAAGACTCATTTCAAGCCTCGCTTTCGGTTCGTGCGATTTCCGTTTGTGCTTTTGTTCTTTTTCTGCTTGCGTTCGAGACGTAGTGTGGTGGTCTTGTCTTGGTGCTTGAGAGTTACCTGCTCGGATTGGATGCTCGTGATCACGATCCCATCAGGGGCAAGTTCCAATATTTCGCCAACACCCTTTACATCGAATCCACCATTGGCGTCAGCGATGATGGCAAGGCTGTTGTTTGATTCGATGATCGTTCCGACGAGGCTCAAATCAAGCTTGGGACCAGTTTTGGGACGTGGTACTACTGGAGGTTTCGGTTTGGGTGGTGAGACGGGGACCGGCGCAGGATCATAGAGTGGTCCGCGCAACTGTCGCTGGGTCATCGCCGTCGGGATGGTGAGTTCAGGCACGCGGGAGACTTCTGACGTTGCAGTATGGCCAGGCTGCACATTTGATGACTGAGGTGAGGGTTCATCGACGTTTGAAACTGACCAGAGAACGATGGCAGCAGAAAACAACAACAAACAAACTGTTGTGATCGTCAGGTAGTGCCGTTGTCGCTGCAGTTCCATATTGGAATCGGTCTTGTTTAAAGAGAAAAACGTTGGTGTTGTACAACGCCATCTGGATCGCGTTTCATTACGGTGAATGTTCTTAGCGGGGGCCCGGTTTGTGAGTGTGCGTCGATCCAGATCGAGAAGTTCGTACTGGTTTCTGAAAAAATTGTTTGTAATTGGCGTTGTTTCTGTTGGTCGCTCACTTCGCTTAACAAAAGGGTTGATAGTGATGCGGTGGGACTTGCCCTGTATCGTTGCAAAACTCGCCTTGCTTTTCCATCCTGCACGACAACACTGGCTAACGCCAAGATTGCTTCGTCTGAGGCTCTGCGGAAATTGAGTTGTCCGCTTCCCCAACAGGTCAAGTTTGTTGTGCTTGACTGCAATGACGTCTGACTTTCCACTCCCTTGCCCAAAGTCGTTAGGTCAAACACTTCTCCCCAACTCCGAAACGCATCTGGCACATCTTCGGCAATTTCATTTTCCTCGTCATCAGAAACAGAGACTCGCTTCTTCTCCCTCGATATCTGCATGGGTTCCACAGCGGGAATAAGTTGTGTTGCAAGGGTCACGTTTGATCCAGCAACCCGGCTGATACTATCTTCGGTTTTCTTTAAACCGACATGGTGATAAAGCGTGTTCAACGGTAATTTGGCATCCTCGTCCGCCAGAAGAAGATCAAAGGTAACTTCCCCGAGGACGAGCTTACTTCGAATCACTGGTGTCGTGTCATTGCCCTGACGCTCGTTTTCTTCTTCGAGTCGTTCAAAGATGCGTTCAGCGTTCGCCAGCAAAGTTCTCTGCAGGCTCAATGAGCCCCAACGTTTTTGCAGCATTCGTTCCTGATCCGCAGCCTTCAATCCCATTTTCAGACTTTGACGTGCAAGCAAGCTGAGGCACGTGATGACGAGAATGGAAACTGCGATGACCGTCATCAGGACATAACCGGAGCGAGGTTTGCGTTTGTGCCTCACGTGCCGATTTGCCTG
>Ga0315331_10003363_pt1 | contig 12078 bp, 6 predicted proteins | sample M160m34915metaG_FD_203456 | JGI IMG/M metagenome (GOLD analysis project Ga0315331, IMG submission 203456) | Ammonia-oxidizing marine archaeal communities from Monterey Bay, California, United States - M1 60m 34915 | ecosystem: Environmental > Aquatic > Marine > Intertidal zone | place: USA...
TGGAGCGAGACAAGCGTCAGATAAGTCGAACTTCTGGTCAAATCTATCGATCGGTCTTTGCCTCGCGGGTATGGTGCTTTACTTCTTGCTGATCGTCGTTATCGGAATCGCTGGGGCTTAGTTGTTACTATTGGGCGAAACGGTCTTTTTAGCCGAATGAGATTGGCAAAGTACAGCTTCGAGAGTCGGCGGAGTCACCTTCTAGTGAGTGGCGTCGGCGTTCTTTTTGCGGCAGTCCTTTATCTTTGTGACCCTTCAAAGTCAACTCTTTTCCCCAAGTGTTGGTTCTTCACACTCTTTGCACTGCATTGTCCGGGATGCGGTGTGCAAAGAGCTGCCCACGCCATTTTGCATGGACACGTTCTCGATGCAGCTCGGCTTAATTTGTTAAGCCTGTGTGCTGGACCATTTTTGGCACTCGCGTACTACCGATGGTCTGCCCGGTTGTGGGGCGGGGCACGGACTCAGGTTCAGCAACCTCGTCCCAGGCTCATCGCAACGATAGCGGTTTTTATTGTCGCTTTCTGGGTTCTGCGTAATATTCCCTCATGGCCATTCCAACTCCTGTCGCCGGCAATTGATTCAGGATTACAGTGATTGGAATGGTTGAGCGAGTAGATGATCGCATGTCATACAATGAAAATGAGACTTGCCAGGCTGCGTGATCGCAAGCAGATCTTTCATGGCTCGTTCAAAACTTCTCTCTTGCTGAACGTGCTGGCCTTGACCTAGAGGCATGTCAGGTGTCGATTGACGGGTAGAGTGATCTGAGTTTGATAGGAGCGTCTGTTGGTGTGAATTGCCCTGCTGTTTCTCTCAACATTCTGGACTTTTGAGTGCGAGTTCTCGTTCGGCTGTGTGGAGTGTCGCAACAGCGAGTCAGCGCGAGCAATCCGGCACCACGAGTTGACCCGGGTTCCGTGCACCGGTGACGGCTTTTAATGGACTTCCTGACACCGTCGGTTGACCGAAGTTTGATTCCCTTATCCGCAGCCGCAGGTTATGGCGACGAGCTCTTCACACATCCGGCACGACTGGGAACGATTCGCTTTCATGTGTGCCCCGCGGGCTGCGAGCCGAGAATTCTGTAACTGGATTTGGTCCTGGCCGCGGTGGGCCTGGCACTTGTCATTGTCATGGCCTGCCCCCGTGAATGAATCCAGGTTTTAAGTGGTAGTTTGCCTTGTCAGGACTGCTGCTGGCGCGGGTGGCCTGTAGCCTGGAGAGCTATGTAGCCGCACGGTGTTGTAGTGAATTTCCCAACGTTCGATCAGTACCTTCGCTTCCAGCAGCGTGTCAAACAATTCCATGTTGAGCAACTCATCACGCAGCTTTCCGTTGAATGATTCGATGAAGCCGTTCTCCCAGGGACAGTCTGGTTCAATAAATAATGTTTTCACTCCCACATTCTACAGCCAGTCCTGCACTCGGTGAGCTGTGAATTCCGGGTCGTTGTCCGACCGGATGTACTCCGGGGGCCCACGATGAATAAACAGATCGCTTAGTCGTTCCAGAACATCTTCGCTGGTCAGTCTTCGGGAGACATCGATCGCCAGACACTCTCTGGTGAACTCATCGATCATCGTCAGCATTCGAATGGGGCGACCATCATGAGTTCGACTGAAAACGAAATCGTAGCTCCAGACGTGATCTTGCTGCTGTAGCCGAAGACGGATACACAAACCATCGTTGAACCACAGTCGACGACGGTTCGGCTACTTCACTGGAACTCTCAATCCTTCACGCCGCCACAGTCACTCAATTCGTTTGTGGTTCACACACCAGCCTTCTTCGCAAGGCATCATCGTGACTCGACGATAGCCATAACGGCCATAGCTCGTCGCCAGATCGGTCATTCGTTTCACCAGCCGAGGTTCATCATCAGGGACATACAAAGTCCGACGCTGCGTCGATCGAGACTGACCGAGAACGCGACACGCTCGGAAACGCGATCACGTCCCAGACGTCTAACGCACATGCTCGACCGACCGACGACGCTTCGCCGGACTCAGAAGTTTCCCGAGGCGGCCTCTCAAAGTATCGCCTTGTCCAGTTCCGTATCAGTCAGCAGCTTCTTCAGTCGAGTATTTTCCCGGTCAAGTTCCTTCAAACGCCTGGCCTGATCGGTACGAACTCCGCCATACTCCTTACGCCAGCGATAGTACGTCTGGTCCGTAACACCGATCTGGCGGCACGCTTCTGCAACATTCTTTCCCTGAGAAAGAAGAACCTCAGCTTCTCGAAGCTTCTGAAGAATCTCTTCTGTCTTGAATCGCTTACGTGGCATCGCATGCTTCCCCATCTGAGACCAAACCTCTGAGTTTACCACTCAAAAGACAGTTGCCGTTAAGAGGGTCTTCGGCCACGCTGCGAACTGTATTTGAAGCAAGTGTCACAAGGAACGCTGCGAAGACAGTCAGCGCAGTCGCAACCCTCTGCTATCTAAACTGACGAACGCAGGCAATCAGACGGTAACCAGACACCACCCAAACAGACCCGCAGCATTTCTAATCCGCCACCCTTGTCATCGCCCCGCTGAGATCAGCCGTGATGAGAACTTCCCTTTCTGTTTCCGATTCTCTGCACGAGGGCAGCTTCAATCGTTGCAACCACAGATCGCCGACTGTCGGCTGGCAGACTACGGGGCACGTTGAGTGGAAACCAGGGGATGTCCTGCAGTGTTCGTGTCCTGCAACCCGACGTGAGTATAGCGGTCCATTTTCAGCGTGATCGTGGAGTGTCGGGCGCGTTCCTTTTCATTCAATTTTGAGCTGAGTAATTTCGAGATGGTGTGCTGTTGCGTTAATCTCCATATGGTCAGTCGACCACGATCAGAACAGCGAATACCTTTGAGCGAGCGGAAGTTTTTCAGCGGGTTCACAGGTCAGGTGCTGGCCATCAGCGGTCACTTCATAAGTTTCCGGATCGACTTTGATTTCCGGAGTCGCGTCGTTGCGTTGCATGTCTTTCTTTCCAATGTTCCGGCAGTTCTGCACGGGCTCGATCATTTTCGACAAGCCGTAGCCAGCAACAGTACCTTCAGCAACAGCAGCCTCGCTGACGAATGCGAATGAGATTGGGCTGGCCGCTCGGCCATAGCCACCAAACATTGGTCGCATGAAGACCGGCTGAGGCGTAGGAATGGATGCATTCGGATCGCCCATCTGAGACCAGGCGATGATGCCTCCTTTGATCACCATTTCCGGTTTGACTCCAAAGAACGCAGGGTTCCAGAGAGTTAGATCTGCCAGCTTTCCAACTTCGACCGAACCAATGACGTGGCTCATGCCGTGAGCGATTGAGGGATTAATGGTGTACTTCGCCACGTAACGCTTGATGCGTTCGTTATCGTTGTCGCCGGACTCTTCCGGCAGACGGCCGCGTTGCTGGCGCATTTTGTCAGCCGTCTGCCAGGTGCGGGTAATGACTTCGCCGACACGTCCCATGGCCTGTGAGTCCGAGCCCATGATGCTGATAGCACCCATGTCGTGGAGGATGTCTTCGGCGGCGATGGTTTCGCCTCGGATGCGGCTTTCGGCAAAGGCGACGTCTTCCGGCAAGTTCTTGTCGAGGTGATGGCAAACCATGAGCATGTCCAGATGCTCATCGATCGTGTTGACCGTGAATGGCCGAGTTGGATTTGTAGAACTCGGCAGAATATTCGCTTCGCCGCAGACACGGATAATGTCTGGTGCGTGGCCGCCGCCAGCGCCTTCGGAATGATACGTGTGAATCGTGCGACCTTTCATGGCCGCCAGTGACCGTTCGAGAAATCCTGATTCGTTCAACGTGTCAGTATGGATACAGACCTGGACGTCGTACTGATCTGCGACTGTTAAACAGCAGTCGATTGCGGCCGGCGTCGTGCCCCAGTCCTCATGCAGTTTCAAACCCACCGCTCCGCCGATGATCTGCTCTGGAATACCTTCAGGTTTTGCAGAATTTCCTTTGCCCAGAAAGGCGAAATTAAGCGGCAGATCGTCAGTGGCCTGCAGCATCATCCGAATATGATTCGCCCCCGGCGTACAGGTTGTCGCGCATGTTCCGGTGGCAGGACCCGTGCCTCCACCAAGCATTGTTGTGAGTCCACTGGCAATGGCTTCGTGTGCCTGCTGCGGACAGATAAAGTGGATATGCGTGTCGAGTCCACCAGCAGTCAGGATCTTACCTTCGCCCGCGATGGCTTCGGTCGTCACACCGACGATCATGCCCGACGTGACATTCGCCATAACGTCCGGGTTTCCGGCCTTACCAATGCCAACAATGCGTCCGTCCTTGATACCGACATCTGCTTTGATAATGCCGGTGTAGTCAACAATCAATGCGTTGGTGATCACAACGTCCAGCGCATCATCCTGCCCCACACCGGCCGCCTGCCCCATCCCCTCACGCAGAACTTTACCGCCTCCAAACTTACACTCGTCACCATAGACCGCAAAGTCCTGCTCAACTTCCAGCAGGAGCGATGTGTCCCCCAGACGCACGCGGTCACCAACGGTGGGACCATAAATCTCTGCATAGTTTGAACGAGTAATGCGATATGCCATTGTCTGATGCCCTTCCTGAGTGATCAGTTCTGCTGTTGCAGTTGTCGTCGCCGGAATCAGGTTGTTGCAAAGTTCTCTGATTTCACATTTTCAAGCGTGGCCTGTTTTCCATTTTCAGAGACTTCGCCATCGGCCAGATTGTTGCCTCCACGAATAATCTTTGCCCCGGCGATGTCGACGAGCTGTACCGTTTTCGTATCGCCGGGTTCGAAGCGGACGGCAGTACCGGCTGGAATGTCAAGTCGTTTACCGTAGGCGGCACCACGATCGAACTGCAGCGAACTGTTTGTCTCAACAAAGTGGTAATGGCTGCCAACCTGTACGGGGCGATCGCCGAGATTCGTCACTTCCAGCTCGTTCACATCACGGCCTTCGTTCAGGATCAGTTCGCCATCTGCCGGAATACATTCGCCGGCGATGGCCGCCTTTGCTTCTGAAGCAGTATCGAACACCGAGAGATCGGGAACCGGTAGAAAACTGCCATACAGAGCCAATGACAGGTCTCCGTCTTCGGATGCCACCGGCGAATGCACTGTGACCAGCTTCGTCCCGTCGGGAAACGTGCCTTCAACCTGCACATCGTGCAGTAACTCCGGAATACCAGCCTGGACCTGCCGATGTCCCAGAAGTTGTCGACCAAGATCCATCAGTTCGGCGACGGACCGGCCGTCGCGGATAAATTCCAGAATCTGTGACGCGATCAACGCGACCGTCTCTGGCTGATTCAGCCGAATACCGCGAGCAAGTCGCTTCTGTGCCAGGAAGCCGACATTGTGCAGCATCAGTTTTTCAATTTCACGTGGAGAAAGATGCATCGATTACTCCGTTGATTACCACTTCCTGCCCCAGGGTGATTCACCCAGAGCGGGTTTCAGAAATTCCAGTTGCGTCATGAGTCGTTGCGCCACCTGTTCGGTTGTGTGACCAGCGATGCGCCAGATGACTCCCGACTTCAGAGGACTGGCAGAATCAATCAATTCACTGCCCGGTTCAACTGGACGACTACCAACCTTATTAAGGAGAGCTGCGGATGCTGCCTGAGATTGCGGGCCGTGCATGACAACCACGGCGCAGCAATGGAATTGCCCCATGCGATACGGACTTTGTAGCGGGCCGTCGTCCGGGTCAAGTAACAGCGAATCCGTAATGAGTCTTTCATTGTCGACGTAGACATCCAGGCGGCTCTCATACCGCGAAAAAGCCCACGATTCACCTCGAGCCCGACGACCACTGGTGAGCCAGTCGACATAAACCAGCGTCGCATCCGGCGCCAAACGAATCACTTGCCGCTGATCATATCGAGATCCCGCAAAACAAGTGACAGGATCGGGAGCGAGCACTAACAGTGCATCCGTTTCAACGGTGGCTCTGAGAAACTGCCGACAGGACGTTTCCGGAAGGCACCGGTACACCTTCGTTGACGACTGAGTCGCAAGGACCGCGCGAGCCCCCCGGCGAACGCCAATCTGCATTTCGATGCGGTCACCCCCAACGAGGCCACCGCCGAATGTGCTCGAATACGCCCAGCAAGCCGGTGTGGATCGGCGTGGAATCAGCCATTTCAATGGACTGCGTGCTTCCGCTCGCGTGGCAACCGTTTTTCCGGCAACAAATTCCAGTTCAAGCGTTCCCCGGCCTTGTTGATTCTGTCGTGCCGACTCCGGCATTTTGTCGGTACCTTTTCAAGTGACACGGTCAGCAGGCACGTGTGCATTTATCAAAACAGATCGCTGTCACGAGTCGGTTGCCAAGCGTCAGACACTCAGGTGTTTCTGAACCAGATCTGACGTTAGTTGTTCGGTCGTGCCATCCGCCACAACTCGACCGCGATCCATGATGTAGAATTTCTGGCCGAATTCACGCACGAAGTCAACATATTGCTCGACCAGAACAACTGTCATTTTCCGTTCGGTCACCAGCTGACTGAGAACGTGACCGATCTGTTGAATGATGTTGGGCTGAATTCCTTCGGTCGGCTCATCCAACAGCAGAACACGGGGATCGCCGGCCAGTGCTCGTCCGATGGCCAACTGCTGCTGTTGACCGCCCGAGAGGTCTCCTCCCATCCGGCATCCCATTTCTTTAAGCACAGGAAACAGTTCGTAGATTTCGGAAGGAACGTTTCGCACTCCGTCAGTACGCGCCTGCAGTCCGACACGCAGGTTCTCTTCAACCGTAAGTCTGGGAAAGATCTGTCGCCCCTGCGGCACCAGTGCCAGCCCGTGTCTCGCCCGCTGATGCGGGGGCAGACGGGTGACGTTCCTGTCGCCGACCTGGATGCCGCCGGAATCCGGCTGCAGGATTCCCATGATGTTGCGGATCAGCGTTGTCTTGCCGACGCCGTTGCGACCCATCACACATGTGATCTGGCCCTCGGCCATATCCATCGAGATGCCGCGAAGCGTGCGGATTGTTCCGTAGCTGAAAATTAAATCGTTAATGGTGAGCATGGTGTCTATCGTCCGAGATAAGCTTCGATAACTTCGGGATTCTGCTGGATCTGCTCAATGTCGCCCTGAGCCATTATACTGCCCTCATTCAACACCGTAACGCGACTGTTGAGCAGGCGAACGAACTCCATGTCGTGCTCGATGACGATCACACTATGCTCGTCTTTGAGTTCGAGCAGCAGTTCTGCAGTCAAAATAGTCTCTTCGTCTGTTAGTCCCGCCGCCGGCTCATCCACGAGCAGCAGCCGTGGTTTAGACAGGATCAACATGCTGATCTCCAGCCACTGACGCTGACCGTGACTGAGGTACCGCACTTCTCTGTCGGCATGTTCCAGCAGGTTCACTCGCCGAAGAATCTTCTCAATTTCAGTGTGATCTTCCATGGACGCCTTGTCGCCGAAATTGTGAATCAGTCGATCACGTCCTGGCAGGGCCAGTTCCATGTTCTGGTAAGCCGTAAGGCTGTCAAAGACTGTCGGCGTCTGAAACTTTCTGCCGACGCCAAGCCGGGCGATATCCGCTTCGAGCAGTTCGGTAATGTCTTGACTCGCGAACTGAATGCATCCTTCTGTCGCACGAGTCTTGCCACTGATGACATCACACAGCGTGGTCTTGCCGGCCCCGTTCGGGCCGATGATCACATTCAGGTCGTAGTGCCCAACAGAAAAGTCCTGAACATCCAGCGCCTTGAAACCATCAAACAGAACTTTAACCTGCTGAACATGCAGCAGGGGACTGTCGAGCAGCGATTCTTTTGGACCAATACGCTGCCGCGTCATGATCTTCTGCAGACGTTCTTCACGATCCTTGATGGCTGGAATTTTGTACTGCGTCCAATCAATTCCTTCCGGCACGGAATCAGCCGCAGTGTCCCTGCTCCGCTGACTGCGCATCGCTTTCCCGAAAAAGACCAGCGCGGCAACAGACCACAGTGCCAGTACCGGAAGCGCCGGAACACCAGTCAGCAGAGTCACTGCCTGCCTGACGCCGGTCAAAGTCCAGGCTGCAATTCCATTCCGGAATGTTTCAATAAAGAACGTCCAGACGATCACGGTCACTGTCAGTCCAACGGCGGTTGCGAGCGTTCTGCGTGATACTGTCAATCCCCACGAACGTCCGGCCAGGATGGCCATGCCGGCAGGAATCTGCAGTATGGCACAGACAGCTGCCAGGACCAGAATCAGGCCCGTCACCACGGACGAACCGCCCCGCTGAGCCATCAGTCCATCGTCGTACGGTTTCGCGTAATCCCACAGACCGTATGACGCATACAGCCCGACTGCGAGTGTCACGAGGCCTGCCGCCGCAATCAGCAGTTCCCCGCGTTTCTGTTCACTGGTCAATTCGGAGATGTCCAACGATCCCCGTTCTGATGAGTGTGGTTTTGAAAGTGGCAGAGAAAGCCAGGAGTGCCAGATGCCCATCACGCCCCCAGGCAGGTACAGCGTCGCGAGCACGAACAATAGCCCCAGCACGATTGGCCACGCGTCGGGCGAATTGCTGGTCAACCAGGAATAGAGGTAGCTGACAGCCAGAGCACCGATGATCGGACCAGACAGAGTTGCCCGACCGCCCACAGCGACAAAGATGACGACAGCAATGGATTCTTTCGGCTCCAGATTTGTCGGTGTGAAGATCTTCATTTGAGGGGCGTACAGCATGCCCGCCAATCCGGCGATGGCGCCTGATAGTCCGAAAACCAGCATCTTAAAAACATAAGGTCGATAACCGGAAAAACGCAGGCGACTCTCATTGTCTCGAATGGCAATCAGAACACGACCAACTCGCGACTTCATCAGCAACCGACACAACAGAAAGACTGTGACCAGTATCACGACCGTCAACGCGTACAGCCCGAGCTTTACATTGTCATCGTTGAGATTGAACCCACGCACACTGACTTCGGCGATATCGCCAAGCCGCACACCACTCGACACTTCAAGTCGTTCGAACTCCCTCAATGTTTTCCAGACATGCATGGACCGAGCCAGCGTGATCTGCATACTCGTGTCGTCACCCTGAAGCGTGATCGGTGCGGCGGCCACATCCACGGTCGGTGGCGAAGAATACTGCTCGGCCAGCATTTCCCGCTTCCGTCCAACCTGTTCAGTGTAAGCTTCATCGAGCCGCAGAACTTCGGAATCGACGGCCTGTCTTACTGACACACTGTCGATGCTGCGTTCAGACAGTTTTTCCGGTGTCACGACGATGGAAATCTGCTCGCGTGCCCCCAGAATGATCCGATCAAAACGGGTCAACCCGTTCGTGCCACCAAGCTTCATATTGTTCATGCAGAACACGAGCCAGATGGCCAGGACGATCGCTTGAGTCAAAACGGCGAAGAACACACCACGCACGCGGCTTCGAAATACGAAAAAGCCGATAAACGCAGCGACAATACCAGGAATCAACACTCCCAGGATGATCGTTGTCCACAGGTTCCAGAAGGGCTTCCAGAAAAACGGAACAGTCCACTGCTCCTGGCTCTCGCCAACCTGTCCTGGATACACCACAAACAGGCAGGCAGGCATCTTGCCCCAGTTGACAGCGTCAACGATACCTTCAGGTCCGCCGTGATGAGCGCAGTACATGCCCATCGCATAACCGCCCAGTGAGAAGAACAGGAACTGACACAGGCACAGCATTCCGCCGTAGCCCCAGATCAGGTCCAGGCTCAGTGCCGCAATTGCTAAGCACAGATACCGGCCAAGCTGATTGACAGTTTCAATACTGATCAGACCGCCCAGATACAGAGCGGGGATTCCAATCAGCCCAATCAGAACCAACGTGCCGAACATGCACTTTCGACTGTACCACTGAGCTGCGGACAACGGGCCCCGACCGTATCGCAGCGTCAGGTCAGTGACCGTGTCTACGTTTCCTCGAAGTTTCTGAAGGATGTCATGCATCGGCAAGCCGTCCTTTCGGTGGGAAGAGTCCCAACGGTCGCCACTGAATAAACAGAACAACGCACATGAGGATCAGTACCTTGGCCCAGATAGCTCGAACAGGTTCAGCCAGAATCGCAGTAATCATCAAAACCATCTGACCATCGCCAAACCACTCGACAAGATGATCACCCATCCACGAGACCAGCATTCCCGTAATGCCGACAATGTAGAAGATCGCCGCAGTCCGAATTCCGGGAACAGAATCTTCCCGACGAATCAGCGGCAGCGGTCCCGGAATGGGACTCAGCACCAGCAAGCCCAGTTGCCTGTTTTCCCTGAAAGCTCGTATTGCCGAGACGATCCAGCACAGCAACGCTGTGATAATCCCCATCGTGAAGAGACCTTCGCCAAATGTCAGTGGCTCCAGAATCTTATTCAGTGTCCCGATACCCAGTCCCGCTGCGACGGAACCGGCCAGCTTGCCAACACCGCCGGTCACTACAACCAGGAAGGAATCCACAATGTGGTTCTGTCCCATGTCTGGCGTGACACCGCCGACAATCGTCCACGCATAACCGGCAACGCCTGCCAGTCCTGATCCGAGCGCAAAAGTAAGACCATCAATCAGGCTGGTATTCACGCCGTGACTGGCAGCCGTCTCGCGTCCCTGGACAGTGGCCCGAATGAACAGCCCCAGCCTGGTGTGTTGAAAAATTCCATAGACCACCAGCACACAAAAACCAGACAACAGCAGAATGAAGGCGCGGTTGTACGGCACCACCAGGTCCTGAATCACCTCAAAACTGCCCACCAGCCAGGACGGACTGTTGACTCCAATGTTGTCACCGTACTTAACTCGAACACATTGAATCAGTACCAGACTGACGCCCCATGTGGCCAGTAACGTATCCAGCGGACGGCCATAAAGATGTCGGACCACCAATCGTTCGATCAGCAGTCCCGTCAGGGCTGCCGCAAGAAAAGCGACGGGAAAGGCAGCGACATAATAGATGTTCGATGGAGTTTCAGGAGTGTGGCCAAACAGCAGCTGTATCTCATAGGTGGCGTAAGCTCCAATCATCATCAGCTCGCCATGTGCCATGTTGATGACACCCATCTGACCAAAAATAATAGACAGCCCAAGCGCCATCAGGATCAGAATCGATCCCAGAGAGATCCCGTTGAAGATGTTCTGCAGAAATCGAACCCTGCTCTGATAAGCATCAATCAGAGCAAGCGACTCGCGACAAACTGGATGGATTTCGGAGTCATCGGCATTCTTCAGAATGTCGTTCAGGGCCGGCACGGCTCGCGCCACACACAGTTTCCCAAGCTCACGGGCAGCGGCGACTCGATCTTCAAAAGACTGCTCTGGAATAGTGCCGGAGATTCGGATCAGAAGCTCGCTCTCACGTGCTTTGCGTAACACTTTCTGTGGTACTTCTGAATTCAACAGGTCAGTCAGTGGTTTGAGAAACCGAGGGTCGCGGCTGTCTCCAAATCTCTGAATGGCAGCCAGACGTTTGGCTTCATCCGGCATCCAGATTTCAATGAGACGAATCGTATCAGCGATCGCGCGTCTTTCCGAACGCCCACCGGGGCCGACATCAGAGATGTCCGACATGCCGACCGTGACCGGCTGGCCGTCCTGTGTGATGGCCTTTAACGAGACCGGATCAAGCAGTGAAAGTCGATCCTGCCCAGGTTCCGGGCAGATAACGATGCGATCCTGCCAGAGGAAAACAGCCCCCTGACCGTAATACTGTAGAAACCCGACAAGCCGACCATCGCGGAAGGCTGCAAGGTCCTCAAGTGTCTCTTGTCGGACGTCCGCTTTGTCACTGGCAAGAGATTTAAGCTTCTCTCGAATAGCATCATCAGACTGAGCACAGACCGTCGACGTGGCAAAGTGCAACAGACTCACGAAAACAACCAGCACCCGACCAGACAAGCGCAGTCTGGAGGCATCATACATGTATTCGTTCCCTGATTGTTCGTCCCGGATACACAGTACGTTTGAATTCGTTTTGAAACCAGTGCCTGCCAGGAGAATAATTTCACTGGCTCCGACTCGCCAGAAACAAATAAAAAAGTGAGGCTGTCGCGGTTTCAGTCCGCGACAGCCTCGCCGTCCGTGGCCCCCACTGCCATCGCAGCGGTGAAGTCCGTTTTCAGCATTCAGATTCGCCG
>Ga0315331_10003365_pt1 | contig 12076 bp, 10 predicted proteins | sample M160m34915metaG_FD_203456 | JGI IMG/M metagenome (GOLD analysis project Ga0315331, IMG submission 203456) | Ammonia-oxidizing marine archaeal communities from Monterey Bay, California, United States - M1 60m 34915 | ecosystem: Environmental > Aquatic > Marine > Intertidal zone | place: USA...
ATGCATCAGATTTTACAATTGGGGCTACCCAGTAACCAAAATTTTTAGATGGCGAGTTAATGCGGCTATCCGACTGCATAATCGACTTTTCTTAGAAGAAGAACCTATACCCTTGATTAAGTAATGGAAAAGATATACCAGGGCAATACGTAAAAATCTAGTTATGAATACTCTACTAACGACAACAATCCCAAGATTGCTCCAAACGCGAGAAACAAAAGTAAAGCTCTTGATGCTAAGCGATCAAAACCAAAGATTTGGACGCACTCTTACAGAAAAATAAAGACTAACTCGAAAAGTAATTAGCACGCTTTAGAATGTCCCGGTCATTTGTAAGGAAAGTGTCCGACCAAAACCGCGACACATATATTCCACCTCTTCTAAAATATTGTTCGCGATGTGGCCCTCATAACGAATACGATCTCGGCAAACTTCAACATCGGTTAGATTACGTGCGTTTAATCGAAATGTGAGATCGCCAAAAGCGATGATCTCAACAAAACCAGTAAAGTAGGGATCAGCGTGATCCTCCTCAATATCTTCTATATCCCAACGTTCTGTGCCACCATCAATCCTATTCCTCATTTCGATACCATAATTCATTCTCAAATTAGGAATGTCGTGTCGGATACTCCAATTAAATTCTCCTCGATGGTAGTTATTAAAACGTCTTGTAATATCGATGAAGGAATCTTTAACCCACGAATCACGAACATTAGCCGTGGTAGTAAATAAAACATTTGGCATCCCTAAACGTTTCAACCTAATGCTGCCTTTAACCTCAAACACATGCATATCACCCGTTCCAATATTTCCAACAGCGGAGCGGATTTCATTTGGTCCATTTGAGACATCGATACGTTGAAGGAAGTCTTTGTGCCTGTGATGATAAAAATTAGCGCTAACTACCCCCTGATCATCTGGCAATCTGTATTCCATGAGAAAATTATAATTCCACCAATAGTCTGGACGAAGGTTGGAATTACCTGGCAGGGTGTCGGAATCTTCGTCGGTTTGATCATTGGTTGCAACAAAATCCATGAAACTCAACTGCCTCACAAACTTTTCTATCATAACGCGCAATTGCAATTGGGGCGTAATATCAAACCGATAGTCCACTTTTGGTTTAAAAAAATTAAAAGTACGGCTGTTACTTACATCACCACTCAGAGAGATTTCTGAGGTTTCATATAGCAAAGAAGTTTCAAGCGACATTCGAGGATTAATTCTCCAGTTATGAATAGCGAATGGTTCGTAGCGAATTTCCTCTACCCTAGTATTTGCATTCGGTATGCTAACAGGAGTTAACCCCCCATAGGACTGCTCTCCAGGCTTGGTCAAGGAAAGCAAGCCAAGAGCTAAGTTTGAATCTAAAATCGTCTGCGCACGCTCCACACCAAATTCAATACTCTGCCCGGTAGTTAAATCAGTAGTATAAGAACCCCGAATAATTCGTTCTCCCAGAGTACTCGCGGTATCCAAGAACAAATTTTTCTGCTCTCTGAGATCATCAAGGACATCCCACCTCTCTCGCGTATTGGCAGTATCATTTTCGTTTGCAATTCCCAGAACCTTGAACCTATCCCCATTGCTGCGACGAAATTCGTAATCTCCTCCGACTTCCCAATTGGTATTAGTTCCCGGGATATCTTCCCTCTCTAAACTGTGCTGGAACCCTTGACCTTTCAGGTCAACGGTTAAACGCTCAACCTCCGTGGGGTTATCATCCTCTGCCATCAGGGCATTAAAGCGCGCGCTACTTCTTGAACTGAATTGATAATCTAAGTTAGTGGACAGTGTGTATGTTGCGTTATCTCGAATTTGCGTCTGGTCAATGAAGTCGTTAGGCAATTCACCGGGCAAAATACTTTTCTCTCTCATTTCTGTATAGTTATATCCGGGCACTGCGGAAGCACTGACAATCATGTTCAAATCCCCAGCCTGACCTGCGTAAGAAAGCAACCCCCCAGGCTTAGACGTATGATCGGCGTAGTAGTCAGCACTCGCCTGATAATTAATAGTAGTGCTCGAAACTTCTTCAAACAAAACTATATTAGCGATTTGTGTACTTCCCCTAACATCTAATTCACCCGAGGTGCCTCTGATGATTTCGATATAGTCTACTTGGTCCGCATCAATTCTACGCAATTGAGCCTGCGTATCGTTATTTTTACCGGCAGTCCGCTTGCCGTTAATCAGTATTTGGACCCCATTGTTGCCAGCACCCAAACCTCGCCCCCCACGGCTGACATTCGTAAAGCTACCACCGCTGCCCCCTCTGCCAGAGCTAGACCCACGACTACTGGTACTACTCATAGTCATACCAGGTATGCGGTTTAACATATCCAATGCGGTGCGGGGGGCAAATTGGGCAAAGTATGAAAAAGGGTACAAGATAGTGGAATCATCTCCAACGTTATCTTGAGCATACCCATTAACCGCTGCAGCAGACAGAGAAATTACCGCTAGTAATTTTAAGTAACTATGCCTACAAAAATGGTTACCCATCTCAATCTTAGGGCTGCGAGCCAAAATTCTCAAAAGGGATACCTCAGAAATCTTTTCAAAGAAGGGATAAAGATACAAAGTGAGGTGATTGTACCGCAAAGGCTAACGGTCCGAATGTGACGTTTTGCAAGAATTATGCACAACAAGTTACAGTCGTAGTCAGGATTTTCTACCAACTATGCCGGGTAGAACAAAATTTAGCGCCATCGCTTATAGTTAGGCCTAGCCTTATGCGGAGACATTGTCAAAATAGAAAGCCACAGAGACCATAAGAACAGCCGCCACAATCACTAATTACCCCTACTCCTGCATGCGCCTAAAGCGGGATTTTTGTTGACAGGAAATACCTCAAATGGCAAATTAGTAAAAGTTTTAAAGGTTAACTCGAGAGGATTAATGGTATGAAAACTGCTAACCCCTATCAACGTAGTACAAAAACACATGCGAAATCGTATTTTGTAGTCCTTATCCTGTCTCTAATGCCCCTATCGGTTTGGGCTCAAAGTAATGCACAAAGCATAACTTTTTCAAAAGATATTATGCCAATTTTGCAGGAAAATTGTCAGGAATGTCATCGCGCTCAGGGACAGGGCCCAATGTCCTTAATGAGTTATGAGGAAGTAAGGCCATGGGCGCCATTGATCCAATACAAAGTGGTGAATCGGCAGATGCCTCCGTGGCACATAGACCGCACTATAGGTATTCAGCAATTTAAGAACGATCGCTCTTTGAGTGATGAAGAAGTTGCGATAATTTCTGCGTGGGTTGATTCAGGAGCGCCTGAAGGTATTAATGCCGACTTGCCTCCCTCAAGGGAGTTCGCGGATTCCGGCGAATGGAGCATTGGTGAACCCGATGTCGTAGTGACTTGGGAGTATAAAGTTCCTGCGGTCGGAGCGGATCTTTTCGGTGACATTTATTCTACAGATCTCATAGGCCAGTTTAGTGATGGCCGATATATTAAAGCGATTCAAACGAGAGCTGCGGATGATGCCTCTAGACGGGTTGTGCATCACGCCCTATCCTATGCTTCCAGTGATAACGACAGGAATAATCCTGAGGAAGACCAGTTCTTGGTTGAATATGCCTCTGGTAAGAGCGCTGAAATTTATCCAGAAAATTCCGGTGTCTTGCTTCCTCCGGACAGCGAAGTGCGGCTCTCCTATCATATGCACCCCGTTGGTGTAGAGACTAACGCTAAAGTAGAGTTGGGAATTGTATTTCATCCTGAGGACTATGAGCCTGAGTATCGTCGCTGGTCCAAACAGTTAGCTCAGCGTCAGAGCTTACTAGATATTCCAGGAGGCGAAATTGTTCGGACAGATGGTTATGTGTATTTCCATACGAATACTACTATCACAGCTTTTCAACCGCATATGCACGGCTTAGGTTCTTATCAGTGTTTAGAATTAATCTATCCGACTGAGGGTCCTACTGCGAAGACCGAGACCATCAGCTGCGCTCATTGGGATTATAATTGGCATACAATTTACAATTATGCAGACGATGTTGCTCCTATAGTTCCAGCAGGAACAGTAGCTCATCTCATTAGTTATTTTGACAATACAGCCAGCAATCCGGGCAACCCTGACGCGCGAAACTGGACGGGAGATGGGGGGCGTACGATTGATGAAATGAGTTTCGCTTGGCTCGGCTGGTATACGATGAGCGATGAACAATATTTGGCAGAGTTAGAACGCCGAAAGAATCTGCAAAATGGTGTTGCTACGGAAATCGCGTCCATCGGTCAGTAAAATATTGAAATAGACGCCTAGATTTACACACTGGGCGTCTAATATTTCGAGCTATACATCATCACAGTTCGTTGACCCCATTAATTTTTTCGAGCTCAGTTTTAGTCGTAATGTTGTCATTATAAGAAGATATAAAAAACCTTAAATTGGACCTTAATACCGTTAATGATGCGGTTACCAAATTGTCAGTATTGGAGAGATAACATGTTAACGCGTGTCATTAATATCTTATTTAAATTTGTAAGTTTGATAGTTATTTTCACTTCAATTCAGGTCGTGAATGCTCAAAGATCTCAACTTCCTTACCAGCTGAAATATGATATTGGTCAGACCATTCAGCCTATATTTCAAGGTTGGTCAAGAAATGATGATGGCACTAGAGAAATGCATTTTGGTTATTTAAATCGAAATTACTCAGATGAAATGCACATTCCTGTCGGCGAAAACAATTTTATTGACATGGCCGGCTTGGACAATATTCAGAATCAACCAACTTACTTTCAAACGCGAAATAACAGGGATATTTTCACGGTAACTGTGCCATCAGATTTTGGTAATAGGGAAATAGTTTGGCGTTTGACAACTCAAGGCCAAACGCTAGAGGCTATCGGTTGGCTGCAGGCAGAATGGGAAATTGATGAGTATGGTGGCTTTACCCCAGACCCAGAAGTGTTGGCTAATCAACCACCCCAACTTGATGTTCAAAAGGCTAGCTCTGTCAGATTGCCTGCGACACTTAATCTGACGGCTCGGGTTGTTGACGATGGACTACCCAAACCCAAGCCAGAAAAGGAAGAGACTACTGTTAATGAGTGGAATAGGACACCATTACTAACAAGGCCCGCCAACGCCTTAGAAGTGCCAACGAATGTACCGCACCTGCAGACAAATGTGCGAGGGACGAAAGAAAAACCACAAGCACCGGAAGACAAGCTTACGGTGTCCTATAGCCTTTGGCGAGGGCCAGCTAATATTTCGTCGGAGCCAATATTTGGTGAAATAGTGGACGGACAGGTAACTACAGAAATTAAATTTTCTGAACCTGGAGAATATCAATTAAAAGTTCGCGCTTTTGATGGTGGAAAGTCTGCGTATGAATATATAAGCATAAATGTTGAATAGCATTATTTAGAGCGGGCATTTTATCTGACGGGCTTTGCATTGGGCGTTTTTGGGCTTGGGGTTTACGGGTAAGTAAACAAAGCGACGCATGCCAGTCCAATCAACTAAGACAAGATACCAACTTCGACGCTAATATTTCGATACCCTCCAGTTCGGTGTCACCTAACTCCAGCTCATGGGTTCTGTCCCCCATAACCCCTTTCCCTGTAAGGTATGGGCCGTAGCGTTTCCACTGAGAAGAGCTTCTGTATTTCGACATGTTTGGGCGTGCATCCATCATTTTTTGGTGCTTCGCAAGTGCCGGCTTATCTCCTAAAAGTAGTTCAACAGCAGTAGGACCGCTTTTCACCTTAAGCATTCGTTGCGTTAAAATGTCAACTATGTAAAAAATGGCGAAATCAGCCATACTTATTTCACTCGCAACCGCGAAGCCGCTGGCACTCTTAACGAGAATATCCTCGAGGTTGATAAACTTTAGAGGCAAGCCCGAAATCGGGCCAGCAAAGCCTCCGATTACATCGCGATCCCAGTCTCTAAAGCCCCAAAGCGCATACGATATGTTTATTAATATGTCCTCGTATATGTGATCACAAATCATGATGGTCTTCGCGCGATCCAGAGAATTATTCGGCATGTAGCCAGCGATTTCTGCGACATACTGTGAACAGGCGCCAGTCTCGTTGATAGTGGCTCCATGATGCTGGATGACCGGTAAAGCTTTAAAAGGTCCTGCGAGCTCAGGTAAGAATTTTTTAGTACTCTCCCAAGTTCCTCCGATAAAGTCTTCGTCGATGTCGACAATGCTGTCAATGAAGTCAAGATCAGCATCATATGCCATGTATCGCATCAGCATGCCGCGTCCTGCGCAATTCCAGTAACGCAACACAAGTTTGTCTTCAGAAAGGTCAAGGGTTTGCGCCATTTGGTGTCTCCGTCCAAGGGTAAAGCGGGCGCCTTCAGCTTCGGTTAAATAATTTTCTAATTTGTAATAAAAATTAGCTTGATGACGCTTTAAAGTTAAGTGTTCTATGAGGTTATCATAACTAGTTTCGGTATCGAAGAGCTTACACCACGGGATTGAAAAGTCCGTCGATATGAGCAAGTTCCAACTATCCCGCTTCCTTGATAACCGATATCTGTAGTATCTTCTGCGCATGAATATACAGAAACTAATTTCAGCAGTATGCAACGCCTCAAGCTAAAATTCTTACTCTTGTTGACGCTGTTCCAGTTTTGCTATCAAGAAGCAGCTATAAGCCATCCGCACGCTGACCCAAAAGAGGCTGAGATAAATCATTATGTCACTAAACCGCCTTCAGAGTTTGCTGTTGGTCTTAACAATGTAGGTAATTTCAATGCCATCGAGGGCAGAATATTTACCTGTCTGAAACCGTATGAGAATGATGTTTTGTCACCGATTGATGGTGTCAGCGAATTTTCAATTGCTTTTCATATTATTTCAGGCGCTGAGGGTACGATTGGGGTGTCCGAGTCAGGAGTCTTCAATTCTGAGGGAAACATAGGCTCTGATGGGGCTAGATTATCCTGCAGTGGCAGTTATGAAACGACCACGGGAATTTATAAAGACACAATTCTCATTAATTCAAGTTTAGTTGAAACAAGTTTCCAGTTGATCGATCCGACACTCCTTGAATTTAATCTCCTTTCAACAAAGACCTTAGATAAGTCGCCAGTTCTGAGTCCTGTCGAATTTATCCCCAAGCAAGATTCAAAAACTATGGATGTAAAAGACGGGATTTCAGTCGTTTTCAATAGATCGATATTTAGAGCAGACGGCAAAATCAAATTGATCAATGTTGAGTCGGGAGTAACTGAAGAATTCGATGTAAAAGATTCTAAAAGAGTGACGGTCGACGGAAACAAGTTAGTGCTTAAACCAAAGAAAGCGTTGATATCTGATAAAAATTATGAAGTAAGAATTCCAGTTGATGCATTAAAAGATAGTGACGGTAATGGCTACTCGGGGTTGGATAATTATCAGTTTAAAACGCAAATTGACGTCGCGTTCCTTCTTGTGGGTTACGATAATACGACGCTCTATGAGACGGTCGAGAGTTTCGAGCCCAGCGCTAAAAAGACCATGTCATTTTTAAGCTCACTCAGTGCAGGCCAGATTGCCTCATATAAGACTTATCGATTATCTAATATCAATATCAGTGGTGCATACGCAAAATCTCTTGGTCATCTTGAGGCGGTTGAGGCAGCACTCGAAGGGTGGGGTGTAGATGAGCTATCAAATTACTTTAGGGACAAGATTGGGAATCCCGATGCATTGCAAAATCCGACGGCTCAACAAAGAGAAGTGCTTCAAGATCTAAGGCAGTGGCTGTTAGATAATCAAAAAGATTCAGAGGAGTGGGCAAACTCCGCTTTAGGAATGCAGCACTATTCTAATTGGGTGAACGATAAAGTTCTAAAATTTTCGAGGCCGATATACTTCCTCCTTGATAATCTAAAGTTGCCTGCTGAATTTGTACCTCAAGAGCACAAGGTGATTTCTTTCATCTTATCTGATCTGGGCAAGACTAACTTTAGTGCTGCAGCCACTAACTTTAATGCATTGGGTGGTTCTCAGTGGAGTATCAAAACAGCGGATGGTTTAAAGGTTACGCATGATCAAGATTTTTTCTATAGTGATCATAGCGACCCCTTCGGAGATCCAGAATCCGAGTTGCTGCTGAATATCAACACTCGAGTGGATGTTCACGAGGCGATCCACACATGGGGGCATGCGGGACATGACATAGATCCTCTCATGGTAGGTTATTCCACTTTGTCTCAAGCGGGAGGAGATGCTGACCTTCAGTTTCGAAGAGATCCGCCCACTTATCCGATTTATAATAGAGTATATTTAATGGGTTGGTTGCCAGAATCGGCTATCACCACTGACGCAGGTTTGGTAGGAGACACAGCAGACCCTATTGTTTTAGGACAAAAATATCTGTTGAAAGTAGGGCGATTTAAATACCAAGAGCTCTATGATGGACAGTGGTTCCAATATTCGGTGCCCAGTTTACAAAGGCAGCTTAATGTTTGTAAAACAGTTAGTATAGTTACAGCACCGACAGTTACGAATCCTAAATATGATGCTGGTAATCTTTGTAAGCCGATACTCCGAGATAAAAGTTGTGGCATAAAATCTGAAATTTTTGGCCTCCCCGAGACAATGTGGGATTTCAGGAATTGTGAATTTATTGATATTGACTCGGAGCTTTCGCGAGAACTGTTTCTAAATTATTTAGAAGATTTTAACGGTGAATATAATAGTGCTGTAAATTTTGATGCTTTAGTTATGGAACCGACCGATGCGTCCTTGAGGAGTTCTTCTAATTAGTTGGATTTCAACCCCGTCATTGGCGACTTGGTAATGATTTACCAAAACAAAATAGTTATAGGTTAGCGAATAAAATTGCTTGGGTTGAAACTGAGTGGCAATTAATGAATAGATATGCAGCATGGGATGAAGCAACAATTTCTTGTCCAGAATGTTTCACTCCAAAGGTCTCCGAAAATATGGAGGTGATGTCACCTGAATGGGCACGCCTGAATAAGATGAAGCCAAAGTCGGTTTTGAAAAAATCTGCAAAAGTAGGGTTAGGGTTTTTCACTTAAAAGAAAAGGAGATGAATATGAATTTGGAAGCAGTTGGTTCTATTGGTGAAATATTAGGAGCTTTAGCTGTATTGGTTTCCTTAATTTATTTGGCAAAGCAAATTAAGCATAGTACGGATGTGTCTAAGGTAACAACATATCACGATGGAATCGGACAAATACTACAGTCAGGGCTTCATCCAGAGTTTGCAAGACTTTCAGTCAAGATAGAAAGTGGAGAAGTACTTGACCCAGTTGAGCAGAGCTATTCCGCAAGCTTAGCAACCGCCTTCATATTTGGTCATGAAATCCTCTATTGCTTATTTAAAAAAGGACAGGTAGATGAAGATCTTTGGAACAATATCATTATAAATAACATGCCATTTTTGAAAAGTGAATTGGTGTTACCAGTGGCAAAGCAAAGGCAAGGCGCTCTAAGTGAGGATTTTGTGAGGTTGCTCGAAGGATCGTAGAAAAGTGTTTCAGTAGCATCACACTTACCCGATCGCTTCCTTGTTAGCCAATATCTATAGTATCTTCTGAGTATGAATACAATGTCTTCACTATAAGAGAATAGATATTATGAGTTTACTTGATTTGCCTTCCGCTATTTTTGTCTTAGTACCAGTATTAGGTGCATTTATAGCGTCGCAATTTACTCAACAAGGAATTAAGTTAGCAAATAGCATTATCCTTCAAACTGGTTTGGTAGGCACTTTGATTGGCCTGATAACGATGTTGGGAAATATGTCGGATCCGGCGGCAATCGGGCCAGGGCTGTCTATTGCTTCGCTTACAATTTTATATGCACTAATTGCCTCTTCCGTTTTCACCTTAGCAAGTCTTAAGATTTCCCCAGAATCTCCTGAATTGAGGCCGAGCTTCAGTACCATCGCTATCATACTATGGGTCGCTATAACTGTTTGGGCGGTAGCCTTTGGAAGTGGTTTTTTAGCTTTTATAAATATTCCCTCTTTGTTATTTGTAGCACTATCAATTTTGATAATCGTTACCTTTGGTAGAGCTAATACTGAAGGATCCCTTAGGTTGTGCGGTGAGTATTTGCCTTACGCTGGTCTTATCGGATTTTTTATAGGTATAAGCTCGATGATTATAGATTTGGGTGATCCCACTACCATCGGACCAGCATTGGCATTTTCTTTTCTTACCTTGGGTTACACGAACTGGATATCTGTTGCTGTAAAACTAGGACTCTCGAAAAATGCTCAAGAACATAAAAGTTCTTCTTGGCAGTACCTGGGTTTTGCTATCTTCTCATTAGTATTGTCAATCTCGTTGCTGCTAGCAACATTAAGCGTATAGGATGAGGCACTGATCTTTCTTCATTAAATTAAATTAGGAACGACTAAAAATCATCGAGAAGAAACTAGCGAGCGATGACATATCAGTCAATACCAAAGTATGTGGTCGGTATGAATGGGAACAAACTACTAACAACAATAACTCTACTCTGCTTTTCTGTTGCCGCTTTTAGCCTCCAATCATGCGTCCTGTAAAAACCAACCTTGACAAAATCAATCCTAACCAATGGCGGGACAGAACAATATTTGTCTTGGTAATTTCTGTGATCGGACTAAGCTTGCCAGACATAGACCGTTTTTTCGATCCTCTGAGCTTGGCAATTGTATTCATACCAACTCTTGTGACCGCGGACATATTACAGCGATTATGCAAAGTACCCTTCAGCGTTACTTTATTAACTTTAGCCATACCGATGGGCATGATTGCCTCTGCAATTGGCCTAGTAACTATTTTTTCAATCTTTCGCTCAATCGAAGTAAATGTGGCAGCAGTTAGCTCTGCCACGAGCATTACACTACTTGCAGTTTTTTTCGGAATGATTCTTTGTGTAATAGGATATTCATTGAGCAAAAATGAAGATTCTTCCTATACAATCAAACCATTAAAAACAAAAACATTTATATCCTTAATACTTGTTAACTTTGGGCTTGTTTTCTGGATTATATTGAGCAATGAAAATCCAATAATTTTTTTAAGCCTAAAACCGCTAATGTTAGCCATTGGGCTAACAGCTTCATTTCAGCTTGCACGCGCGAAAGAAAAAGGATTTTCCGAGAACGCCGCCGATGCTTCTTTAGCAATCATTTTAATAAGCATCATGATTGGACTTATAATGCTTTATTCTGATTTTGGTAGAGATCAGAATTACCAATATATGCGCATAGATCGATTTACGGAATTAGCAAACTATGCAAACTACGGTTTACTTTATGGGTGCAGCATATATATTTTTTCTTTTCTACTTTCGCTTTATACAAATGAGTTTCATGAGATTAATTTCAAACTAAAGAACTGGCATCTAGTCGAAGCATTCAGTTTCTATGTTTTTATGACATTAGCTGCACCCAGCCTATTTGAGTTAGTCTGACGTTAAATGCCGTTTTACCACGTGTGGAAAAACATCCACGTGGTGAGTTTATCGAGCCTTATCGTATTCCGAAAATAGGAACGCTGTAACAGACTTCCGCACATGACTAGCTAGGGACATATCGTCTGGTTTGTTAGGTAGGATGTTTCTGTAGAAGAAATCACGCCAGTTATGCCAACCGTCTTCATAGACCAACGCTTCTAATGCTTTCCAATACTCACCCTCAAGTGCAATAGAACTTCTGCCAGAAGCTAAAGTGATATGTCGTTGTTCGAGGTATTTTTTGAGCATTATTTATTCCAAACAATTATCCGTAAGAGAGTACAAATAATTTGTGAAAGCTGTATCAGGATTTTGCGTATATAGTGGCCGTATTTCACATCTATCCCAACTTCTTTGGATTCGTCGCTCAATAACTTTCCATTGTTCGTCATCAAGCAATCCCAACTGGTATTGAAAATAGTTATTTGCCTGTAAAGCATACGTCCAGTTAACGAGTGTAAATTTTGCCCACAGCTCGAACTCATCTAAGTCTTCTGCTTGTGAAGTTGTTACCTTATGCACTAATTCAGCTCTTCCCTCAAAGCTAACCAATTGCCTCGATAGCAGCATCTCAGTTCTCGCGTTAGCCTGGGCCGCAAGTGCTATCGTTTGAGTCTGCTGCATCTCT
>Ga0315331_10003366_pt1 | contig 12075 bp, 16 predicted proteins | sample M160m34915metaG_FD_203456 | JGI IMG/M metagenome (GOLD analysis project Ga0315331, IMG submission 203456) | Ammonia-oxidizing marine archaeal communities from Monterey Bay, California, United States - M1 60m 34915 | ecosystem: Environmental > Aquatic > Marine > Intertidal zone | place: USA...
TCACTTCGTTCTAAAGAAGAAAACGGAAAAAGGGCCACAGCCAGATCGGTTGGCAGAAGCCCCAGCCGCACGGTTTCGCAAGCATTATGCGCAGGAAAACTCCTACGTGGCTGCTAGGAACTGCTGGTTTTTCAGGGTTTGGCCTCGAACCGTGCACAGATCCGCAGGTGGTTCGCCGCACCCGCGTGCCTGCATCATGCGCGAGGCACCCCCTCGGGGGGGTGGGGGGTCCGAACTTGTCTATGTATAGATATGGAGGGACAACGCGTTTACGATTTTAATGTCAGGTGTTGCTTGTTCTGAAGCCTGTCTGCGATATAGTACTAAGTACCATCCCCCGTCTGGGGGACGGGGGATGTTTACTAAGTACCACCCAATAAAGGGTTGGTTTGTCCCAAAGTTTTTTAAATAAATATCTTAGATGTACGAATGGGACAACTAGGATGTTTGTTAGAGGTGATAGAAATGCCACAGAACGGTGGAGGCCGTGGATGGGTCGTAGACCCAGACACAGGCCAGAAACAGATGCCAACACTCTGGAAAGAACTCCTAGATTGGCTCCTACTCGGTCCTGAAAGATCTCCGCGGACACAGAGAGAGTGGGCAGCAGACCACGACATACACGAAGACTCGATTCGTCGTATAAAGAAAGATACCCGTTTCATTAAAGAATGGGATCGGCGTGCTGCCGAATTGAACATTAACCCTGAAAGGGTTCAGAGCGTCATTGATGCGCTCTGGCAGCAGGCCGCTGGGGGCGATGTGAAGGCGGCTTCGCTGTATCTGCAATATATAGATAAGTTCACTCCGAAACGTAAGGTTTCGGTGGAGGATGATCGGGACGTTGCTTCTTTTAGTGACGAAGAACTTGCTGAGGCTCTTGAGGCTGAAGTGGTTAATTTGAGGATGGTGGAAAGTGCCTAAAGTTGGTGGCAAACATTTTTCTTATTCAGCTAAGGGGCGTAAGGCGGCTAAGTCGTACGCAAAAAAGACGGGGAAAAAAGTTACCAATAAGAAAAAACGATGACGGAGCTTCAGGATTTGAAAGACGATGGCATGTGGATGCAGTTGGAGGAGATGGGGGAGCGTCCAGAGTTGCTTACTGATCCGTTTTTAGATGATGAACCGTTGGAATGCGGATTGGATGATGTTGAGGTATGTGAATCATGCCAGTAGGGGGTTGTTATGACGATAGAGGATGTTGCGGAAACGGCGGATGTTTGGTCGAAGGCGATCAAAAAGATTGTTGCAGCGATTGGTGCTGCTGTGGTGGCCCTGATTGCTGCTGTCAGCGGTGTGACAATGCTGTTGTCGGATGATGAAGCTAAACCTGTTCGGGTTGAGACAGAGTATGTTGGGGGTGGGTCTACTTTTGGCCCTCAGTGTTCTCAGTTGATGTCTACGATTGAGCACACTTGGACGGAACAGCAATGGTCTGTTTGGGAGCAGTTGCGTAAAAGTATGGGTTGCTAGTGGGTCGTGTAAGTGAGCTTCGACAAGAGGCAGAGTGGCGGAAGTGTCAGCGAGATGAAAAATACTTTTTACAGAATTACTGGCACATTGCTCACCCTGCTCACGGTCGTATTCTTTTTTCTTTACGTACGGCTCAAACGCAAGCTCTCAAAGAGTGGGCGGAAAATAGGTATTCACTTACCTTAAAAGCCCGTCAGATTGGGTGGACGACTTTGGTGTCGGCTCACCAATTTTGGTTAGCGTTTTTTAGAGACGATCAAAATATTATTGATTTGTCGCGGACAGAGCGAGAGTCGGTGTTGCTTCTTCGTAAAACGAAGTATGGCTATAAGCATTTGCCTGATTGGATGGTGGAGCGTGGACCGCAGTCTTTGGTTGAGCACCAGCAGCGGATGGGATTTGGTAATGGCTCGCAGATCACGTCTATGCCTTCTGCGTCAGATCCTGCCCGTGGTGAATCAGCGACACTTATCGTGGTTGATGAGTGGGCTTTCCTCCCCAATCCAGAGGAAGCGTGGGCTTCGATAGAGCCAGTGGCTGACGTTGGTGGCCGTATTATTGGGCTTTCTACTGCTAATGGGTCTGGTAACTTTTTTCATAGTTTGTGGACTGGGGCGGCAACGGGTAATAACAAGTTTTCGCCTATGTTTTTTCCTTGGTCTGCTTCTGAGGATCGGGATGATTCATGGTATGAGGGCAAAATTTCTTCAATGCTCCCCTGGCAGCTTGCACAGGAGTACCCAACTACCCCTGAGGAAGCTTTCGTTAGGTCAGGAAATCCTGTGTTTGATTTGGATGTTCTTGATTCTTTGCGTAGTTTTGTTTCAGTGGGCAAAACGGGTTATTTGCATGAATCCCATAAAGATGTTTTGGAGTTCAGATGCTGACGGTGTGGCAGGAACCAGAGCGTTGGAGCGGATACGTCCTTGGCGTGGATACGGCTGAGGGTTTAGGTCATGGCGATTATTCGTGTGTTCAGGTTATTGATGCCAAGAATGGGGAACAGGTAGCTATTTGGCATGGTCGGATACCGCCTGATGAGTTAGCTACTGAGGTTTATCGTATTGGTTTGTGGTATGGGAACGCTCTTTGTTGCGTGGAGGCCAATAACCACGGTTTGACTACTATTACTCAGCTTCGACAGTTGGGTTATCCGAATATGTATCGTCGTCGTACGTTAAATCAGACTACGCAACGTATTTCGCAGGAGTTTGGTTGGAAGACAACTAGGACTTCTAAGCCTTTAATGATTGATGAGCTTGGGGCGGCTTTAAAAAATGAAGAACTGATCTTGCATGATGAGTACACGCTCGCTGAGTTGCGAACTTTTACGCGAAATGATCGCGGACAGATGTCAGGTTCTCCCCATGATGACCGTGTTATGGCTTTAGCTGTCGCTAACCAGATGCGTAAGCACGCTTTTGTGCCTGAATATGTTCAAAATGTGGATGATACATTTACTTTTGATTGGTGGATGAGGCAGATCCCTCGTAATGCACCGATCTCGGATACTATTGGTGTCCATACCTCTCGTGGGACAGTATAAACGTTTACGTAGGGACTCTTAGCTAGGAGCGCTTAATGTCCAAACCAAATAAGTACAATGCCTCAGGAATGGGTGCCCAGCCGAAGTTGAATGCAAATCAGCTTTGGAATGGTCCTTCTCGTCCTGGTGGTTCACAAGTTTCAACACCTAGTTTCACTGGTGACAACAATGCACACCCTGGTGATAAGGGTTCTTCGATGTCTATTCGGGAAACTCCTCTTAACCAGCATGGGCACACTGGTCGAGTAGAACCTGGTCCTGGGCTTCCTCAGCCAGATGGTTCTGTTCGTAACTCCTGATAGTGGCGGTTCTCCATAACGGGGCGACCTTTGAAGAATTTGTTGAGTATGTCTCGGAACGTCGTGGTGACGTTCCGATGACAGAACTCAAGGAGTTGTATGAGCGTCGCCTTAGGTTGAAGTCAGTGTCAATCGCTAGAGGTGAAACTATTCGTGCGATGTTGCCTCCTGATGAGCAGGATCTCACAATGAGGGAACGAGAAAATAAGGTGCTTGCAGAAGCTCGCGCTGCTGGGCATGAGCCTGAGCGGGCTTAAACGTTGGGTTAGGGAATGGCAAGAGAAACGAAGTCGGAAAAATACGAAAAAGTCGATGACCGTCTTCGGCTAGCTCAACGTTGGCGTAACGATGAGGGGTACGACGAAAAATGGCGTCGTATGATTGACCTTTATAGTGGCAAAACTTATTGGGGCGATACCCAAAGTTGGCCTCGCACTAACAGTGACAGAATTTCTGTGAACTTAGCGTTCTCTACGATTAATGTTATTGGCCCTGCGGTTTCCGTAAACCATCCCAAGATAACTGTTTCAGCGAACAAAGAATCAGACGCTGACAGAGCAGTTTTTGTTGAGGCGGTTATGAACTACCTGTGGCGTCACTTCGATTATCGTAAGCCTTTCAGAAGGGCAGTAAAAGATTTCCTCATCATCGGCCATGCGTGGGTGAAGGTTGGCTGGAAATTTGTTGAAGAAGAACGCAGATTAAGTGGTTACGAAATTGATGATGAAGTGGTTCGTTCAATCCAAGAGATTGACGATTTCGCTATGGAAAATCCAGCTTTCGCTGGCGACCTGCCATCCGACCAAGATGTCATTGATTCCGTTCCGACTACGGAAATGGTTATTCTTGAAGACCAACCATTTGTGGAACGCATCTCTCCCTTCGACATGTTTGTGGACCCCGAGGCTACGTGTCTGGACGACGCTAAGTGGATTGCGCAACGAATTGTGCGACCATTGTCTGAGGTCAAGAAAGATAAACGTTACAAGGGAAGTGTTCGGCGTTCCCTTGAACCAGATGCAGGGTTAAGAACTCGTTGGAGTAATGACACTGAACGAGATGAATATTCAAACGACGTTGATCGTGTAACTATCTACGAATACTACGACCTTGAAGCTGGCACCCTCTCTGTCTGCGCTCACCAAGCTAACGATTACCTTTTAGATCCAACTCCTATGCCTTACGCATTTGGACATCCTTTTGTGATGATGCGGAACTACGACATTCCTGATGTCTTTTATCCGATGGGTGACTTGGATCAGATTGAATCACTTCAAGAAGAATTAAATAAAACTCGTACTCAAATGACGAACCATCGTAAAAGGTATGCAAGAAAATACCTTTACCATGAGCGGTCGTTTGGTCCTGAAGGCAGAGAGGCTCTTGAATCTGACGAAGATGGGCGTTTTGTTCCTGTCGTGGATGAGAACAGAGATTTGAGTTCAGTTGTTACGCCTTTGCCTCAGGTTCCTTTAGCTCCTGAGATTTATGAACAATCTCATATTATTGAACAAGATATAAATACTGTTAGCGGTGTCTCTGAGTATTCACGCGGACAGATGCCAGAAATTAGGCGTACAGCGACTGAAGCAAGCATTATCGCTGATGCGGGCAACGCCCGTTCAGCAGACAAACTTGCGACTGTCGAAATTATTATTGGTGATGTCGCTCGTCGCATTCTTCAGTTGATGCAGCAATACATGACGCAACCTCAGATGGTGCGGATACAAGGCCGCAACGCTGAAGAATATTATGTTGCTTACACTCGTGAAGATATTCTAGGTGAATATGATTTTTCGGTTGAGGGTGGATCGACTCAACCATTAAATGAAACAGCTAGAAGGCAACAAGCGATTTCTTTAATGAATGCTGTTTCTCCTCTTGTGGGTACTGTCATTGATCCCAATGAACTTGCCCGATATGTTCTGCAATTTGGTTTTGGGGTGAAAGATCCCGACAAATTTATTATGCAGCAACAAACGCCTATGGATGCAGAGGTGGCACAGGAAGAATCTGGTGGGGTGGCCGAACCTTATGGCGCACCTCCAATGGCGCAAGGTGGTATGGGGCCTGGTCCTATACCTAACCAAGTTTTTGAAGCAACAGGCGGGGTTCCTCCCGAATTGCTTTCGCAACTTCAAAATCAAATGGGTGTGGAGTTGCCTAATCTATAGTGGGACAGTAAGTCCTTAATAGTTAAGGAATAACCGAAAGGATTCCAGTATGGAAACGACGGAACTGGGTAACAGTAATCCAGCAGTTTCAGGAGATAGTTCAAACGGAGAGAGATATTCTGTCAAAGTTGATGGAGTGGAACAACTCGTAACTTTGGACGAACTCCAAAATGGGTACCAACGTCAAGCTGATTACACACGTAAAACGCAAGAGTTGGCCCGAGAACGCGAGAGATTGACTCAAGCTGAAACAATAGTGCAAGCATTAGAAACCGATCCCCAGTCTGCCATCTCCGCTTTAGGAGATGCGTTTGGAGTTGGGGTAGGTATGGGTAACCAAACTCACCAGATGCCAGAAGATGATTTGGATGATTTGGACCCAGACGAAGTTCGCTTGCGTCGTATTGAGTCGGCCATTGAAGAACAAAATCGAGCGCACAGACAAGACAATTTGCGTAAAGAAATGGACGTTATCCGCGATAAGTACGAAACAGACATATCTGAGCAAGAACTTTATGCTCACGCTTTGAAACACAATATTGGCAATCTTGACGCTGCTTACGCGCATCTCAACTATGAAAATATGTTGACGAATACTCAGGCAGAACAGCAAGAAGCGCAAATTTTGGAGGAAAAGCGTAATGCAGTAGTGGTTGATTCAACTCCTGGTTCTGCTCCGACAAGTCTGGAACGTGCCGCTGGCGCAGTTAATTCCATTCACGACGCATTTGAACTTGCTCGATCCGAATTAGCACAACAATAAAATTAACGATAGGAGTGTCAAATGGCTGGAAACGCCGATTTTGATGCAATTCTGAGCACAACGCTCAAAAACTACGTACCTAAGTTGGCTGATAACGTATTCACGGCTCGTCCTCTGTTTTATGCGCTTACCAATGGTCAGACCATTCGGCGCATTAACGGTGGTGCCAAGATCGTTGTCCCAATTATTTATGGTGCAAACTCAACTGCTGCTTCATACAGTGGCGCTGACACTATTGCAATCACCGCTCAAGAAGGCATTACTGCCGCAGAGTATGATTGGAAACAGTACGCAGCGACTGTAACCATTACTGGTATTGAAGAAGCAAAGAACAACGGCGAAGCAGCGATCATTGATCTTCTCGAAGGCAAGATCATGCAAGCCGAAGAAACCATCATCGAGAACATGAATACCATGTTGTGGGGTGATGGTAACGGTAATGGCGGTAAAGATTTCATGGGTATCCAGGGAATCGTTGCTGGTGGCACACTGGGTGGAATCAACTCAGCAGCGGCTGGTAACTCGTGGTGGGCACCAACAATGACCAACCACGGTGCTGCTGCATTAACTACAGCAGCTATGTCGTCGGTTTATAACACCATTTCAGTTGGTAACGATCAGCCGACCATCATATTTACCGACCAAGAACGGTACGAAGATTATGAAGCTCTGCTTCAGCCAAATCTTCGGTACACAAGCGCAACAATTGCTGACGCAGGGTTCCAGAACCTCCTTTTTAAGGGAGCACCAGTAACCTTCGATAGCTCTTGTGAAGCTAAAGCAATGTACTTCCTTAACACGAAGTACCTCAGGCTTGTAGCCCACACGGACACTTGGTTCCAACCAACTCCGTTTGTGCGTCCTACAAACCAAGATGCGCGTTATGCTCAAATTCTCTGTTACGGAGAGTTGACATGCGCAAACCGAGCACGTCAAGGACGACTGTTCAACATTCAATAACAAATTAGAAGTGGGGGGGAATTGATTCCCTCCCACTTCAGAACAGTGGAGTGAGAATGCAGCGAGAAGTAGCTTTGGTTTATAGTCGGGACGCTAGACCCGCAGGTTCAAGTGAAACAAGTCCAGACCATTATGCGCCTGGACAAGCGGCTGGGGCACGGCCCATGCCTGGGATCACTGAATTCATTGAAGAAACCATAGAAACTGCTTCTCCTGCATCTTGCTCTGCAACGACCCGCGCGGGAAACCCCTGTAAAGCCTTTCCTGTCGGCGGGTCGGATCTTTGTGTTGGTCACACGAATCAGGCAAGGGCTGGTTTAGGTGACCATGAGGCTGAATTATGACTTATACGAACATGACGTTGCAGCAGATTCGAGATCAAGTTCGTAATGTTGTCGATATTGATAGCAGCGATATTAGCGATCAGACACTTGACATTATGATTGGTCAAGGTTTCGACACTATTGCTTATAGTGAGAAACGTTGGCCTTTTTATGACATATCAACAACTTTTAATACGATAATAGATGACAAGACTTACACGCTGACACAGGTGGCTGCTGCACCTGATGCTGTTTCGCAAGGTCTTAGGGAAATAGTTGCATTAAGAAACGATGACCACGTAATGCGGTTTATCGGAAACGATGATGCAGATTCTAATTATCCTTTAGATACAACTTCTTCTAGTACCCCTTGGGAGTGGAGTTTCTGGGAAGACACAGTTACGTTCTACCCAACTCCCAACGCGGTGCAAACTATTTATGTTCGGGCTTTACGTAACCCAACTCCTTTTGGATTTGGTTCTGGAGCTAGCGATGTTCCAGATTTACCAAGTCCTTTCCATCCGATTCTTGCAACTTATGCGACTGCTCGGGCTTACATGCAGCAGGAAGATCCTGTTATGGCCCAACAGTACCAAGCTCAATTTCAAATTGAGTTAGATAATGTTGCTCGTAGGTATGCAGATACTCCTGCCCCTCAACCAATGATCGCTAATAGCCGTCGGTCTAGTCGTTATCTCGCTGGTTTTGGCACTTTGCGTTATGCCAATTCTGGCGGCGTTGAGTGGTAGCAGATGGCTACCGCACGCCGCCAATTCTCTCTTGAAGTTCTCGAATCTTTTTCAGGTGGGTTAAACCTACGAAGCGACCAGTTCAACTTAGATGAGAGCGAATCGCCTGACATGTTAAATGTTACGGTTGATCCTCGTGGTGGTATTCGTATGCGCGACGGTGTGAACCGTCGAAACACTACTGCCTTAAGCGCTGACGTTAAAGGCATGTGGGGTTTTCACACAGATAGTGGAACAAATCACTTGATGGTCAACTGGGGAACAAAGGTTGGCTATTCTGAGACAGACAATTTTCTAGAATTATCGGGAATCACAGCAAGGACGGACGGATCTCGTGTTTACGGGATCACTATGAACAATGTTGCTTACGGCGTTAGCTTTGACAAGCCATCTTTCAAGTGGAATGGGATTGCGGCTTCGGATCTCGGAACCACCTTTGGGGCAAGCGGAAACATGCCGCAAGCTCAATACGTGGCCTTCTGGAACAACTTTGCTTGGGTCGCAAGTACCAAAGAATCCGCGACCGACTACAAATCTAGGCTGAGATGGTCGAACACAAACGATCCAGAAACTTGGTCAGCGGAAGATTATGTAGATATAGACAAAGGCGAACACGGCGATTACATCACCGCTTTAGTTCCATCAGGCGACAGACTTCTAGTTTTTAAAACTAAAAGTGTTCACGCTGTATTTGGCTTTGACTCAGACTCATTTCAAGTTGTAACTCTTTCAAATGATGTTGGTTCTATTGGTTTGTCATCTCCAGTAAATACACCTTTTGGAACGTTTTTCTGGTTCCAAGAAGAAGGTGTTTACAATTACAACGGTGAAAGTTTTACGTGGATATTCTCTAAACTTAAACCTGCCATAGATGATGGGCGTATTACTTTTGGAACCCCTCCAGAGTTAGCGTGGGGAAACAACAAACTTTACGTAAGTCTCGATTGGACAGATGTGAATGGTGGAGTAGCTTCAACTACTCGTCGCACGCTCACATTTGACCCAACTTTGGGTCAAGGTGGAGCGTGGACTACAAGCGATATTGACGCTGGTCCTTTGTTCGCATATGAACCTCCAGGTGGTAGCCCTAGTGTTTTTGGTGGATGCGTAGCCAATACGGGCAGAGTTATAGAAATAGAAGATGGTCAAAAGCGTGACGCTGACAGATACACAGCTTCAGGGGAAACGCATATTACTTCGTATTTCATTACACGTTGGGTGACAGGGAAAGACCCTATTGTTAAGAAACGTTGGGGTCGTCCCCGTGTGGTCGTGTCTGCGGAAGAAACCTTAACTTTAACGTTTGATATTTATAAAGATTACGATAAATCAACTGCGACCATTGATGGTCAGCAGTTAAGTGTTGTGGGTAAAACTTCTGCTTCTCGCTGGAATACAGCAAAATGGAACGATAGTGATACTGCTTCAGCAACTAAAGCCTTTTGGGATGCTATTGGGCGTGATTTAACAGCAGATGTGAAGAACCTTCCCACACTTGGGACAGGCAGAGCGGTAAGTATGAGGATTGATGGCCCTGCTTCTGCTAATTTGCATTGGGAAATCAACGCTTTGGCATTTACTTATACGCCAAGGAGACTCCGTTAATGGGAACTTTAACTATCCCAAACTCGTTTAGCGCTGGCACAACCATTGTTGCCAACGATATGAATGCCAACTTTACGGCAGTAAAGAATTACGCAGAAGGCGATGTTCTACAAACGAGTACTGCTACCAATAAGGGCGATCTTTATGTCGCTTCGAGTAGTGGTGTTGTCACTCGATTGGCTGCTGGCACAAATGATTATGTGTTGACTGCGGCTTCGGGTGAAGCAACAGGTCTTAAGTGGGCTGCCGCTCCTGCGGATGCGACGAAAATGCCGCTTGCTGGCGGTACTTTTACTGGTTCTGTTACGTTTGATGCAACAAACACGTTTGAGGCAGCAAACACGTATCAGGGTGCCAGCCCAATGCTGCTTACAGGTGCAACTACTGGTAATGGGTACGAAATCACTATTTCGGTAACTGACCCTACCGCTGACAGGACTATTACTTTGCCTAATGCGACTGGGACAGTAGCGCTTACTAGTGATATACCCACGTCTGTGAACGGTACATCGGATAACATTATTTCTAATCAGGTCTTTAGCTAAGGAATAGATATGGCAACATACTCCAAGGTCGCTTTAAGCGGTGGGGCTGCTGATGGCACAGGTATCGAACTTGCCGTTGACAGTGGCACGTTTACGACCATTCACACAACTACAACTACAGTTTCGACTCTTGACGAGATATGGCTGTATGCGTCTAACACGGATACAACGGATCGCAAGATCACGTTGAAGTTCGGTGGAACTGACGATCCAGACGATCTTATTGAGTACACCGTAGTAGCCGAAAGCGGTTTGGCTCTTGTAGTTCCAGGTTTAATTCTTGCTGGTAAAGCAAGTACTGGTCTTATCTTGCTTGGTGCTGCGGCTGTTGCCTCGAAAGTAACTGTATTTGGTTACGTAAATCGTATAACTGCCTAATCGGAGGACTAGATGTCTATTCGACAGGACCGAGTTAATCCAAGCACGTATATAGCTAATTGGAAAGGCCGTACGGACACGCCTAAGGCGTGGCCTGGCACTTCTGTTTCTACGTGGTTGAACGGTGGTCTGTTTGGTGGTGGCGCAGACAACTGGGTTATGTCTATCGACCTTAGCCCAGGCGACGCTATGGGTGATTATGGGTATTCGTGGGGCTGCTATTTTGACCGAACAAATGAAAAACTTTATTGGGTAGGTGGCACAGCAGGTCTTGGTTCTAATTATCCAAGAATAGGGAAGATGGATGCAGATGGGAACCAAGAATGGGCCTATCAGTACAACGTCGATACCTCTACGAACTGGTCATTTCAAAGTAATGGTGGAGGGCATTGGATAGATACTGGGCAACAGCAGTCGGGTACAGAGAACTATCTTATTTTTAATTTCAAGGGATATAACTCGCCAAATAGTTCGTATCCAGCTTGCTTCTGGAGAATGAATCCTTCAACTGGAGAAGTAGACACAGACGTAAAAGTTGGAGATAGCTATGGGTGGCAGATGTATACCTACGGGGATGCAACAAAATTGGATAGCGACAACATTTATTTCCCGATAGGACAGTGGACCAACTTTTCGGGATATGGCGCTTGCATTGTTAAGTACAATCATGGCCTTACGGATAAATATAACGTCAGGCTTTGGAATGGTTCGAGTACTTCCCCTGGCGCTATTGTTTATGGTCCTGGTTCCACGGTAAGCAATTCAAATATTTGTATGCTAATGGGGCAGGGCAGATGTACTTATACTAAACATCAGAACATTACAGGTACAGGGAACTTGGCTGCTGTCGGCCAAATGATGCAAGTCAATACTACGTTCGACACTTACGGTTTCTATAGCAGCGGATACCCTGGGTCTGGAGTCTTTACTTATCCGCTTTGCCAAAAGCAGAACAGTTACAAGTTAGGCAAAATGTGGCCTGACAATAACACGACTACTGACACTTGGTTCAAAGAGTACAGTGTCACGTCACCTGGTACTCTGGCTGATATCCGTGATGGCCATGGCGGCAACATGCTAGCTACGGATAGTGCGTCTAATAATTATTTCATTGCCCGAGATTACGGTGGTGGTCACACTTATCAAGATGCTTTATATCTTGCAAAAGTAGATGTAGACGGCAACCTGGAGTGGAGTAGGGCATTCAAATTTAGCAATACCGCTATTTCGTCACCTGGAACTAGTCCTCCGTATCGTGCA
>Ga0315331_10003371_pt1 | contig 12067 bp, 12 predicted proteins | sample M160m34915metaG_FD_203456 | JGI IMG/M metagenome (GOLD analysis project Ga0315331, IMG submission 203456) | Ammonia-oxidizing marine archaeal communities from Monterey Bay, California, United States - M1 60m 34915 | ecosystem: Environmental > Aquatic > Marine > Intertidal zone | place: USA...
AGGCATTTGAGATCCGGGTCATTCACAGGACATGGTAGCGAATGACGATCGTTGCCCGATGCGCATGATTGTTGGCCTTGGCAATCCCGGGAGCGAGTACCGTGATACCAGGCATAATGCCGGATTTATGGTGGTCGATGAATATGCGAGGGACCTTGGGCTTGGTTTCAATGAAGAAAAGAGGTGGCATTCAAAGGTCTCCAGGGATGGTAGCCGGTATCTGCTGAAGCCGCAGACTTTCATGAATGAGAGTGGATCGGCGGTCGGGAAAGTTGCGGCATTCTACAAGATTAAGCCTGCGCAGGTTCTGGTTCTCTATGATGACATTGATTTACCTCTTGGTAGGCTTCGCATTCGTGGAGGTGGCTCAGCCGGTGGGCATAACGGGATGCGTTCGGTGATTAACCACCTTGGAACACAGGATTTCCCCCGTTTAAGGATTGGGATTGGCACGGGGGCAAAGGAGACCATTAAGCATGTTCTCGGGAAATTCCGTGATGAAGAGCGATCAGAACTTGAAAAATCGGTAAAAAAAGCGGTATTAGCCCTCACGGTAATCATCGAGCAGGGTCTACCTGTCGCGATGACACGTTTTAACTCTGGGGTTGGAACGCAAAAGAAACCGCAGAACGAACAAGCATTAAGCGCTCAAGATTTACTGACCGATAAAGATTTACCGGCTGAAGACACAAAAAACACATAACAAATGAAAAGAAATTACGAAGGCGTGATTGTTCTCGATACCACGGGTCACGAGGCAGATGTTGATCAACTTGTCCAAGGCATTGGGCGGGCCATTGAAAGTGAAGGAGGCGCCCTTGAGCAAATCGAGCAACTGGGTCGCAAGGACTTTGCTTATAATGCGCGGAAATTGGCCTCGGGCCATTATGTCAGCTATCACTTTTCAGCCCTCCCGGAGGCCATTGAAAAGATAAAGAGTGCCCTTGATCTCAATACAGCTGTTCATCTTCAGCACTACCAGCTGCGATAGGCCACCGAAGTAATAATTCGCAGCAAGCGCTCAATTGGTCATTTTATCCCGCTAAAGGCGGATTTTTCTGCGGAAAAAGGTTTCTCTCCAAGCTGTACTTCTGTACCCTTTGTTTCTATGGCATCAGTAAATAAAGTCATCCTTGTCGGCAATTGCACCCGAGATCCAGAAGTTCGCTATACTCCAAAGGGTACAGCAGTAACTGATCTCGGCCTGGCGATGAATCGTTACTACTCCTCTGATGGTGGCGAGAAACGTGAAGAGACAACATTTGTGGATGTCACCCTATGGGGTCGGCAGGCTGAAGTTGCTGCGGAATACCTGAAGAAAGGCCGCCCGGTTTATATCGAAGGCCGTTTGCAAATGGATAGTTGGGAAGACAAGAACAGTGGACAGAAGCGCTCAAAATTGAAAGTGGTTGGTGAGCAAATGCAGTTGCTCGGGAGTCGTGAAGGCGGCGGCGGAGGTGGCGGCGGTTTCCAGCAGGAAAGGGAAAGTGCACCTCCTCAACAAGAATCACAGGAGGCCGGCGGCAACGACGGCGCCCAGTTTTCCTCGGGTGATGATGATGATATCCCGTTTTAAGGCAAGAGCAGGCACTCAGGCCCATTCCGGGATAGGCGACCGGAGCAGTCCGGAATAGGCGACCGGAGGATTTCGGCCTGATCCAGGGCTGGTTATTCCACGGTGCTGTGGATTTCCCCGTCAGCTAATCTGGATATGATTTGATCGCCGGGTTTAGCGGTTTTCGCAGATTCCATGAGATTCCCTTTCTCATCAAGGGTGATAGAATAACCGCGTGCCAATACCGCCCCGGGTCCAAGATTTTTTAAGGCTGCTGCGGCACTTGAACAACGCTCATTGAGAGACTGGCATCTGGACTGCCCTGAATTTGTGAGTCGGTTTGCCAGCACGGAGAATTTTCCCGAGATAGCTTCCAGCCGCTTAACAGGGTGACGGAGTGTGAGCTGGTGCCGTAGTTCGCCGATTAAATCCTCGTTTTTTCCAATAGCGCTCTGGCAGGTGGTCACCAGTTTTTCGACCGCCCGATCACTGTCCTGCATCAGGTCGGAAACTATTCGCGCCGGTTCTCTCAACAAGGCACTATTGCCCATGACGTCGATGCGATCGGCATGGCGCTGGATGGCAGTGCCCACGGCCCTTTGAAGGGAGAGAGCAACCTGTGCAATGCGGTTGCGCAGATCTGCTGCGTCCGGCACGATAATTTCTGCGGCGGCGCTGGGCGTTGGTGCCCGTAAATCTGCCGCGAAGTCAGAGATCGTGAAGTCGACTTCATGGCCGATGGCAGAAACAACAGGGAGGTTTAATCCGCTGATCGCCCGCGCCACTTTTTCCTCATTGAATGGCCAGATGTCCTCGAGGCTGCCGCCACCGCGGGTGATAACGACGGTGTCAATCCCGGGGAGCTCCCCGGTGTTCCAGGTTGCAAGGTGTTGCAATGCCCGTGAGATTTCCTCCGCGGCACCTTTGCCCTGCACCCTGACCGGATAGAGCAGAACCCTTACCCATGGGGCCCTGCGGCCAAGGACACTCAACATGTCGCGCAATGCAGCACCCGTAGGTGAGGTGACCAGGCAGATTGTGGTGGGGAAAGGGGGAATGGCTTTTTTGGCCGATGGATCAAAGAGCCCCTCTTCATCAAGCTTACGCTTCAGGGCCTCAAACTTGGCCTGCAGGGCACCAAGTCCCTTGTCCTGCACTAAATCGACGATGAGTTGGTAATTTCCCCGTGCCTGATAAACGGAAACATTGCCGAGAACTTGCACTTTCTGTCCATCCTCAAGAGGAACGGCCAGGTTTCTGGCCTTGTTGCGGAACAGTGCACAGGAGATCTGGGCAGTCTCATCCTTAAGTGTAAAATACTGGTGGCCTGAGGATTGTTTGCGAAGGTTGCTTATTTCGCCCTCGACCCATACTTCACCGACACGCTGCTCGAGAAGATTACGGATCTTGCGCGTTAGTTGGCTCACACTGAATACGGAATCAGCACTGCCGACGCCATTTTCTTCAGTCTCGGAAAAATCAAAGAGATCATCCATGGCTTTTTATTCACTGACTTTAGTTCTGAAGTCGAGCAGGACTTTACCAGAACGGCTATTTTCTGCAGCCCTGGTTATGGCAGAGGACAGCTTCTCGGGGGGAAAAACCGAATCAACGGGCTGTTGCAGTTGGCCTGCCAGCATTAATCTGCAGAGCCCACCATAGACGTCTTCGATTTCCCGGTATCCCGTGGACTTTAACCACTGTGTTAACCACAGTCCCTTCAACTGCAGGTTTTTAAAAATGAGCAGGCTGTTTGGAACCTTCAAAGGACGCTTGCCCATTGCGCCATAGGTGATGTGTATCGCGCCTTCCGAGAGCATTGACATCAGGCGAAGTGCACTTTCGCCGCCGACGGCATTGAAAGCCAAGTCTACAGGGTCATCCCCGATTTGCTGCATGGCAGAGTTTTTACCCTCGTCATTATCCAAGACAACGACATCAGCACCTGCTTGGAGTAGCGGTTGTATTAATTCGCTGCGCCTCACAAAGTTAATGGTTCGCAGCCCCAGCTTTCTGGCAATTGCGATAACGGCGTGGCCAACCCCTGAGTTGGCGGCATTTTGTACGATCCAGGCCCCAGACTCGGGATTGTTGCGCTGATGGAGCAAAAGCCATGCCGTGGCCGGGTTGATTTTCAGCATACAGGCTGCTTCCTCCGGGAGTGCATTGGGGAGCTTGATGACCTGCTCCCTTGTGCATGTCACATAGTCCTGCCAACAGTCATGGCGCGACAAATAAAAGACCTGATCGCCTGTTTTAATGCCTGAGATACCCGTACCCGTGGCGATGACTTTACCGGATCCTTCAGTTCCAATGGTTGCCGGCAATAAGGGGAGATTGCCATAGCGCCCTTCAAGTATATTGATGTCAGCCGGATTGACGGGGGCAAATGACGTGCTTACTAAGATTTCTGAATTGCCTGGGGCAGAGATGGATTCGCTCCTGAGGCTGGCAGCGGCTACAGGGTCTCCAAAATCTTCAAGAACGATTTTCCGGTTCTGGTAAAGCATGGCAGTCGAATCAGTTGTTCAGTGGGTTTGGCAGCAGGGATTTATGCCAGGACAGGATAATGGGGGCTTACCATTGTTCATCAGGGACGAATTTCCAAGCCTCCTTTGTTTGCATGGCTGAAGGCAGGGGGTTACTCTAAGCTGCAGCAATGAAAATTCGCAACCTGCTAAGTTTATTGGTCATGCTCACGGTGGCTGGCAATGCAGCTGATGATTACCAGCTGGGCCCTGATTCACAGCGTAAAAAGGATGTTCCGCTGGGGAAACTTACCAAGCATAAGTTCATCGAAAGCAAGGTATATCCCGGCACTGAACGTGATTACTGGATTTATGTTCCAGCACAGTATGATGGATCAAAGCCTGCCTGCCTGATGGTTTTTCAGGATGGCCAGTGGTATCAGGATCTCCGTGGCCATTCTCGCGTGCCCATTGTCATGGACAACCTGATCCAGAAGGGGGAGATCCCCTTAACGATCGGCCTGTTTATCAATCCGGGGGTAATTCCTGCCGGCAAGCCAGGGGGTAAGCCACGAAGAAATCGAAGTTTTGAATATGACACCCTGAGTGATCAATACGCACGGTTTTTACTGGAGGATATGCTGCCGCTATTAAAGCGTGAATTCAGCATCACAGATGATCCCGAGGGGCGGGCTCTCTGTGGCATCAGTTCCGGGGGCATTTGCGCATGGACAGTTGCCTGGCAGCGACCTGATGCCTTTCGCAAGGTGATCAGTTATGTGGGCAGCTTCACCAATATCCGTGGTGGCCACAATTATCCTGCACTTATACGCAAAACGGAGCGGAAACCGATCCGGGTTTTTCTGCAGGCCGGGGAAAATGATCTGGACAACCTGCATGGCAGTTGGCCTCTGGGAAACCGCCAGATGGCGGCCGCTTTGAAATTTTCCGATTACGATTTCAAGTTTGTCATGGGAGAGGGAGGTCATAATGGAAAGCATGGAGGCGCAATTTTTCCTGACATGTTGCGTTGGCTGTGGCGTGATTATCCTAAAGGCTGATGTTTACCAGCGTTCATTGCCTTCTGGCTGCCTGCGTGTTTGCGGTCGGGATTACTTTAGCTCAGGATATCCCCCTTGATCGTGTATTGATTAAGGATCAGGGCTGGCAAAAGGTCGTTGGTGGTATGAAATTTTGTGATGGCTGTTGCTCTGATCACCTCGGCAACTTTTATTTCTCGGATGTAGCCGGTGCCAACGGGGTAAAGAGAGTAAGCCTTTCGGGAAAGGTATCCGATTTCATCAAGGGTGTGACCGGTATCAGTGGGATGCAGTTTGGGCCGGACGGCAGGCTGTATGCGTGTCAGGGCCCTTCCAGGAGGATTGTTGCTTTGAGGCCCGGGGTTGAACCCGACATCATTGTGGCTGACGTCAAGCCCAATGACCTTGTCGTCACTGACGACGGGCACCTGTACTTCACGGAGACCTCAACCCGCAGGGTTTACCACCTGGACCTTAATAAGAACGGCAGAAGGTTGAGGATTGTTGCCAAGGATATTGCCAAGCCCAATGGCATCGCGCTCTCGGCCGATGGTGGCTCGTTATTAGTCTCTGACCACATGGATAAGGAGGTGTGGTTCTTCAGGATTGAAAAGGACGGCTCTCTGGCTTGCAGATCCCCTTATGCCTCCCTTCGGCTGCGCGCCAAGCATCATCCCAGCAAGGGTGATGGTATTGAAGCTGATAATCTGGGTTGCTTTTATGTGACTTCTGACCTCGGGCTGCAGATGTTTGACCCGACCGGGAGAATGTCGGGAGTGATCAATTCCCCGCAGCCCGGGAAACCGCTTGTCAGCGTTGTATTTTCCGGAAAGCAACTCGGTTACATCTATGTGGCCAATGGCGATGCGGTTTATCGTAGAAAGGTTCAATCCAAGGGTGTATTGCATTGGTAATGAATATTCCTGGGTGGTTACTCGTTTTTGCCTTGTGCCTGGTCAGCCGGCTCTCCGCTGAGCAAAGGCCTAATATTGTATTGATTATTGCTGATGATTTGGCGTGGGATGATTCCGGGCCATATGGCAATGAGAGAATTCGCACACCGAACCTGGACAGGTTGGCGCAGGAGGGAATGAAGTTTACCCGTGCCATTCTTACCGCGAGCTCATGCAGCCCGAGCCGGGCAAGTATTATTACTGGCCGTTATCCGCATCGCACCGGAGCTGAGGAGTTGCACTGGCCCGTGCCTGGAGAAAAGAAAACCTTTGTCGAGAAGTTGCGGGCCGCTGGTTACTGGACTGCAGCTGCAGGGAAATGGCATTTGGGGAAGGAGATTCGTGATCGGTTTGACCTTATTCGTGATGTGGACACTTCAGGGTTTCAGCTGCCGGGGGGCAAGGCTGGTCAAGCAGGTGTATTTAAGGAGACTACCGAAGGTGATGCCAAGAGCGGATGTACCGATTGGATTCCGCTGCTTAGAGAACGCCCGAAGGGCAGGCCTTTTTTTCTGTGGTTAGCCGCACTTGATCCGCATCGTCCCTATGAAGAGGGTATCCTTGAACAACCTCATCTGCCCGCAGCAGTCCGCGTTGCACCCTATCATCCTGATACATTCGGGGTGCGTCGTGAGTATGCTCTTTATTATGACGAGATTTCCCGCCTCGATAAATATACAGGGCTGGTAATCAGTGAACTGAGAAAGCAATCTATACTGGATGAGACCCTCGTTGTTTTTCTCTCGGATAATGGCAGGCCTTTTCCGAGGGACAAGACTTCCCTCTACGACTCCGGTATTCGCACGCCATTTATCATACGCTATCCGCCTTTGGTTAAAGCCGGCAGTGTCTGTAACCGGCTTATCAGTGCGGTTGACATTGCCCCGACACTCCTTGAAATATCCGGGGCGCAGAGAGGCGATACCTTCGATGGCGTGAGCTTTGCCAGACTCCTGGAAAAGCCTACGGGATTACCTGTCCGCAGCTATGCGTTCGCCGAGAAGAACTGGCACGATTATGAAGATCACTCGAGGGCGGTGAGGAGCGAGCAGTTTAAATATATCCGTAATTATTATAATGACCTTCCACCCACCCCACCGGCTGATGCCGTCAGGGGGGTTACTTATAAGGCGCTTCGTAAGTTGCACGCGTCGGCGGATTTATCGGCCACGCAAGGTCAGTTGTTCTGGTTTCCCAGGCCACGGGAGGAGCTTTATAACTGCAGTGCCGACCCGCATGAATTAAAGAACCTGGCCGATTCCCCTTCCCATGCAAAGACACTTGCGCTGATGCGAGACAAATTGCAGAAATGGGAACGTGATACTGGAGACCTGGTGCCTGAATTGCGTACGGCTGATGAGTTTGACCGCCAATACGGCAAACCCACCCCGGCTCGTGTCCGCCCGCGCTGGTCAAAAAAGAAAATGGTTGAGGCGGGTCTCACCGCACCCTGATTTTCGGGATCCCCGTGATCAATCAGGCAGCAATTGCCAGTAGATTTTCGGCATGCTTGCGTGCCGAAGTGGTGTCTCCGCCAAGCATCCGTGCGATTTCAGAAATACGCTCGTCGTTTTCAATCCTGGATAAGCGTGAGCGTGTTCTCCCGTCACTGCTGAACTCCTTGTTTACGGAGTAATGGCAGTTTGCCAGTGAGGCGACTTGTGGCAGGTGGGTAATGGCAATCACCTGATGATCGACGCCAAGGGAAGCCATTTTTACCCCGACGGCCTGTGCGATTTCACCGCCCACATTTGCGTCAATCTCGTCGAATACCAATAGTGGTACTGAATCCTCATTAGCCAGAGTGCTCTTGATGGCAAGCATGATGCGTGACATTTCACCGCTGGAGGCGATCATTCTCAGCGGCTTTGCCGGCTCACCCGGATTTGGGGAGAACATGAATTCAATATGCTCATTGCCGGTTTTTCCAGGCTTATCGAGGGGTTCCAAGGCTGCCTCGAAATGCGCCCGCTTGAAGCCAAGTTCCTCGAGATGACCACTTATCTTATTTGCAAGTTTAGGTGCTCCACGCTTCCTTTTCGTGGAGAGTTTCCTAGCGGCTGACTGCAGCCTGTGGCTTGCCGCGGTAATCTGAGCGGAAAGTTTTTCCAGTTCCTCTCCCCGACTTTCAATGCGCTTCCTTTTTTTCGCCGCGTTATCCTTAAACTCAAGAACCTCTGCAAGGCTACTGCCGTACTTGCGCTTCAGGGTTTCAATGAGATTGACACGATTCCTGAGGGTTTCCATGCTGGCAGTGTCGATTTCCAGGTTTTCCGCATAATTACGCACGTTGCTTTCCAGTTCCTCAAGCTCGATCAGGGCCGTATCAAAGCTGGCGGTGAACCTTGCAGTGGAAGGATCCTTTTTCTCCAGATCTCTCATCATTCGCGTTATTGCCGAGAGGCTTGAAATCGCTGAATTGTCGCTGCCGCCCAGTGCCTGGGTGATGTTTCCGGCAGTTTCCACAAGGTAACTGCTGTTGGCGGCCACCGCGTATCCTTGTTCCAGTTCCTGCTCTTCGCCGGGCCTAAGCTCCGCATCTTCAATTTCTGCAATCTGGTGGTTGAGGAGGTCGAGTTCCTGTTCGTTGGCTCTTTCGCAATTGGCGAGTTCATCGTATTGGCTCTGAAGAGTCCTCAATTGACGGTGCGCCTCTGCACAGCAGGCAGCTTCCCGGGTGGCGCTGGTGTAGGCATCAAGCAGGTCAAGTTGACGCTCGCGTGAAAGCAGTGACTGGTGATCGTGAGGTCCGTGCAGATCAACGAGCAGCTCTCCAAGCTGCTTCAGAACGGAGAGTGTTACCGGGGAGCAGTTGACAAACTGTTTGTTTCCGGAGGCAGTGTCAATAACCCTCCTGATCACCAGTTGGTTGTTCTCGCAAGAGGCAAGGCCGGCGGCATTGAGAATAGCATTTACACTGTCTGCTTTCTCAAGATCAAAGACCGCCTCGATGGAACAGGAATCGCAACCTGTGCGCACCAGGTTCTGGTTGGCGCGTTCGCCGACGACAAGTTTGAGCGCACCGACAATGACTGACTTGCCGGCACCAGTTTCGCCGGTAATGCCGATGAGACCGGTTCCTGTTTCCCATACGAGATCCTCAACAAGTGCGAGATTGTTTATTTTAAGCAGCCTTAGCATGGTTCTATTCAAGGGATTTGATCTTTATCCCAGGGATACGTTCAAATGAACAATAGTTCAAATGAACGTAAAAGCCAATGGAAAAATTCATTTCCGGTTCCACTCGGGCTCCCTGATGGTTATTTTCCGCCATTGGATGCCAATTCTTCCATTTCGATGAACTTCGTCCTTGATGGGAAGGAGTTGTTGACTAAGGAGCGGGTGTCTATTTTTTCCGGTGCGTTGTCATGTCTGGCTTTCAGTTAACTTTTCTAGGGACCGGGACCTCGGTAGGGGTGCCGATGATTGGTTGTGGTTGCGCGACCTGTGTCTCTGAGGATCCGCGAGATCAGCGTTTGCGTTCCTCGGTATTGGTAGAGACGCCGGAGTTGTGCCTGTTGGTGGACGCAGGGCCAGATTTACGCCAGCAATGCCTGCGGGAAAAAATCTCCAGACTGGATGGCGTATTGATCACCCATCCTCATGCCGATCATATCATGGGACTGGATGACCTGCGCAGATTCACTGCCGGAAAAGACGATACCCTGCGGGTTTTTGCCCGCGCTTCTTGCCTGGAGGCCCTGAAAAAGATGTTTTTTTATGTATTTAACGGCTCAAACCGCTATCCGGGCTATTTCAAACCTGATCCACGTGCCTTGGAGGAGAAACTCACCATTGGTGATCTGGAGGTTATCCCGATCGCTGTTGAGCACGGTAATGTTGAGTGTGTGGGGTTTCTTTTTCGCTATGCCGGCAACTCTGTTTTAGCTTACCTGCCTGATTGCAAGCGCATTCCCCAGGTCGGAATGGAGGCACTTTCCGGAGTCGATTGCCTAGTGATTGATGCCCTGAGACCAAGACCTCATCCAACGCACATGAGCATTGAGGAAGCGATTGCAATCTCCGCCGAGCTTTGCCCGGGGACAACATGGTTAACGCATCTTTCCCATGAGGTTTTGCACGCCCGCGAGCAGAAGGAACTGCCCAGTGGGGTGAATATCGCCTATGACGGGCTTAAGTTGAGCCTTTAATAGGTTATTTGCCGGTTGTGGTACGGCAATGGATCGGGGCCATAAATCAACCCCGGCATATTACGCCATGTGTAAACAAGAGCTATGGCAAAGCAATGGCCAGAGGTAACAGTGCTGCTCTCTGCAGGCTTTTAACCGTAGCGCGCCTGCAGGGGCCACGGTGATTACAGGGATCCGGTGTCAGGTGCCGGGGCAGCAGGTGTTTCCTGATTCTGGATTTGTGGCAGGACGTTGGCGACACGCTCCTTCATTTCCTTGCCCGGCTTGAACTTTACAATGGCACGGGGCGGGATGATCACATCCGTGTCCGGCTTATTGGGATTACGACCGATCTTCTGTTTTGTTTCACGGACCTGGAAAGATCCGAAATTGCGCAGAACGACCTCATCTCCACCGGCAAGCGTAGTGGTAACGGTATCAAGAGTTTTCTGGATGACATCGAAGACCTGTTGCTGAGTCATTCCTGTTTCGTTGCTGATTTGCACTACTAGGTCGCGCTTTGTGACAGTCTTCATTAAATTGATAAGAGGATAAGAATTGCGGGTCTTTATGCGGTTATGGAAGAACTTTAATGCATCTATTGATTGCTAGGTCTTCAGGAACCTCAAATGATCGTGGGGCTCAAACACATAGCGATGCCGGGAGGTTTGGCAAAAGAAATTTTACGCTTCTTTGCAATTGTTTTTGATTAATGGGTTACAGCCATTCCGAGGCCGTCCTGAAATGTGTTTTAGCGATATCAAAAAGAATAGTTTTCCCGTGCTTTCCCACCAATTTTCCGGCGGTTTCCCGCACCGCTTTTGAAGCGCCTTTTGGGATTGACATTTCGTATTTTTCCGATGCTTGCTCAATCCACCAGACGAATTTATCGCGAGCAAGAATGGAGGCAGCTGCTACGGCGATATCCGATTCCGCCTTGGTGCGCTGTTGCAGATTAATTGCCCTGCCGTTTTGCCCTAAAGCGGACCGAAGCCTTGAAGGATTGGCAAACTGGTCGCTTAGTGCGCGTTGGCAGTCCGGCCGTTTCGCACACAGGTTTTCGATGACCGTTGCATGTCCCCATGCCAGCAACTTGTTCAGGTTGCCAATTTTGCTGTAGAGCTCGTTGTATTTCCCCGGGCCGATCATGATGACCTCGTGATCGAGTCCAGGTGTTTCGCGTATTAAGCCGGCCAGTTTCCTGATCTTCGGGTCTGCGATTTTTTTTGAATCCATCACTCCGGCATCAAGCAGGATACGGGCGGATTTCCGGTCGGTATATGCACCGGCGATAACCAGCGGGCCGAAGAAGTCACCCTTGCCGCTCTCATCAATGCCGAAGTGAGGTTCAAACATCTCGGGGTTGTTTTCTTCTTCGTAACCCAGTTCCGCGGTTCCAAGAATTTCAGGTTCAAGGGTAAAGCGCACGAAGTCCTCGGTTCCCTTGCCCTGTAACAATACCTTGGGTCCTTTCTCGTAGACACTGACATGGAGTTTTTCTCCGGTTGCCGCGAACAAGGCATGGGGTTTCTCTTTGAAAAGAAAACCAGATTGCTCCAGAATTCTGCGCAGGGTATTAACCTGTGCCTTGGTAAGTAAATGAGTATATGAGGTGAGCGTGCGGGCCACGCCTTCCACTAAACAGCAAGCCGATCATGTCACAACCACCGAAGGGGCAGAAAGTTGTCGAAAGTCTTCCGATCAAGGATGTTGAGGGGTTGCGGGCTGCAATGGCTGCGTGGTTTTCCCGGGCGGGCAGGGAGTATCCCTGGCGGGCGACTGAAGATGGTTACGAGGTCCTGGTATCCGAGATCATGCTGCAGCAGACGCAGGTATCCACGGTGCTGGGGCGCGGTTACTATCATCGGTGGCTGGAGAGGTTCCCGGATGTCCACAGCCTGGCTGCCGCGGATGAGGAATC
>Ga0315331_10003373_pt1 | contig 12062 bp, 7 predicted proteins | sample M160m34915metaG_FD_203456 | JGI IMG/M metagenome (GOLD analysis project Ga0315331, IMG submission 203456) | Ammonia-oxidizing marine archaeal communities from Monterey Bay, California, United States - M1 60m 34915 | ecosystem: Environmental > Aquatic > Marine > Intertidal zone | place: USA...
GAGAAGAAGAAACGCTGAAGCCTGTTCCAGAAGAAGCCGTTCCGGCAGAGCACAAAGCGTTGAAAGTTCCCGTCGAGCCGCTGACTGAGAAAGCTCCTTCAACGGAGCCACCGAAGCCAAGCCCGGCTGCCGACGCTTCCAGCACCTAAGATTGCTGGAAGAACCAACTACGACCAACGCCTCGATCGTCGAAAGATGATCGAGGCTTTTTTATTTCGCAGTATGCGTCTTAACGCACCATTAAGGGCAGTGGTGTGGTGATTCGAGATGTAACCTGCGATCAGAATCTCGATCCGTCCCGAAGAGTCGCGGCCTCAAGTTTCCAGTAATTCTTCTAGCCCCTCGATGCCGATAGTAACGATTGAGCGGATTGCGCCGGGTATTCGGCGTGCGCCTACGTTCTCAATTAACGGTCCAGATGTGGCAAGAGGCGACTGGAAATGTACGAATCCTACTGGGGTCTGTCGGCTGCTCCTTTCTCGAACCGGCTTAGCACGAAGTGGTTTCATGAAAGCGAGAACCACGAAGAAGCTCTGGCCCGTCTGTTCTACTTAATCGAGCAGAAACGTGGATTCGGGCTGCTCAGCGGCTCTGCAGGGACCGGTAAGTCGCTGACGTTGAAGGTTTTGTGCAAGCAGGTGCAGCGATCTCAGCGGCACGTCGCCTACACAAATCTGCTGGGTGTGGACGCTCAAGAGATGCTTTGGAATCTGGCCCTGGCACTCGGATTGGCTCCGAGTGAATCAGAATCCCGCTGGAATCTCTGGCGGAAAATCACCGACCAGATGCATTCTCTACAGATGACAGGAACGCAGACGATCTTCCTGTTCGACCACTTCGAACGCGCTGATCCAACCTGCCTGTCACTGCTCGAACGGCTGTTCTGCACAGCGGAAGAAGCATGCGGCCTGTCGACATTCATCACAGCCGTTCGATCTAAAGAACTACCAAGGCTAAGCGGCATCCTCAGCGAACTCGCAGACCTGCGAGTCGAACTCGCCCCTTTGCAGCTCGATGAAACCGACGAGTTTATCACTGATATGCTGAAACAGGCGGGCAGCGACCGCCAGATTTTCACCAACGACGCAACGCTGCAGATTCACGCCCACACCCAGGGCTGTCCGCGATTGATAAATCGCCTGTGCGAGTTATCAATGATCGCAGGCATGGCGGCTGACAAAGACAAAATCGATGGAGCATTGGTCAACTCGGTGTCGTCGAGCCTGGTCACAAGGCTCGACCGATCAAACCAGATCGTCGAGTACCACGAGCTGGTCTGAGTCTTTCGTAGGGTGGGCACTGTTTACCAGGGGGGCGATGATACCTTTGGTGTGATGAGTGGTGTCTACCCACAGTCTTCGTCTGTTTATTCGTTGGTAGACGAAGCGAATCATTTCTACCGAAATGCAAACAGCGCCGAGTGCGTTCGCACGTAGATTGTCCCGTTGACGATCGCAGGAGTGGCATAAACGCCGTCTTTCATATCGTTGACGGCGAGAATCTCTGGATCCGGCCGAAGAGTCAGAACGGTGATCTGGCCCGCACCCGCTGTTGTGAACAGCTTGCCGTCGGCGATCAACGGTGATGCGTAATGTGTACCCCGGCCGCGCGTTCGCATTCGATAGACGCGTTCTCCCGTCTTTAGAGCCAGACAAGACAGGATACCGCCGTTCTTCACGAAGTAAACATGGTCGTCGTGAACCAGCGGCGAAGGCACTTCGGGGATTCCATCGTCAGAAAGTCTTCGGATTTGGCCAGCTTCCGGCTCACCTTCACTGTTGATGTCGATAGCGAGTAGCCCGTGTTTTTCATACGACGCGCGGCGAGTATCGCTAGCTGCCTTTGCTTTTGACCATTCTTCCTTGTCGACCTGCCCGTCTTCGTTCCGGTCGACCATGCTCATCCGCAGTGGAAACCCATTCTTAGGTGCATCCGTTCCTTCCGAACGATGAAAGATCATTAGCCGAGGAAATTCCTTCCCGGCAATGACGCCATCTTTATTCCTGTCACGATCTTCGAGCAGCTTCTCAAACGTCGACAGTGCCGGAATCTGCGACGTCTCACCGGTTTGATGCCAGGTCGCGACAATCACTTCGTTACCGGCGACTACCGGTGTGCTCGTTGCAGTGGTCGAACATCCCATCTTCCAGAGTTGTTTGCCGGTCTCAATGTCAACTGCCTGAACGGCCCGGGCTGAATGCACAATTAGCTTGTCGCCAGCGACGATCGGGGTCGATGTGCTAGCCATGTCGGGGCTGAAGCGTTCTGATTGTTTCACCTTCCAGACGCCTTTGCCCGAGCGTTTGTCAACGGCCATCAGAAAGTGGTCGACATAGTTGCCTCTGTAGAGGATGACTTTGTCGCCGACGATGATCGGCGAGGTCGCGTTGCCACTGAAAGATCGGGCAAGCTTCATCTTCACATCCCACTGCTTTGCTCCAGCTATGTCGAAGCAGATCAGTCCGTACGAACCAAAGTAAGCAACGACGCGTTCCCCATCGCAAGTCGGAGTGCTGCTGGCCGGATTGAACGACGGATGCCCTTTTTCGATGCCGTCTGCCGGAACATCTCCCGTCCAACGAATTTCACCGTTCGAGCGATCGAGGCAGACGACAGCGAGTGTCCTGGTTTTCTTGTTGAACGTCGTCAGAAAAATTGACTCCCCAACGATGCATGGCGAGCTATGCCCGCCACCCATCGGGACTCGCCATAGTTCGTTCTTGCCAGGACCAAACTGAATCGGCGGTGCAGTGCCAGCGGCGATCCCAGACGAATTCACTCCGCGAAACTGAGGCCAGTCCGCGCGAACCGTTCCCTCAAATATGTTCGCAAACAATGAGAAAATGATCGAAGCCCATAGTGCTGATTTCATGAGGATCCATTTGTTTGTGAATTCAGAAAGGCAGTGTCACGACGAACGTCTCAAGGTGGAAGATGAGCCTTGAACTGCTTTCGGCGAACCTACGTGGTCTCGTCGTTGTCGTTTGCCGGCTACAAACCACGCTGATTGTTTACCCGCTATTCTTCTTTTGCGGTCTTTGCTCGCTGAACGTGATTGCGCAGCAGATCGGCCATCTGCGGTCGCTCGCGTTCGATCCGCTCAAGGTTAAATTTCAACTCAGGAACGACATTGTCGATTCCTGTGTAGATGTCTGCCAACTGCTTCGTCCAGGGACGGGATACGACATCGATCGGTGTCTCTCCACGACCGTTCTTTGTTAACGGAGAAGCTCCCTTCTCAAGTAGCAGTTGCACCATTTTCCGGCGACACATGAAAGCTGCCACGAGCAGCGGTGTGTTGCCGTCGCGGTTGGTTGTCTCGACTTTCGCTCCTCGACGGATCAGCAAGTTTGCGATGTCGATCTTGTCATGAAATGCCGCAGTGCTGAGCGCCGTTGAGCCGCTGGCAGGTTGCCGCTCGTTGATGCGGCGTCCGGCTCTGTTCAGGATCCGTTTGACGTGTTCCAGATTACCGTTCGTGATGGCCTCCTCCAGAACTTCTCGGATATCGCGATGTGCTCGATCTGTCTGACGCTTCAACTCAGTCGCGGCTTCGGCGTCCTTCGCGACGTGAAAGATGAAGTCGTTACTGAAGAGGCCGTTCGGGTTTTGGATCTGCAGAAGGTGCATGCCGACTGGCGGTAATGCTGCCAGCTCGATTTCAACCTTCTCGGAGTCCTGAAGGCTCACGTTACCGTTAACACGCCGCCCGTCTATGACCACGAAAGCATCTTTGTGAATATGCCGTCCACTGACTTTCATGCGGTCGTTACCGTCGTACAGCGTTGGGAACTGTTGCCTTCCTCGCTGACGTTCTATCGGCCCGCGAGTCCAGATTGCTGGCTGCGGATGATCGATGTCCGCATTCGAACCATGCCTCGCGGTGAGTGTTCCGACAAATTTTCCATTCGTCGCCAGCGCAAACAATTCCTCGCGTGTGAATGCTTGACCGTTGTCGTCATAATTGACGTAGGTGCCGCTGCCGAGTTTGGAATCGAATCGGAGTGCCACTGACTGAGAAGCGGGATTGTCAATGAGAACTCCGTTACCTTCGAGGATAACGGCGCCTTCGGAAGCTGAAAGTTCCAGCGCACGCAGCAGGTCACGTGAAATTTGTTCGGTCGCCGTAGCGGAATTCAATGTCACCTGTCGACCGAGTGATCCTGAGAATCCTGTGCTACCTTCCAGGACCATCTCCCAGACTGGGTCGAATCGTTTTCGGCCTGCCCACGAAAACTGCCAGACGTTACGTTCGGGGATGCCCTGTTCAGCGACTCGTGCGTAAAAATCGAAGTCGATAATGTTCAGCCGGCCTTGTGGCAGAATCAGAAAACGGTCGTAAGCACCTCGCCAGGTTGGCGCGTCCATGCCTGTGCCGGGAGTATTTGTGCTGACGAGGAACGGCATGCGATGACAGTTGCCGCAGACGTTCGGTCGGACTTTGTCATCCAGATCGCCGTCGATGTGAAACAGTTTGAAACCCTGCTCTGCTCGATCGGAAACGACGTTGTCGTACGATCGTCGCTGAGCGGGCGGATAAGGCACGCTAAGCAAGAACGTCGCCATGTCGTCTCGCTGAGCCGCGGTTAACGCTCCGGATTTCCCCTCGTCGTTCACGGTTTCGTCGCCAACCATCGTCATCGTCGCAGCCAGACCGCCATCGATCAGATGCCGTGTGCTGGTCGTCGGTATTCCAACTTTGCTGTTGGGCGGATTCGATCCATGGATGTTCCCGCTGTTGTTTCCGCCGTACGGATCGCCCGGAATTCCGTCCCAATGATACGGTTCGGTGTCTCGCAGTCCGCGAATTGGCATTGTCGAGCGAGGCATAATCTGATTGCCACCGGTCACAATCGGCGTTTTTAAAACCCAGAGCAGTTGATCCGTGTGGCCGTCGGGGTGACAGCTCGCGCAGGAATAAGTTTGCGTTGTCGATGCCGCCGCCGTGTTAAACGCAATGCGTCCTCGTTTCACCGTCAGATGTGTCGGGTCTTCCAACGTGATGGTTGCCTGAACCTGCAGGTTCGACGTTTCAGAAACATCTACCAGCGAAACGGTATTCGCGATCGCATTCAGAACCCACACCCGTGTTGCTCTACCGTTTTCGGAATTCTCAAGAGCAATGCCTCGCGGAACGGCTCCGACATCCACCCGAGCAAGAATTTCGCCGGTTGTCGCGTCGATCGTAAACAGCTTGTCCGAACCCGCTGCCGACGCGATGAGGGTCGAGTCATCGTCGCTGATTTCAATTGCAAACGGAGTCGCCAGAGCCTCGCCCTTTGCAGGATGCATTGGGGGCTGTGGCTCAAGATTGATGAATTTCGGTTTGCCCCCGGAACCATCTTCAAAATTGACCTTCGTGATTTGATTCAGAAAACTTCGATTTTCCAGTTCCTTCAGACCATGCTTCTTCGATCCAGATCGACCGTTGGCATCGTTGCGAGCGTCTGTCTGTGCGATGAACACTTGACCTTTGGAATCGACCGTCAATCCGTAAAGCAGCGTGCCCAGTGTGTCGACAGTTTCGATCAGTTCGTCGGTCTCTGTGTCGAAAACGTAGAGGTCTCGATCTGGAACTCGCGGATGTTTGACGATGTCGACAACATGCCCCAGCGAAAGAACGTTGTTATGCAGAATTGAGTGTTCCCACGCGTTAAATGTCACCAGGTCGCCATCAATCTTGTCGCCACCAGAGAGCTGCGTTTTGTTATTCGACTCAAATGGGATGACGTAAAGTCGGTCGTTTCGGACGGTGATTGCTCTCGGATCCTGAGCTGTGATTGTCAGCCGTCTGGTCACTTTTCGAGTGGTCACATCGATGACAGCAATTTCGTTCTCCGACGAAAGGGCGACGTATGCTTTCTTGTTGCTGGCAAAAGCGATTCCCACTGGTTCGTCAAAGCGAGTCGACTTTGTTTTACGATCAAACTCCTGAACCGTGGCAACAACATTAAGATACGTTGGGCTTAAAGGATCGCTGTCGATCACGCTGACGGAATCAGAAACGTGATTCGAAACCCAGACTTCTTTGCCGTCTGGCCGCACGGCGATTCCAACGGGATCGATACCAACATTGATACGGGCGACGATCTTTCGGGATGCCGAGTCAATCACGTCGACAGTGTCCGAAGGCGTGTTGACGACATAAACATGCTGCCCGTTGATTGCAATTGGCGAGGCGTGCGGGCTGACGAAGGTAGGATGCCCAATCGGCTTAAACGGTTGACGCTGAAATTCTGCAGCAGCGGCCAGACCTGTGAAAAAAACCACGACTGTAAGAAGGGGAAATCCAGGTTTCATTTTCGCCACCCTTGTGCTGAAACGATCCTGCAAATCGGACCGCCGGGATTTTTTGAAAGAGTGTGGATGTTACTCGATCGTCTACAGAGTTCTGTCAGGAATCTGTACCAATTAGTATCATCCATGCTCAGGCAGCGTGCTTGGTGCAAACGAGGACTCATACGTTCGTTCTATGACAACCGATTGTTTGCCAGACTGCTGGCGCAGATCAAATGCCAACAACTTCTCGCCAGGTTTTGGCCATCAGAGCGTGACCGGCGAGTGATGGATGGACGCCGTCGCCGGCCCAGTAGTTAGGAGTTGTTCCGGCGGCGATGGCTTCATCGAACATTGTCTGGAAGGGGACCCACAATGTGCCGGCTGAGTTTGCGACTTCTTTGGCGACGGCTCGACGCTCATCGAATTCCGGGAACCATTCGTCCTTCACGGCGCCGCACCGCAGAGCGAAAGGTTCGCATACTACAATTGTTGTTTCGGGCTGAGCTTCTTTGGTTTGCTTGAGCAGGGCAGTGAAACCGGTGCCGTAGTCTTCGACGGTGCCGTCGTAGCGTCCCGCAAATTTATGCCAGATATCGTTCACGCCGACGAGGATGCTTAACACGGTTGGCTTCAGATCAAGCGTGTCTTTCTGCCAGCGTTTCTGCAAGTCCGGAACTTTGTGGCCGCTGATTCCTCGGTTGTAGACTTTCAGACCGAGTTTTGCATGATCCAGCAGCAGCCCGCTCGCAATCAAAAATGGATAGCCATTTCCAAGCGCGCCGGGATGGTTGGCCTGGGCCTCCGTCCTTCGGTCACGACGTGCATCGGTAATTGAATCTCCCTGAAAGAGGACGACGTCAGCTTCCTTGATTTTAAGATTTGACGAGGCCGCAATGCTGCTGTGCGAGCTTGAACTCAAAGCAGCGGCGGTGCCAGCGGCAATGGCTGATGTCTGAAGCAGTTGTCGTCGATTGATTTGATTCGGTTTCATTTTGAGGCCTTATCTATGGTTGTGTAGATTCGAAATGACGTAAAAGTGTGAGGTTTGCATCAGAATCTTAGCCGGTCAGTAAACGGCCTCAATCCTGATCGAGGTAACGGTGAGGCAGGGCTGCTTTTCGAGTCGCAGTGTGTTGGTCTTGCCAGGTCGTGCAACAGGGACGCTGCGAAAATGCTCTCGCGGTTTCTTAAACTGATTTGCCCGATACCGGGCAAAGAAAAGTTGGATCGGTATAGACCGGCGGCAGGCGATTTTCATGAAGACAGGGGTTGTTTTGGCAAGTAACTTTTTCAGAACAGGTTCAAATTTGAAGATCCGCCGGCCCGGATAGAAGCCTCGTTCGGCAGCGAATTTGTCCAACTGGCGCGGGATGCAGTTCGGGTGGCGATAGTACCAAAACCATTTTGACCGCTTGATCTCAACGTGCCCGTCGATTGAGAGTTCATGCTTAGTATCGACAGTGCCCAGCAGTTCAGTGGGTGAAAGATCTTCGCTGAGATTGCGATACGGAGCTGAGTCGAAGACTTCCGAAATGCATCCATCAAAAGGAACCAGTGAGACAGATTTAATCGTTCCGGTGCCTGGCAATTGAATTGCCGCACGAGGTGTGTAGTCATCCGGTGCAGGCAAAGTCGGCAGTTCCACACGGTATGTCGTCAGCGTTTGAGTGCTTAACCGGTAGAGGCACATCCGGGCCGTTCGGCAGTAGCGAGATGTTGCTCAGTCCGGTGAACCTTGCACCGATCAGCTTGATGTAACGAAATATGAGCAACGCGCGTTCCATTCCGACAGCGAGCGGAAGAGTGAGACTTCCGTCAACTGACCGTTCGTCTTTCAAAAGAACAATCCGTCGCAGACATCGGGGTTTCTCGCCTGGCAGCGAGCTTCTCAAAAAGAAACTGATGCGCCGCCTGCATTTGCTGGTCATCGTCGGAAAGTCGGTGCTGTGCGATCGCCACGAGTCCATTGCAAAGGACAATAATTAGAGCGTTGACAATATACCGTTGAGGCCTCACGCGAATGCCTTATCGTCGTTTAGCGGTGAGGACTGCTTGCTCTGCGGTAGTTCCATACGATCCGCCTTTGTTGACAGCTAATCTGTGTCCTCACGATATCACAACAACTCGTGAAAGTATCCCGGTTCGGCCCGATCAGATAGTCTGTTGGTGGCTGCGCTCTGATAACTGATGTCGGAGTCCGTACTCAGCCGGCAACTTAGCACATCCAGGATTGCTCTCATGCCTCATCGACGACAATGGTTGCTCGCCATTTGTTTTATTGCCACTTCCGCTGTTACAGCTGAATTTTCGATAGATGCCTGCTGGGCAAATGATTGGCCGATGTGGCGGAGCGATGCCGGACGGACTGGTGTGACAACGGAATCTCTTCCTGAAAAGCTGGAACTGAAATGGGTGAGAAAGTTGCCCGCGATCAGTCCGGCATTTCATAGTCCACGCCTGCAGTTTGACGCCGGCTACGAACCCGTCGTCGCTGATGGCCGAGTGCTTGTCGCTTCCTCGCGGAATGATTTGGTGACAGCGTTTGACGCTGAGACTGGAAAAGAAATTTGGACCTACCGCACGAACGGTCCCGTCAGGTTTGCTCCGGCGGTGTGGGAAGAATTCGTTTGCTTCGGATCGGACGATGGCTGTCTTTATTGTGTTGAGCTGTCGACTGGCAAGCTTCGATGGAAGCATCGAGCGACGCCGAATGATCGGAAGTTGCTTGGCAATCAACGCTTGATTTCCGTCTGGCCTGTCCGAGGTGGACCGGTTATTGCCAATGGTCAAGTTTACTTTGCGGCAGGTGTCTGGCCGTTTGAAGGCGTTTTCGTTCTGGCGATGGACATCGCTACCGGCGAAGTGGTATGGCGAAACGAACGACTCGGCTACATGTTCGGCCAGCAGCCGCACAATACCCAGGCCATCGGCGGTTTGGCTCCTCAGGGGTATCTGGTCGTCAACGAAGATGAAGTCATCGTACCGTGTTCGACCGCTTATCCTGCCCGATTGAATCGCGAAACGGGGAAGCTGATTGATTTTAAACTGCCCGCTCTCGGGCGTGTGCCAGGCGGCTGGTTCGCATCACTTGATCCCGGAACTGCGAAAGCGATTCGGCGAGGCAAGCTGACATTCGACGACGTTGTGAATCAGCAGTTGCACGAAGACACCATTCGCAAAGGCGAGGGCGAAACTGGAGCCAGCAGGACGATTCATCCTCGCGACCGATCGTTGAAATTCGATGACGCGATTGCCGAGTTGAACCTCAAGGGAGTTAAGGGGCAGGTCCATTCGATGGTCGTGGCCGATGCGAAGCTGTTCGTGTCGACACAGGCCGGAGGTATCTACTGTTTTGCCAATCCCGGAACTTCGCCCGCAAACACGATGGTCTGGAACGAGCCCGAAGCGTCCCTGGCAACGAGTCCGCAGAGCAGGAAGCTGGCAGTAAGTCTCGTTGCAGAAGCGGCCAGCCCACACGGCGTCGCTGTCGTCCTCGGCCTGCGCGATGGATCCCTCGTTCGAGCGTTGCTTCGAGAATCAACTTACCACGTGATCGCCATCGATAACGACGTCGATCGAATTTCTCAGCTACGCGAGCAGCTTCAATCGGCAGGAATGTACGGTGCGCGAGCGGCTGTTCTGCAGGGTGATCCGAGAACGATCTCGTTGCCTCAGTATCTTGCAACGCTGATTACAACGGAGATGCGTGGCGGGCTTAAGGACGTTTCACCAAATCTATTGCAGTCGCTGCGACCGTTCGGTGGAGTTGCTGCTCTGGGAATCAAGCCGGGCACCCAGTTCGCGTCGAAGGAGGCTTTGCAGTCACAAAATCCCGGCCGATTTCTGGCTGCCGAATTGGATGGCAATGTTCTGATCCGCCGAATCGGTGCGTTGCCTGGTACAGCCGATTACCGCGGCAACTATGCCCATTGCGAAGACACGCTTGTTCGTTTTCCACTGGGAGTACTTTGGTTTGATGATACGCTGGCTCACTTCAAAAGGTCTCCACAGCCACTCTTCAAGAACGGTGTCATGGTTTCCCGACCGAAGGACTGGCACGCGCCGCGGATTAAAGGCAACTGGTCGGTCGATTACCCGCTGATGCGCCCCGTCCTTTCAGACATTTACACCGGCCGAGTCTTTGACGAAAGCGAAGAAGTGGCACTGCGAAAGTCGTTGCCGCCTCTGGATCTCAAAACGCCGCAGCAAAGTTACTACCACGCACCGGACCAGAAGACGGCTCTGCTTCCAAATCCACCTGATCCGATACTCGCTGGCGAACGAGTTAACCCGTTGACCGGTCTGAAAGAACCGCGAGTCTTCCCCAAGACGTACGGCTGCGATGGCGGAGTTGACTACGGAATGTTTTACACACTTCGCAGCGGTACGGCGGCCTTCTATGACAAGACACTGGAAAGCGGGACAGTCTTCATCAGCGGCCCACGCAGTGGCTGTACCAACAGCATTATTCCATCAGGCGGCCTGCTGAATGTCCCGTACTTCTACGAAGGCTGTACCTGCAGCTACCCGCTACCGACTGCACTCTCGATGGTGGCAATGCCCGAAACTCACGAGCAGTGGTCATCGTGGGGCACGGATATGGTCAAGCCGGCATCGATCGAAAGAATCGGCCTTAACTTCGGAGCCCCCGGTGATCGCAAAACCCGAGACGGAACTCTCTGGTTGGATTACCCATCCATCGGCGGTCCGTCGCCTCAGATCAAAGTCGTGACGAAGCCCGAGAAGCCAACGTTCCGCTACCGACACAGCAATTGGATGAAGGGAGCCGAAGCCTGGCCGTGGGTTGCCGCGTCAGCCGTTGAGGGGTTGGAAGAAATAACTCTCCACGACCTCAAACCTGGGAACTACACCGTGAAACTGTACTTCGCAGAACTCGACGACAACACATCCAAAGAACGCATTCAGACGATCTACTTTCAGGATGAAATTGTCTTGAGAGATTTCGTGATTCGAGATGCAGCAATGACATCAATGTCCGGAGTTATCCGGCAATTCGATGACGTCCTTGTCGACGGCACGCTGAAAATTACGATGAATGCAACAGGTGGCAAGTCACTCATCAGTGGCTTTGAAGTGATTAGAACTGTTCGAAGTTCATCGTAGCTTCAGCCGTAGTGTTTGAAGTAGATGCGACGTTCTTCGTTTGATAACTGGTCGAGGCTGCGACCGCATTGATTCCAAAGTGCGTCAACAGTTCGCTCAGCTCCATCACGACGATGTCTCCGTGAGCCAGGGTGGGAACAAGATGCTGCCGCACCCATGGCAGAAACATGTAACCGTTGATCGGACCGTCAACAGTCAGACCATCAACAGTCAGTGGTGCGGTGAAAATTGGTGACGCGTAAAGCTCCGACGAACGTTGGCGTTTCGTGGCGTCCGAAAGAGGCTCCATCGATCACGCGGGTCCTGCGCTGGGAACGGCCATACGTCCGAGTCATGTTGGTCTTTGTCCACGTTTCGTCGACGAAAACGACGTGCTCAGGATCGTGGCCTACCACAAGCGCTGAGTGCGCTGTCTGAAGCTCTGGAAGCAGCTTCGTGAGTCACTCACCGCTTAGGTTCAGTGTTGTTGTTTGTGTCTGCTATATTGTTTGGATAAGTAATCATAAGTCAGAATTAGTCATGATTAGATTTTTCCTCTGACGATCGACACAAACTGGCCCGTGATAAACAAATAGCCTCTATCGGGATGGCGAACTGCATTATCTCGTCATTCCCGCACAGTGCCTGTCGTCGCGAAGGCGGACATTGCGCAGGAATGA
>Ga0315331_10003376_pt1 | contig 12061 bp, 16 predicted proteins | sample M160m34915metaG_FD_203456 | JGI IMG/M metagenome (GOLD analysis project Ga0315331, IMG submission 203456) | Ammonia-oxidizing marine archaeal communities from Monterey Bay, California, United States - M1 60m 34915 | ecosystem: Environmental > Aquatic > Marine > Intertidal zone | place: USA...
AGCAAAGAGAAGATGCATTTGCAAAAGCTAAATGGGCTAACGAAACTCCTGACTATAAAATGGGTTCGCATAAAAAAGAATATGATGCAGTTAATAGAAACATAAATTTAGCAAAAGATTTAGAAAGTAGAGCAAGTAAATCTGAAATCAATGTTCCTATTCCTACTATGGGAACTGTTGCCATGAATACTATTAGCTCTATTAATTATAAAAACCAAGCTAGTCAATTAAGAGCTGGTGGTAATGCCGTTTATGATGAGCAAGGAACATATCGTGGTGTAGTTGGTAAAGATTTAACTGGTATGGGCAGAGGTTACTGGGGAGATGCAGACTATGATCCTATAGGCAGATCACAAGGAGCTACTTTTGATTCAGCTACTGGAACTTATAAATCTTCACAGATACAAACAGCCAGTAATGATAGTGGTTCTGAATCTTCAAATAACACTCCAACCAATACTCAAGTTGCAGTTGAAAACAAGACAGATAGCACGACTTCATTAGACCCAAAAGCTAAACGGAGTTTATTAGCAAGCAAACAAGGTGGTGCTAATACAAGATATTTTATAAGAACATGAAACTAGATTACAAACCTCCTGGGCAAGTAGCCAAGGCATTTATGAAAGATGGATCATTTGTTCGTGGTATCAGAGGTCCAGTTGGTAGTGGCAAGTCTGTTACTTGTTGCATGGAAATAATGAGAAAAGCCGTAGCTCAAAAGCCAAATGATCAGAATGTCAGAAGAAGCCGTTGGGCAGTTATAAGAAATACAAATCCTCAATTAAAAACCACAACCATTAAAACATGGAGAGATTGGTTTGATGATGATTTAGGTAGGTTTATCTGGTCTCCTCCTTATACCCATAATATTTGTTTTGCATTAGGAGATAAAACTACTGTGGAACTAGAAGTCATATTTTTGGCTTTGGATAAGACAGAAGATGTTAAGAAATTATTATCTCTTGAATTAACAGGTGTGTGGGTCAATGAAGCCCGTGAAATAAATAAAAATATTGTGGACGCTTGCACAATGAGGGTAGGAAGATTCCCTTCAATGCGTGAAGGTGGTCCAACTTGGTATGGTGTTATTATGGACACTAATGCTCCAAGTGAAGATCATTGGTGGGGAATAGTTGCTGGAGAAGTTCCTATTCCTGAATATATGACAACCGAAGAACGATTATTAATGGTTAAGCCTGATGATTGGAATTTCTTCTCTCAACCTGGAGCAATGATTGAATCCAAAGATGAGCATGGTAATTTAGCTGGATATGATCCTAATTTAAAATCAGAAAACAGAGAGAATTTACAAGAACAATATTATGACAAGATTATATTGGGTAAAGCTCCCTCTTGGGTAAAAGTATATGTATTAAATCAATATCAGGCATTAATGGACGGCAAACCAGTTTATCCTACTTTTAGGAGAGATAGTCATGTTGCTAAAGACCCATTATTTCCTTCAGATCAAAACGATGTAATTGTTGGCATTGACTTTGGTCGTTCCCCCTCGGCTGTCTTTTGTCAGCAATTACACTCAGGAAGATGGATAGTTTTCCATGAGATAATTGGTAAAGACATGGGAGCAATCAGATTTGCTGAAATACTCAAAAGAGAAATATCTAAAAACAAATGGGATAATTTAACATTCAAGTTTATTGGCGATCCAGCAGGCAATCAAATGGCACAGGTATCTGAGCATACACCTTTTATGATGCTAAGAGCTGCAGGAATATCAGCTTACCCAGCTCCAAGTAATGATATTACAATAAGAGTTGAAGCTGTTGAGTCTGTAATTAACAGAATGGCAGATGGTTTACCTTGTATTACTGTAAGTCCTACTTGCACAAATCTCATTTCGGGATTTGAAGGTGGTTATCAATATAAACGTATGTACTACATGGGTAATGAGAGGTTTGAGGAAAAGCCTGATAAAAATAGATTTTCTCATTGCCATGATGCGTTGCAATATGCGTTTTTAGGTGGAGGAGAAGGCAGAAAAGTCGTACTTGGACCAAGAACACCTACTTCCCCCACTACTGTTGAGAGGGTAAGCAATCCATTTGCCCGTTTAAAACGAAGAAATGGTCGAATGGGGAGACAAAGAGCAATATGAAATGGATAATATGCTTCTGTGAAAGCAAGAATATAGGTTTGTGGAAATTATTTACTAAGCATCGCAAAGGTTTTTCTCATGTTTATGCAGTTACCTTTGATCCTGAATTATATTTATGGAAAAAACTGGAGTTTACAACAACTGGTTTTAATTATGAGGTATTAGATGGCGAAAAAGCTACACAACTGGTTCTGCAAATGCACATAGCTGATAAATGTATTGAATTTGAAACTCAAAATGAGCCAATTTATACACCAAGGTTAATGTATTGTGTCAGCTTTATGAAACACCTACTTGGTATCAACAAATTTTGGCTTTTAACCCCCTATCAACTGTATTGTGAATTGCTTAAACGAAAAGGTTCAATCATTTTTGAAGCAAAAGACCTAGAGGAGCCAATTAATGGGAATGTTTAAGACGCCTAAACCAGCACCTAATCCTGAATTAGAAAAACAAAAAGCAGATCAGGCAAAGATAAATAAGCAAGAATCTGAACGTCAGGCTTTTGATGATTCTGAAAGAAAAAGAAAAATTGCTGGTAATTTATATGGCAGTAAATCTCTACAAGATGAAGATATGCAAGGTTTTGGTGGGCATAGAACATTAATAACATCTAAAAAAATGGGTAATTACAATGCGTGATGAAATAGGTGGAGATGCTAGTCCAATACCAGCTAGTGGTGTAAGCCCTGAACAAGCTGATTATAAAAAGGTTATGGACAGATACAAGAAAGCCAAAGGCAAGTGGCAGAATTGGTCTGATATTTGGGAAGAAATTTATGATTACGTTTTACCACATAGGGAAAGCTTCTTTGGAGAATTTGCTGGTCAAAGACGTACAGAAAACATATATGACGAAACGGCAGTAACTGGTCTCCCTAGATTTGCCTCAAGGCTTCAGCTTGGCTTTTTTCCTCCAAATGGTCGAGCATTTAAACTGGCTCCAGGTCCTGAATACCCATCTGAAATGGTTTCTAATCAGCTTCTTAAAGAACTTGATGATATAACGGAACTATTACATGAGGGATTGCGTAACAGTAACTTTAACTCTGAGTTTCATGAAGGCTTACAAGACTTAGGCATAGGCACTATGAATATGCTTGTGGAGTCTGGTCGTTTTGTTGGCGATCTCCATTTTACTGCCGTACCACCTACTAATGTTGCATTACTATCAGGTGCTATGGATATGGTAACGGATTGGTTTAGATGGAATAATGAATGTGATATTACAGACATTAAGCTTCGTTATCCTCATGCACAATATTCTCCTGAAATGGTTAATGCTCAAAAACGTGATCCTAGACGTAAAACCAAATTAGTTGAAGCGACTATGTATGATAGTGACGATCAGTTTAAAGATGAGTTTACTTATTATCTAGTATCTGAAACCGACAAGCATATTTTATTTAAACAAAAGTTAATTGGTCGTGGCAGTTTGCCGTGGCTGACTACAAGATGGTCTAAATCAGGCATGGAGGTTTGGGGACGAGGTCCAATATTACAAGCCATGCCAGCGATCAAAACTTTGAATCTCACAGTACAGTTAATACTTGAAAATGCTGAAATGGCTATAGGTGGTGCGTATGTCTATGACGATGATGGAGTATTTAATCCTGATAATATTACTATACAGCCTGGGACATTTATACCTAGAAGTCCTGGGAGTTCTTTAGAATCATTACAAAGTCCAGCAAGATTTGATGTTGGGCAATTAATCTTGGAGGATATGAGAAGAAATGTCAGGAAGGCTCTTTTTATTGATGAACTCGATTCAAGACCAAATGCTAAAACACCATTGTCTGCAACGGAAGTTTCAGAAAGGCTTGCTGACGTGGCAAGAGATATGGGAGCAGTCGCAGGCAGAATGCAAAAAGAGTTCTTGCACCCACTTGTTGAAAGAGTTGTGGCTATATATAAACAACAAGGTCTGCTTGATATACCAAAGGTTGACGGCAGAGAAATAAGAATTGTACCAGTTTCTCCACTATTAAGGGCTCAAGACCAACAAGACGTAGCAGACTTTGTTAGGTTTCAGCAAACAGTAGCTGGTACATTTGGACCTGAAATTACTCCAGCATTATATAATCAGGAAAAGGTTATTAAATATTTGGCATCAAAGTTTGGTGTTAAAGAAGAACTACTTGCTTCAAGGCAAGAAGTACAAGGGAACATTGATATGGCTATGCAGTTAATGCAACAGCAACAACAAGGAACTCTAGGACAATGACAAAGGAGAAAATAAATGCCTCAGTCGATGGTAGGTCGTATACTGCTGAAATTGAAGCTGATCTTAATAGTAAAGCCCATGCTCTTTTTGGTTCGGGGATTGGCAAATCTTTCCTTCAGTATTTGGAAAATATTACAACGAACAACATTCACGGTGCGGGATTGGGAATTGAAAGCCTTGCTCACTTTGAAGGTCAGAGATGGGTCGTAGCACTTTTAAAACACAGAACAGAAATGGGACGCAAACAAGGACAATAAGGAGTTAATATGTCTGATGAACAAACAACTACAGAGAGCAATGAAAGCACCAATTCGGAAGAAGCCAACACGACAGAAGTCAATATTGAAAGTAAGGTCTCCCAAGATTCAGGAGAGCAAAACGAAGTTGAAAGACCCGATTGGCTCCCAAGTAAATTTGAGACACCCGAGCAACTGGCTACGTCTTATAAGAATTTGGAGAATAAGTTTCACACAAGGCGTGATGAAATTAAGCAAGAACTTGTGGGGGAACTTAATGACGAAGCTCAGAAGGAACTCCCAATAAGTCCAGGGGATTATACTTTAGAATTATCTGATGAAGAAGGTAATCCTATTGAGATAAATCAAGATGATCCTATGCTTGGTTGGTTTAGGGACAAAGCTCACAACATGGGTTTGACTAATGCTGAGTTTGGAGACTTTGTAACCGAATATACAAATATGCAAGCTATGTCAGGTCCTGACTGGAACGAAGAAAGCCAAAATTTAGGAGAACACGCAGACAGACGTTTGGAACGTGTTGATACTTGGGCAAGCTCATCTTTATCTGAAGATGCTTATAAGGTATTTGCATCAATACCAGCTACTGCTGGAATGGTACAAGCCTTTGAAGAAATCATGCAGTTAAATGGGCAACCAAAGTTTAATATGACATCTCCTACAGAGTTTCAAGAAGTTGTTACTAAATCTGATTTACAATCTGCACAACAAGACCCAAAATATTGGAAAAATGGTGGAGACCCAGCTTATGTTGCTAAAGTTAGAGCTATGGCAGATCAACTAGCAAGGAAACGTGCATGAGAACAATAAAGAAACCTAAGACTATGGGTGCAAGCAAAGTTAGTCAAAAAAAATCTGTGGAAGAACTTGAGTTAGACTTACAACAAACTCAAGCAGAGATGGAACAGTTACATGGTGGCTCAAGTAGTTGGCATCTTGATGAAATCGACAGACTTAGAAAAGCTATTCGTAAACTCAAATAACAATTTAGTAATGTGAATTAACAAAGTTTTCATTTTCTGAAAGATTAGAATTGCTAGAAGGCTCGTCCATCTTACTTAGAAGCCCAAATTTGGAACAACTTCAGGATAGTAGGTAAGCGAACAACCAGAATAGTAGTAAATTTTAACTTTTTAATGGAGACTTAAATGGCTTTACCAAGCATTAGTACCTCCTTTATTGAGGAGTTTGAGTCTGGCGTTCATATGGCTTACCAGAGAATGGGTTCTAAGCTTAGAAATACAGTTCGAACTAGGAATGGAGTTAAGAACAAAACTACATTTCAAAAAATCGGTAAAGGATTTGCTACGACTAAAGCAACTCATGGATCAATCGCACCCATGAATCTTGCACATACTAACGTCAATGTCACATTGGAAGATTACTTTGCTGGAGAATGGGTAGATGACCTAGACCAGTTAAGAATCAACCATGATGAAATGATGGTAGCACAACAATCAGGTGCGTATGCACTTGGACGTAAAACTGATGAATTAATTATCAATCAGTTAACAACAACTACATCTGCACATGATGAAACTTCAAATGGCATCACATTAGCTTGGGCTTTAGGGCTTATGGAAGCTTTTGGTAACAATGAAGTTCCTGATGATGGAAGAAGATATTGTGTTGTAGGTTGGGAACAATGGTCTCAACTTATGTCATTAGATCAATTTTCAAGAGCAGAATATGTTGGTGAAAATGATCTTCCGTTTCCTAGTGGTATGACTGCTAAGAGATGGTTAGGCTTTATGTGGTTTCCACATTCAGGTTTAACTGGAAAGAACGGATCAGGAGCAGCAGGAACTACTCATAAAGAGTGTTATGCTTATCATGCAGATGCTATTGCACACGCAATAGGGTCAGACATAACTTCAAATATGCAATATCACAACGATAAGGACAGTTACTTTGTATTAAACAAAATGCAACAGAACTCAGTCTTAATCGATGCTGAAGGTGTATTTGAATGTGAACTCAAGAATTAGGAGGTAGACATGGCGTTTGCACAAGCAGATTTAAGTTTGGTTTCCTATTCAGGTAATGGGTTCCATATCTGGCACTATAAAAGTACTGGAGATGCATTAAATACTATTGATGCTGCTGGATATTTTAATAGCATGGTCAACGAAATGAATGTTGGCGATGTTGTTTTTATATACGCATCTAATGGTTTTGGAATGTGTACTGTTCTTAGTAACGATGGTTCTGCCATTGATACTGGCGATATAGTCAGCATGACTACGGATAGTAGATAATGGCTAAGAAGCCTACAAAAACTAAAGTGGAGGTGGCTGTAAAAGCTCCCTCTACTTCTTCTAAAGGTTATACAAAAACCTTCGGTTCAAAAGTTAAACTAGGAGATAAGGTCAATGCCACAAGCAAGTGATGGTAAGAAATTTCCATATACCAAAGAAGGTATGAAAGCTTATAAGAAATACGAAGCTATGCTTAATCGTAAGAATGAATCTATGGGCAAGGATAGAACTTACAGTCCTTTTGATCCTATAAATGCATATAACGCACCTAACACATAGGAGGTTTTTATGAGTGGAAAAGGATTAAGGGCACCTACGCCTAGAACAAAAAAATTAGTTTTTAATAGAATATCAAAAAAAGCAGAAAATATTTATGAATTAGATAGTGCTATTAACAGGAAGCTTGTTGATAAAAAGAATCCTAGAGCTGCACATAAGTTTGTTCAAGCTAGACAAAAAAGTTTATCAAATGCTTTTTTAGATTCAACAGTCGAATATGGTAAACCTAAAACACCAGTAAAAAAATATCCTAATAGTTCTTCAATTATAAATGCTGAAAATAAAATGGCTAAACTTGGCAGAAGGGCAAGTAATCTTTTTGGGCATTTTTATGAACATGAAATGAAAAAAGATGCAAGGAAAGCATTTGTTAAAAAAACTATGGGCAAGGTAATGAAAGGTGCCAAAATGATTACCCCTGCTGGAGTAATTGGAGCCATTATGCAACCTAAGAAGGTTGGCGATGCTACTTTAAAGAAAACTATTAATCGTAATCCTAATTTTCGGAGGTAGATATGAAATATTCTAACGATCCACAAACTTCTTATAAATATAAAAAAAATACTATGAATTACTTTAGTAAAAAGAAAAATAAGAATTTTGGTGAAATGTCTGCTCCTGAAAGAGTTGGTAACTTAATAGTAGGTGTAACTCATGGTGCTTTTTTAGAATTTCAAAAGTCAAAAAACATCAGAACAATGGGTAGAAATCTTTACAAGACAAGACCTAAGCCTAACGAAATTATGTATGATAAGAAAAAGGGTTTTTATTAATAAATGCCAAATACAGCAAAGACCGATATTGAAGTAGCACAGAGGGCAATGGTTTTAGTAGGCATGGAGCCTTTATCATCATTTACCGATGCAACAGATGAAGCATTGGTTATGAATACAAGCTATGAAGATATTGTCGAAGATTGCCTAGCACAGAATAACTGGAACTTTGCTACTGGTCAGATTGTCTTATCAAGATTAGCTGATGTACCAGTAGATCGTTGGGATTCAGCTTATGCCCTACCTACAGAACCTGCCGTTATTCAAGTGCAGACAGTTACAATAGAAGATGCCGTTCAGACTTACGATATATATGAGAAGTACATATACATAAATGCTAATGCAAACGACACAGTAGTTTTAAACTATATCTACAGAGTTGATACTCAATATTGGACACCAGCTTTTACCTTATGGGTTATATATCGCCTTGCATCAGTTTTGGCTTTGTCAGTTACACGAAAAGCAGATATTGCCAAATCATATAGAGAAATGGCAGACCTACAATTTCGTAGAGCAAAAGCCAGAGATGCACAGCAAGTTACTACTCAAAATGTTGCATTGAGTAGATTCCACAGAATAAGACTTGGATCAGGCATTTATGCAAAGATCGAAGGGGAATCAACGAGTTGAATGAATGGCATTATTAAGACAATTTACTACAAATTTTTCATCAGGGGAGTTATCCCCTCTTTTGTCATCTAGGGTTGATGCCGATGCTTATCGTAATGGAGCATACAGACTCCGTAACGTAAGGTTAAAAGCTCAGGGTGGTTGCACTAGGAGACCAGGGCTTAGATACCTTCAGACCCTTGCAAATGAGTCTTATCAGACGGAAGCTTATGTATATGACGAAGATGAAGCCTATTTACTTCTATTTAGTAACGGAAAACTACGAATTGTAGATATTTCCAATCCAACGGCAATATTGCAGACTTTAACAAGTATGCCTTGGGCAACTGCACAAATTGGATCATTGGTAGTAAGCCAAAGTGGAGATACAATGTTTGTAACTCACCCTGATATGGCTATGCAGAAAATAACTAGAACAAGTTCAACTAACTTTGCTGTTACTGCTTATGCCTTTGACACTTCATCAGGTCTTGGCTTTCAACCTTATTATAAATTTGCATCAGGTAGCACAACAATTACTCCAAGTGCCACAAGTGGATCGGTAACATTAACAGCTAGTGCAGATGCTTTTACATCAGCTTATAACGGAATGTATTTAAGGTTAGTTGATTCAGCTTCTTTAGTACGTCATGCCCTAATAACTGGATATACAAGTGCTACAGTAGTTACAGCAACATTATCGGGTGCAATAGCTAACACTAATGCTATTACAGATTGGCAAGAACCAGTATTTTCATCTGTGAGAGGATATGCACGAACAGTTACATTTCACGATCAGAGATTAATATTTGGTGGCAGTAGGGATTTGCCTAACTTTCTATTCATGTCAAAGATTGGAGAATTTACAAACTTTGATGTAGGAACTGGTGCAGATGATAACTCTATTCAGATACAGATAGCCGAAGCACAAGTATCTGAAATAAAGGCTATGCAGTCATTTAGATTTTTAACGATATTTACATCAGAGCAAGAATTATACATTCCAACATCTGAAAATAAGCCGTTAACCCCTTCTACTATAACAGTTAAAAAGCAAACAAGTTATGGATCAGGATCAGTTCAACCACAAGAATTTGATGGTGCTATTGTTTATTTAACAAAGTCTAAAGGTGCTATCCGTGAATTTATATTTTCCGATATATCACAAGCCTATAACTCAGATTCAATTACATTATTATCAGAGCATATAATTGGAACACCTATAGCTATTGAAGCTCAAAGAGAATCTTCAGATCAAATGGAAGGTTATTTATACTTACTTAACTCAGATGGTCATATGCCCGTATTTATGTCTATTAGAAAAGAGAAAGTACAAGGCTGGGTTAGATACGATACAACAGGTACATTTAAAAATATAACCAATGTAAACAGACAGATATACGCAGTAGTTGAGAGAACAATTAATAGTTCAACAGTTACATCATTAGAGTTATTTCAAAATGATTATTATACAGATATGGCATCTCAGCAAACTGGTAGTGCCACAGCTACTTGGACTGTAGCTCATTTACCTAATACTGCCGTTCAGGTCAGATCAGGTAATTATAGTTTGGGAACATTTACAACTAACGGAAGTGGTGTTGTAACATTAGATGAAGCTGTAACTTCTGTTGAAATCGGTTTGGCTTATACTCCTGAAATAACAACCCTACCCCCTGAAATGCAATTACCAGACGGAGTAAGTGTTGGTCAGAAACGCAGAATAGTCAGAGCCGTACTTGATTTAGTATCTACACTTAATGTGAAAGCTGGAGGTACAAGAATTTTGCTAAGAAATGTAACAGATGATTTTTCATTAGAGCCAACTGCTTTAACACAGAGAAAAGAGGTGTATCTGCTTGGTTGGTCTAAGGAAGGCAGAGTAACGATAACACAAGAGGAGCCATTACCAATGACGTTGAATGGTATATTATTAGAGGTGGAAGTCTAATGGGTTGGGGAGGAATGGCATTATCGGCAGTTATGTCTTTAGCAGCAGCAAGGCAAGCTCAAAAAGCATATGCTAATGATGCTCAGGCATCTTTTGAACAAGCTCAAATGGCTGGCATTGAAGCCGATCAGGAAGCCATTAATAGAACGGCACAATTAAGAGAGCAACTTGCCTCTATATCAGCAACAAGTTCTGGAGGTGGTGTTTCTGTAGGTGCTGGTGGATCAATGGCAAATCTTAAACGCAGAGAAACCAGACTAGCCAAAGCTGATGTTGGTGCAATTAAGCTAATGGGTGCATCTAAGCAAAGGCAATTTAAACTAAGTGCAAGTGCCTCAAAAACCAAAGGTAAAGGAGCATTGTATACTGGTATGGCAAATGCGGCTTCATCAGGTGCTAAAGCTTATGATGCATATAAAGGTTATGGTAACAAAAAAGGTACAGCTTAATGGCTATTAAAAGAACAACACAAAGACAGAATTTAGTTAGACCTAGCAATATTGTTCCTGATAGTGGTGGTTTGGCTATGGCACAAGCTAGTCAGAATATAGCTAATGCTATTACTAGCATAACCGAAACTGTAGATAAAAGTCAGTTACAGTCAGCTATTATAGAAGCAGAAAAACAAGGTAAACAAATTGGGACTAGAGTTGATGGTAATGGAGTTCCAATACCTTTGGATATGGTAACGCTTAATTCTTTTACAACGCCTATATATAACAAAGCTAATTTAAGAACAGCTCAAGAATATTTTAAAAAACAAGCTATTAATAGTTATGGATTAGCTATTCAAAATGATGCCATTAAAAATGCTGAAAATTCATTGTTAAATAATCGTGGTAAAGTAGGCGATGATGGAAAACTGTTAGTAGAAACTGCTGGTAAAGGTTATATTAATTCGATTAAAGCCAATGTAGATAATGAGGTTTGGAACGCAATAAGCCCAGGTTTAAATAAGATTTGGGGTGGTGCTACTCGTAAGGCATCAGCTTTTATGCTTGATAACGTCAGAAAAACTAACTTAGCTAATGCTACAAGTAACCTTGAACATATATTAGAATATGAAACTAATTTTATTACTAATGGTCAGGCAGATGAAAGCGAATATGAATATATAACTTCAACAAAAGAAAAAGCCTTTAAGTTAATTGAAGATAATACAGATACATCTGCTGAAGCTGACAAAATTAAAATAGCTTATTCAACTAATCTTCAAAGCAAAGTTTCAACAAATGCCATAACCTTAGCTCATGCTAGTGGTATGACAGATGGCGATATGCTTAAAATGGCAAAAGAAACAAGTGACTCATTTTTGAATGATAAAAATGTTCAAAGTGATGTTGTTTATAAATCAATGCTTAATGAAATTGCAAGATTAGGTAAAATAGATGATGAGCAAGATAAATTAAATAAACTCAAATCTAAAACATTAGCTAGTACTTTAATTAATAATTTACTTACTACAAATCCAATATTGCCAAGTGAAACACAGATAAGTGAATTACTTTTAGACGATAAGATTGCTGTAAGAAGGGCAATGAAATTTATTAATAAAGAATTAAAATCAGAACAAGTAAAAGATTTTAAT
>Ga0315331_10003377_pt1 | contig 12059 bp, 16 predicted proteins | sample M160m34915metaG_FD_203456 | JGI IMG/M metagenome (GOLD analysis project Ga0315331, IMG submission 203456) | Ammonia-oxidizing marine archaeal communities from Monterey Bay, California, United States - M1 60m 34915 | ecosystem: Environmental > Aquatic > Marine > Intertidal zone | place: USA...
AAAGTTTGGATTTTTACTCGAAGCATTAGAATTGGGCGCTCCACCTCATGGTGGTATCGCTTTTGGTCTCGATCGACTGGTCATGCTGCTATCTGGAACAAAGGCCATTCGGGATGTGATTGCGTTCCCCAAAACCCAGACCGCGACCTGCTTATTGACTGAAGCACCCAGCGGAGTGGCTTCGAAACAGTTGCGAGAACTCGGAATTAAAACAAACCTTTAACCCATTGAGGTAGTCATGGCGGGCCACAGCAAATGGAGCAATATCAAACATCGCAAGGCGGGGCAGGACGCTAAGCGCGCGAAGGTGTTCACTAAAATTATTCGGGAACTGACGGTGGCAGCGCGGGATGGCGGAGGTGCGGTTGAGGACAATCCGGGACTTAGAAACCTTGTTGATAAAGCCAAAGCGGCGCAAATGCCCAAAGATACCATGGAGCGCGCAATCGCTCGTGGCGCTGGGGGGCAGGATGGTGCTGAGCTTGTCGCGTTAACCTACGAGGGCTATGGTCCGGGGGGAGTCGCGGTCTTGGTTGAAACGATGACCGATAACAAGAATCGTACGGTTGCGGAAGTCCGCCATGCTTTCAGCAAAGCCGGGGGGAATTTGGGCACCGATGGATCAGTCGCTTACTTGTTTGATAAAAAAGGTCAAATCGTTTTTGCCCCTGGCCTACAGGAGGATGAGGTCATCGAGGCCTCCATCGATGCGGGCGCTGAAGACGTTGATGTGTCGGAGGAAGGTGCGATTGAAATCACCACGGCTCCAGAGGATTTTCGCGCTGTCCAAGACGCACTCAATGGCGCAGGTTTCGAGCCAGAGTCTGCGGAGATTGGAATGATTCCACAAACTTATACGGACCTTGATGCAGACCAAGCAGAAAAGGTGTTGCGCCTACTTGATATGCTTGAGGACCTTGATGACGTGACCAACCTCTATACAAATGCTAATTTCCCGGCGGGATAGCCAAGGTCTCCTCGGCCTAAGGGTCCGACTTTTGGTAGACCTCATCGCGTTCTATCATCAAGGCAGTTAGGGCGGCGTGGACTTTGACGGGCGGGTAAGCGGTTGTACGTGCCTTTGGAATGTCCTGTGAAGAGATTGTGACAACCCAGAATTAGATCACTCAAAAAACCGCTTCCGAAGCTGGACGAGCTTTTATTTGCCTCAAGCGTTGAGGGGCGCATTATCCTCTCAAGATGCGCCCTATGCTAGACTACAGCAGGTAATAGAGGAGCCCCTATGACGGTGGTTTTGGGTATTGATCCTGGAAGTCGTGTCACCGGATTTGGTCTGGTTCGGCATACCGGTGGGCAAAAAAGTGCCTACATTACCAGTGGCTGTGTCCGAGCCACCCTCGCTGAGTCTGCTGAGTTTCGACTCAATGAGATCTATTCGGGAATTAAAGCTCTGATTGCTGAGCATCAGCCCGATGAAATCGCGATCGAGCGCATATTTATGGCGCGAAGCGCTGAGTCAGCTCTAAAATTAGGACAAGCCCGAGGCGTCGCGCTGCTGGCTGCATCTCGCAGCAAAACCCCCCTTTACGAATATGAAGCAAAAAAAGTGAAACAAGCCGTTGTTGGTCACGGCGCTGCAAAAAAAGACCAGGTCCAACATATGGTTCAGGTCCTTTTGCGTCTTAGCGGCCCTCCTCAGGAGGATGCTGCAGATGCGTTAGCCATTGCACTGTGTCACATTCAAACTGGGGGCAATTTAGCTCGACTCGGTAGTGCTTCAGGGACATTCCGGAGAGGCAGGATCGTGGAGTCTGAGCGGTGATTTCACAAATTAGCGGAGTCATTGTCGACCGCTCTGATCAGCAATTGGTTTTGGATGTCGCTGGGCTTGGCTATGAAGTCGAAGTGCCTCTCGCGACCGCTGCAGCGTTGCTGCAAGAAACTGGAGTTGTCCGGCTGTATACGCACTTTGTGGTCAGGGACGATGCGCACACGTTATTTGGTTTTCTAGAGCGTGAGGGCCGGGACCTGTTTCGAGCCCTGATAAAAGTCAATAAAGTTGGGCCGAGGCTCGCCCTCTCGATCCTCTCTGCATTAGATCCCGGGGGGTTTGTAAAGCTGATCAAAGCGAATGACGTGAAAACCCTCAACGGCATTCCAGGGGTTGGCCGGGTCATGGCTGAGCGTTTAATCATGGAGATGCGAGATAAAGTTGATGACTGGCTCCCTGCCTCGGCTGAATCGCCTGCCGCTGTGAGTCGTCATGGCGCTTTGGATGATGCTGAGACAGCTTTGGTGGGTCTGGGCTATCGAGCACAGGATGTGTCCCGTGTATTGGCGCAAATTGCTGATCCCGCGGATAATGTCGAGGGATTGATTCGACAGGCTCTAAAATTAATGGGATGAAGCTTCAGTTATGATTGAGACAGATCGCTTAATCGCGCCCGAGGCTGGGGCGCAGGAACCCCAACAAGATTGGGCGATTCGTCCGAAATCGCTCAAAGACTACGTGGGCCAACCCGCCGTCAGCGAGCAGATGTCGCTGTTTATCGATGCGGCCAAACAGCGCCAGGAATCCTTGGACCACACGCTAATTTTCGGTCCTCCAGGTTTAGGAAAGACGACACTGGCCAATATTATCGCCGTGGAAATGGGTGTGGCCATTAAGTCAACGTCGGGGCCCGTCATCGAGAAAAAAGGCGATCTGGTCGCGGCACTGACCAATCTAGAAGCTGGGGATGTCCTCTTTATCGATGAAATCCATCGTCTTAGTCCAGCAGTTGAGGAAGTGCTTTATCCAGCGATGGAAGATTTCCAAATTGACTTAACGATCGGGGAGGGCCCAGCCGCGCGCTCGATAAAACTCGACTTACCTCCTTTTACGCTCGTGGGGGCAACGACCCGAACCGGCCTTTTGACTTCTCCGCTGAGGGATCGCTTCGGTATTGTTCAGCGCTTAGAGTTTTATCAGGTCGCCGATTTGACCCATATCTTGGAGCGGTCGGCCAGTCTGCTTAATGTGCCCTGTGATCATGACGGTGCCGCAGAAATTGCATTGCGCTCAAGAGGCACGCCTAGAATTGCGAATCGGCTGCTGCGTCGTGTTCGAGATTTCGCCGAAGTTCGGGGCGACGGAGTCATTCGGATAGACAGCGCCGATGCAGCCCTTAATCTGCTCAAAGTTGATGCTTCCGGGTTCGATGCGATGGACCGTAGGCTTTTGATGGCAATGATCGATAAATTTTCTGGAGGCCCAGTCGGCATTGATTCTCTGGCGGCGGCGGTGGGTGAGGAGCGCGATACCATCGAGGATGTTTATGAGCCTTATTTGATTCAACAGGGCTTCATGATGCGGACACCTCGGGGTCGAGTGGCGACAGACCGTGCCTACCAGCATTTTGGGATGAAGCCCGTGTCAGAGGTCAATGCTGGAGATTCAGCGCACCGTGACAGTGACTCGAAGGCGGATCAATAGTTTTGAAAGTTACCCTGGCGGCGGGGCGTTTAGCCAGTATGAGCCTGGATCCTCTAGGCGTTTAGTGGACATTTAAGGATATCAAGTGATGAACGAACCCATCTCAATCTTGGAACTGGTTTTAAACGCCTCGGTGGTCGTGCAGTTGGTGATGGCGATCCTTATTTTGGCCTCACTGGTCTCATGGGTGCTGATCTTTCAACGCGCTTTTTTGCTGCAGAGTGTTCGTCGTTCCGCCGCAAACTTTGAAGATGAGTTCTGGTCGGGCCAAGACTTACGCTCTATCTTTGTTGATATCGAAAGTTCAGAAGCCGAGGTCATCGGTGTTGAGCACATCTTCCAAGCTGGTTTTAAGGAATTCACTCGATCGCGCCAGCAATATGGCAATCAAGCTGAGCGTATCATGCAAAATGTGCAGCGATCGATGCGGGTTGCTTTGGCTCGGGAAGAAGAGCGGCTTGAGGCCGCATTGCCTTTTTTAGCAACCGTAGGTTCAACGAGTCCTTATATTGGTCTCTTTGGTACGGTTTGGGGAATCATGAACTCCTTTCGGGGTCTGGCAATGTCCAATCAGGCGAGTCTGTCAGTGGTTGCGCCGGGTATATCAGAGGCTCTCATTGCGACCGCGATTGGATTGTTTGCGGCGATACCCGCGGTCATCGCCTACAACCGGTATTCAGCGCAGGTTGAGGTTATTATGAATCGTTTTGAAACTTTTTCGGACGAATTTGGTGCGATCCTAAATCGCTCAATCACAGAGTCCTAACGGATGAACAATCCGACCTGTCAAAGCAATAGGCGTGCGTTACGGAGGATAAATTATGGCTAAAGCGGTTCGTCGTCGTCCGATGTCAGACATCAATGTGGTGCCTTACATTGATGTTATGTTGGTCTTACTGGTTATTTTTATGGTGACAGCACCGCTGATGACCCAGGGCATTCGGGTTGATTTACCCGCAGCAAACAGTGAAGCGATTGCAATCGATGAGCTGCAGCAGGTCCTTGTGGTCAGCATTAACCGGGAGGGACAATATTTCTTGAACCTCGGAGGTGAAGAAACGGCAGTTGCGCTTTCGTTGTTGGCCGAGCAAGTTTCAAAAATTAAGGCGGCCAACTCAAACCTTCAAGTGCTCGTGGAAGGCGATGCGGACATTGCCTATGGCAGGGTCATAGAGCTGATGGATCTGCTTCAAAAGATTGGCATCGGTGATGTCGGTTTAGTGACTCAGCCCGCTCGTTCGTGACAGGCGTAAACAGCCCATGAAATCTCTGATTTTACCGACAGCCCTGGCGCTAGGGTTTCATGGTTTAATTTTGAGTTTATTTTTGATTGATTGGCCGGAAGAGGCCTCCAGCCAGGTTCGACCTGAATTGCTCTTTGTGTCGGCGTCGCTGGTGAAGAAAAGCGCACCTGAGGTCGATGCTGCTCAGAAGGTCGAGCCTAAATCACCGAAGACCCCGCTCCCGAGTGCATCAAAAAAGACACCTCAGTCCAAGCAGGCCGTAGACGCCCCCCTGACTAAAGCGCCCGTTAACACTGCGCCCCAGATCAAGGATCTGGACAGTGCGGCCGACTCAGAAAAAGTGAACGCGCAGAAACGTCTTGACGCCGAGCAGCGAGAAAAAGAAGTCGCCGCGGCCGAACTGGCTGATCGTTTGGCCTCTCTGGAGGAGGCTGTCACAGATGAAATTGGTCGAGAAGCGGTGACCAACGATGAGAAAATCATGGCTTATATCGGACAGATTCAGCGCGATATTATTAACAAGTGGTCAAGGCCGCCGAGCGCAAGAAACGGCATGCAGGCGATATTACGAGTGCGGTTAGTCCCCACTGGAGAGGTGGTCGATGTGGTCGTAGCGACGGGGAGTCGTAATGATGCTTTTGATCGTTCGGCGCTTTTGGCAGTGCGGCGTGCCGAGCGCTTTGAGGTGCCGACCGATACCCGCTTGTTTGAACAACACTTCAGATCGTTTACGGTCTTGTTTCGTCCGGAGGATTTAAGATTGTGATTCTGAGAGCTTTGTTGATCATTGGTTCGATGCTGGCAGTGATGCCTGCCCATTCGGAGCTTCAAATCGAAGTGACCCAGGGCGCCGATAATGCGGTGAAAATCGCCGTTGTCCCGTTTGATTGGCGGGGAAGGGGCGCGCTGCCTGAAGAGGTCCATGAGATTGTGACGGCGGATTTGAGGCTCAGTGGGCGATTTGAAACGCTTCCCGTAAGCCAGATGCTCTCACTGCCAAGTGAAGCGTCTGCCGTTTATGTTCGCGATTGGCAGCTCCTTGATGTGGAATACGTCGTCATCGGCAGTCTTCGAGAGTACGGTCCTGACCTGGCCATGACTTTTGAATTGTTCGATGTTTTTAAAGGTGAGGTGATCCTGCGTCAGACCGTTGTCGGGAGTGATCTAGACCTTAGGGATTTGGCGCACCACGCCAGTGATGCCATTTATGAAGCACTCACAGGGATTGCCGGGGCCTTTTCCACAGAAATCCTTTACATCACCGTCACCGAGGCGCCGACAGGCAGAATCTTTAGGCTAAACGTGGCCGACGCGGATGGGTATCGCGTTCGCACGGTTTTGCAGTCTCGGGAACCCATTTTATCGGGGACCTGGGCGCCGGATGGAGACCGCATTGCTTATGTTTCCTTCGAACGAGACAGTCGACCCGCAATCTATATCCATAATATTCGGGACCGAACTCGGCAGCAGGTTACGGATTTTCGAGGCTTGAATGGGGCGCCGGCGTTCTCCCCAGACGGAAAAAAACTGGCAATGGTGCTGTCAAAAGACGGGAACCCGGAGATCTATATTCTGAGCCTCGATGAAACCCCTCGGAGACTGCGTCGAGTGACCCGTCATTATGGCATAGACACCGAACCGTCTTGGAGCGCCGACGGAAAATCGATCATATTCACATCAAACCGAGGTGGCCAACCACAAATTTACTCGATGAGGTTGGATGACTTGGAGGTGGAGCGATTGACCTTTGAAGGGGATTACAATGCCCGGGCGGTGCTGGCCAATAATGGCCAAGGCTTGATCATGGTTCATCGCCGCAAGGGGATTTTTCATATCAGTTATTTAGATCTTGAGAGAGGCTTTCTTAGAGTTTTAACGGAAACCGCCCTTGATGAGTCTCCCAGTATCGCGCCGAATGACAGTTCTTTGATCTACGCTACCCAAGTCGGAGGGCGGGGTATATTGGCGGGAGTCTCGATCGATGGCGGTGTTCGCTTTAATTTACCGGCAACTGAAGGCGACGTGCGGGAGCCAGCTTGGTCCCCGAGAAAGAAGAAAAGCTTTACACCTCTTGAAGAAGATTTAAAATTATCCCCGGATTTAGAGTAAACTAGGACAATTCGCAAGATTAATCAGCCGCTTTTCACACCTTCGAGGTTTGTTAAAGACTAGACTTCAGGTTAGATTATCTTTTGGAGAGACGTTACAGTCGAAGGCCGGGTGAAAATGCTGAGGAGATTGGTGTCTTGGCGAGCACAGGATCCGAAAATCGATCGTGTTAAATATCGTGTTGAACAGAGGAGCATCGCATGTCAATGATAAAAACTTATATGGGCCTAATCGTACCCGTCTTGCTGTTGGTCTTGGCTGGATGCGCGAGCAACAGCGAAGTCGCTGAGCCTCAAGTCGAGGCACCGGTCGTCACAGAAGCCGTTCAAGAGGTCGTGGTTGAAGTTGAGCCGATTAAGCCCATGGTTAGCGGTGGTCGGGTCATCATCCCATTGGACGCGATGGATGGCTCAGCGGGCTCCAGAACCCTGGCCGGTGTCTTCTATTTCGATTTCGATCAAGCAATTGTCAGGCGCGATGGTCATGCAGAACTTGATCAGCACGCGATGGTGCTGGCTGGGAACTCTCGTCTTACCGTTCGCCTAGAAGGGCATGCTGACGAGCGAGGCACGCGGGAATACAATTTGGCGCTGGGTGAGCGTCGAGCCAATGCCGTGCAATCTTATCTGCTGTCGCAGGGTGCATCGAGAAGCCAAATCGAAGTAGTCAGCTATGGTGAGGAAAAACCCGCCATGAGTGGCCATGACCAAATGTCATGGGAAAAAAATCGACGGGTCGAAATCGTCTATCGATGATTAGTGTGCCCCTGAGATCGATGATCTTAGGGGCTGTCAGTCTCCAGCGGCCCGCTGTTTCCGTGCCGCTTCAACAGCCCAGTGCGCCTGCAAGGTGACGGTTACATGTTCGTTTTAAAAATGCGTCGTGACGCGATCTTCTTTGTACTGGTTATTCTCTGCATTTCAGGGATCCCTGCCCATGGCGCTTCACAGGCACCTGTGGTCGTAGAATCTAGATCAACAATGCTCAGCGATCGCTTTGACCAAGATCAAGACTTAACGTCGGTTCAGCCCCCTGCCGAATTGCAAAGCAATGCGCTGCAGGAAACCCAACCCGTAGAGATTGTTAGCGACAGCTCGGGTGAATCGCCAATGGATTTGCCTTATAAAATGCAAATTCTGCAGCAAGAAGTGATGATGCTTCGAGGCCTGGTAGAACAACTCAGTTACGAAATCCAGCGTTCAAAGAGCGTTCAAGAAGACCGTTACCTCGAACTTGACAGGAGATTACAGAGCCAAACGTTAGTGGCTGAAGCTCCTAAGGATCCTGTGGCAGTTGCTGAGTCCGGGGAAGAGGCCTCAGTCAGCGATACGGTTGACGCCGAAGCTGAGCGGACTGAAAAGGATTATTATGATGACGGCCTTAGAGCGATTCGCTCACGTCAGTATGAGCCAGCGATCGATGCTTTACGGGTTGTGATCGATCAGTTCCCAACGGGTGTTTACGCTGCGAATGCGTATTACTGGATCGGTGAAGTACATGCTGCGAAGCCGGAGCCTGACTATGAGGCAGCAAGACAAGCGCTGGTTCAAGTAATTAAGGGTTACCCGGATAGCAACAAAGTCCCTGACGCGGCTTTTAAGCTGGGAAAAGTTTACCATTTGATGGGCAACTGTCAGCGTGCCTTATCGTATCTTACCGAAGTCAAAACCGAATTTGCTTCGAAGTCAGCGGGCAAACTTGCTGAAAAGTACCTGCTAGAACAAGTCGATTGTTAAGGCGATTGCGGAATCAGTGACGCCATGACTGCTCGGTTGCGAATTTCAGAAATTTTTCATTCTTTGCAAGGTGAGGCCGCTACCAGTGGCCGGCCGACGACATTTGTGCGTTTGACAGGCTGTCCCCTCCGATGTGGCTATTGTGACACCAGCTACGCATTCAATGGTGGATCGTTGTTTTCAATGGCTGACATCATGGCTCAGATCAAAAATTTTCCAACGCGCTACGTCACGGTAACAGGAGGAGAGCCCCTGGCCCAACCCGAGTGTGTGACTTTACTTCAAGCACTGGTTGATGAGGGCTACCAAGTCTCATTAGAAACCAGCGGTGCACTGCCAATCAGCAACATAGATGCGCGAGTCTCAATTGTCATGGACCTAAAAACGCCAGCATCAGGAGAGGTCAGCCGCAACTTGTATTCAAATATTGCGGAACTGAAAGCCATTGATCAGGTGAAATTTGTAATTTGTGATCGTGCAGATTACGAATGGGCGCGTTTTAAGATCGATGAATATTCTCTCTCAGAGCGCGTTTGTGAGGTGCTATTTTCCCCGGTTTACAATGTTCAACCGGCTAAAGAATTGGCTGAGTGGATCCTCTCGGACGGTCTTGATGTGCGTCTCCAAATTCAGCTCCACAAACTACTCTGGGGAGATATAGCCGGTGTCTAGTGTTAAAAAGGCTGTCATTTTGCTCTCAGGTGGGCTCGATTCTGCAACGGTCTTAGCCCTCGCTCGATCCCGTGGCTATGCTTGTTATTGCTTGAGCTTTGTTTATGGTCAACGCCATGATGGCGAAGTGGATTATGCCAAGGGCATTGCGAAACGGCTTGGAGCCAGCGCACATCGAATTGCGACCATTGATTTGACCGCCTTTGGAGGATCGGCGTTAACTGATCATTCCATTGCCGTACCGGAGCATGGCGCCAGTGACATCGATATCCCGATCACGTACGTGCCCGCTCGAAACACTATTTTTTTATCCTATGCGCTCGCTTGGGCAGAAGTGTTGGGCGCACTCGATATCTTCGTCGGGGTGAATGCGGTGGATTACTCGGGGTACCCAGATTGTCGGCCTGAATTTATCACGGCCTTCGAATCGATGGCGAATTTGGCGACCCGGCGCGGCGTCGAAGGTGAGTCAGTCACGATCCACACGCCGCTGATCCATCACTCAAAAGCTGACATTATTCAACTGGGGCTAGACAGAGGGCTTGATTATGCAGAAACGGTGTCGTGCTATCAGCTCACGCCGGATGGGTTGGCGTGCGGTGTCTGTGATAGCTGTGGGCTTCGACGCGCCGGGTTTCTTGAAGCAGGGGTTGATGATCCAACCCGATATGTCCCTGGTGTGTTCTGATCGTCGAGAACACGACCGATGGTGACTGATCTGCTTTCTTGGATTGCGCAAGAGCGTGATCTGGCCTTTGCAGCACTGATGTTGATGGGGTTCATCGAGGCTTGTCCAGGCCTCGGTCTTTTTATCAGCGGGGCTATTTTGCTCTCTGCGGCGAGCCTGATCTATGCCGAAGGCCTCTTGTCCCTGCCGGAAATTGTTTCTGCAGCGGTCATTGGTGCATTCATTTCTGATCAATTTGGATTCTATTTGGGTCGTTATTTAGGCGCTGAACTGATCGACCTTCCATGGATGCAAAAACGCGCAGGGCTGGTCGAAAAAACGCAAGCCCAGCTTCGTCGCTTCGGTGCTTTTACAGTGGTGATCGGGCGATTACTCACAATGGTTCGAAGCTTGGTCCCTATGCTACTTGGCGCGAGCGGTTTATCGTCGATAAAGTTTTTCTTTTTTGATGTCATAGCCTGCGGTATCTGGGGCGCTGGATTGGCCGGGCTTGTCATAGGGGTTGGATCGGTGTTGGGCGCTTAATCAGCCAAAGGGATTTGGGAGGTAAAGGATCCCAGCGCCATGCTGGCTTACAACGTGATCCGTGGAAGCGGCCCTGTGAATTTTGACTGAAGAGACATGGGCGTATCGACCTTAATCTTTAAAACAACAATGATCTTGGGCGTCCAGCTATTGATTCTATTGTATTGTGCGGCCTGTTGGGTCGCGCAGTCTCTTGGGCCCTGTCTCTCACGTGTCGCTACTTTAAAAAAACACCTGGCGGGGGTCTTGTCAGTTATTCCGCGTTTGACAAGATTGTTATGGACTGTGGGCAGTCCAAAAAGCGCCGCTGGGCTGTCACGCTTGGATTCGTGAGCGGTTACTAATGGCCTCCATGCTTTCTAAACAGGATCTGTTATTGGGGTTGTTCGGGATGACGCTGCTGAGCGTCGCGGCCGCCCCGCTCTTGGGGCAGATGATGATTGACGCAGATCGGGGGGATGGAAAGCGCGCGCTAAAAATAGTGATTTTGTCAGTAGGGGTGTTGGGCCTATTTGGACTGCAATATCCCTCAGACGTCAGCGTGCCTTGGGTCATCATCGCTGCCTGTTTGGGCATTTTGTTTCTGAGTCTCGGCCTGGTTGCACGGATGCGGTTGTGTTCTGCAAGCCGACTAAGCGGGGTTGTCGGTTTGTTGATCTTCCAGGGGATAGTTCTTAGTCCTTTTCAAGGATTGGCCGCGCTAGAGGGTCTTGAGGGTAATGCTTGGCGAGATGCGTTGGAGATGGCTGTTGCGCTTTACTTCAAAGTTTGGCCAACCATGCCTTTGGTGTCAGAGTGAAGACCATCTTAAGACGGAGTTAAAGCCTAGTGTGGTCTTATCGAGGACCTTGGGAAATGGGTCGGCGGTTGTATTGTCGCGAAATTGCCCAGGCATCTCTGAAACGTTTGTCAGAAACCCGGGCTTACCATGTGAGTCTCCCGCAAGTAAACGTTTAAACCCTAAAATCTTGGATCAAAAGCCCGACCCTGTGGGTGCTTTGGTTTGCACGATTTTTCGGGGTGATTTAGCGCTGAGGGAAATGGTGGGCCGTGATGGATTCGAACCATCGACCAATTGGTTAAAAGCCAACTGCTCTACCAGCTGAGCTAACGGCCCTCAAGAAGTCGCCATCATACCGTTCCCAACTGAAAACTCAAGGTCTAACTTGAGAGGATGTGACGAATCACAAGGTGCGCTTTTTTACCGGCGCCAAGTTGATCGAGGGTGTTCAAGCCGCCGGGGTTGACCACATTGATCTCGATGACAAAAGGGTAGACCAAGTCGATACCCACGAAGCAGGCGCCGAGGGTTTTGCAATGCTCACCCAGACGGTCGATCAGAGCGACTTCCTCCTCGGAGAGCACTGTTGCTTGCGCGGTTGCGCCCTGCATTAAATTCGTTCGATGGTCCTCGGTTTGGGTTCGCAGGTAAGTTCCGATCAACTTGCCATTGGCGAGTAACACTCTTTTTTCACCGTTTTTGATCTCTGGGATATAGGCCTGCAGGAGCACATATTGATCGCTTTTAATGCCATTGACGTGGCGAAGAATGTCCCGGTAATTTGAGGTCTCTCGGTTAATTAAGAAAACGCCCTGGCCGAGGCTTCCTGCAGGGGGTTTAAGAATCCAATCACCCCCGGCCTCGATTA
>Ga0315331_10003378_pt1 | contig 12059 bp, 3 predicted proteins | sample M160m34915metaG_FD_203456 | JGI IMG/M metagenome (GOLD analysis project Ga0315331, IMG submission 203456) | Ammonia-oxidizing marine archaeal communities from Monterey Bay, California, United States - M1 60m 34915 | ecosystem: Environmental > Aquatic > Marine > Intertidal zone | place: USA...
CCTTTCTTGATGTCGCCGTGATGATCCCATCCCCTGTGGTAAAGCTGCACGAAGCGCACTCCGCGTTCTGCCAGGCGCCGGGCCAGCAGGCAGTTGGCTGCGAAGGTTCCATCGGCTCCACGAGTGCCATAAAGATTGAGTATATGTTCAGGTTCGTCAGAAAAGTCGACAAGTTCCGGCACGCTCATTTGCATGCGGAAAGCCATCTCGTATTGGCTGATGCGTGTTTCCAGCTCAGGGTCTACCAGTGTCTCATTACCGATTTCATTGAGCCTGCGCACGGTCTTTATCACGTCTTGCTGGCGGTTTGTGCTCACTCCATCGGGGCTGTTGATATAAAGCACGGGGTCACCCTTTGAGCGCATACGCACGCCCTGGAACTGGCCCGGAAGGAAACCGCTGTGCCACTGGCGGGCTGCGATCGGCTGGGATTGGCCGCCGCCGACTGAGGTCAGCACGACAAAACCGGGCAGGTTTGAGCATTCGCTTCCCAGCCCGTAGTTAACCCAGGATCCCATTGCCGGCCGGCCGGAGATAATCGAGCCGGTATTCATGAAAGTGTGGGCGGGGTCGTGATTGATCTGCTCAGTCTGCATGGAGCGGATGATGCAGATGTCATCAGCGATTTTTGATGCAATATGCGGGAACACCGAGGAGATCTGCTGCCCGGACTGTCCGTGCCGGGTGAAGGCATGTTGCGGGCCAAGGACCTTGAGCTTGTCGGCCTGACCCTGGAGCTGGGCAATCTGCTGGTTCTCGGTGACAGACTTCGGCATGGGCTGGCCGTGCAGTTCTGCCAGCCGAGGCTTATAGTCGAATGTTTCCAGGTGGGAGGGTCCACCTGCCATGCACAGGACAATGACCCGCTTGCAGCGTGGCGGCAAAACAGGAAAAGTGCCGCCGGCAGGGTTCTCTGCCCGCAACAATGAATGGAGTGCCGTCGCGCCGACGCCAAGTCCTGATTTCCTCAGGAAACTGCGCCTGAGCAGTGCGTCCGGGGTATTAGTTGCGGGTGATGGTCTCATGGAGATTAAGCAATGCGCGTGCTACCGATATCCAGGCTGCGAGTTCCTGTCGGTTGATATTTTTGGCTACAGGGTGCTGGCCAATTGCTGTAAGCCGCTTGGCACTGTCAGGATCATTGGCGAATTCCTCCCGGTGTTTTTCCAGGAGGGAGGTGAGCACGGTGATTTCCTGATCCCGGGCAGGACGGCTCAGGACACGCATCACCATTGAGTTGATACGCGCTTTGTTATCTGCAAGTCCGTTTTCTCCCAGGGTATTCTGCGCCAGTGCGCGTGCCGCCTCGACGTGGGTCGGGTCATTGAGAAGCACCAAGGCGCCCAGCGGAGTATTGGAACGGGGGCGGTCGGCGGTGCATTCTTCACGGGAAGGAGCGTCAAATGCCAGCAGGGAGGGATGCAGAAACTGCCTTTGCCAGTGGGTGTAAAGGCCACGACGATATTGCGCACTGCCCTGGTCGGCTGAATAGGTTCGCCTGGGGAAGTTGAGATTCTCCCAATAGCCTGATGGCTGGTAGGGCTTAACACTTGGTCCACCAACCTGCCGGACAAGAAGGCCGCTGGCTGCAAGCGCATTGTCACGGATAAACTCGGCATCGAGGCGAAACCTTGATTGACGCGCAAGCAGCCGGTTTTTTGGATCCATTTCCTTTAATGTTTCTTTCTGGAGCGAGGATTGCAAATAGGCCTGTGAGGTGACCATCAGTTTTACCATGTGCTTGATGTCCCAGCCCGATTCCATGAACTCGACAGCTAGCCAGTCGAGAAGCTCGGGGTGAGAAGGCCATTCCCCCTGTGAGCCGATATCATCCAGCACGCGCGATAAGCCTGTGCCGAAAAAGAGTTTCCACAGGCGGTTTACAAAGACGCGTGCGGTCAGGGGGTTATCGCGTGCGGTAATCCATTCAGCCAGCGCCATCCTGCCTGCCGCCTGCCTGCCGCTCAGGAACCGAGGGGTTGCAGGCTTGACGATTTGCCCGGAATCATCCATCCAGTCACCACGGGGGAGGATCCTCATCGTGCGGGGTTGAACCGATACCGTGGCGAGCATGGGGCGTGCGGTTTTGCGCAATTCGGCGATTTCCTGCTCAATCTTTTCCACCTGCCTGTCCCCTGAACTGATGCCGGCATCAATGAACTGGCCGCCACCTGTCTGGTGGCAGCGGACGGCAATCAGGTTGTCGCCCTTCTTGAGCAACCCGGTGTCGACAGCATGGTTTGTGTAATCCGGGGAAGCGGTTGAGAACCCGGCAAGATGGGCGGCTTTTTGCCCATTGAGATAGATGGTGGCCTCCTCATCATGCTGGATGTTCAGTATTACCCGGTCCGGCACATGGTCGACCCTGAAAACCCTGCGCAGCCAGATGTCGGGGGATTTCCACTCTGTCCTGATGACACTGTTCGGTGTACCCTTGGAGCCAAATCCTCCTGTCCCCTTTTTCCAGGAGTTATCATTAAAGGCATTGAGCTGCCAGCCCTGCGCCGGCTCCTTAAAAGTATAGCGCCATACCTGTCCGGTCTTTCGGGAGTCTGGCAGCAGAACACCTGATTGCCTGCCCTGTAGGATTTTCTCAAGCTCAGAGATGCGTTTCGCGTTTTGCGGACTGGTGGCCTGGATGGTTTCCCCCCAGCCTTTTCTCTGTGCGTCAGGGTAATAGCCGACCCCCTTGATATCGGCGAAGAAGGCGGCAAAGCTGTAGAAGTCGCGAATCGTGAAAGGATCAAATTTATGGTCATGACACTCCGCACAACCCAGAGTGACACCAAGCCAGGCGGTTGCCGTGGTGCGTACCCTGTCCGCGGCATATTTGGCCAGGTATTCTTTATCCTGGATGCCGAACTCGGTACTCTTCATGTTCAGGCGGTTGAACCCGGCAGCGACCTTTTGAGCTGTTGTTGCCTGAGGGATCAGGTCACCGGCGATCTGCTCACGGGTGAAGCGGTCAAAGGGCATATTGGTATTGAAGGCATCGATCACGTAATCACGATAGGGAGAAACGCTCCACCCGATGTCCGCGTGATAACCGTTGGTGTCGGCATAGCGCACCAGATCAAGCCAGTAGACCGCCATGCGCTCACCGAAGGCCGGGGAATCAAGAAGGCGTCCCACGAGTTTTTCAACTTTCTCGGGAGCCTGGTCGTTGAGGAATTCCGAGATCTCGCCGGGTGTCGGGGGCAGGCCGCGCAGGTCGAGACTGAGGCGGCGAATCAGCGTGTTGGGGCTGGCTTTTGCTGAGAAAACGAGCCCTTTGGATTCCAAGCGGTGCCGGATAAAATTATCAACGGCATTTTTTCCTTCCGGCAGAGCTTCCGTCCTTTCGGGTGCGATCCAGGCCCAGTGATCCTGCCACGCCGCCCCCTGGTTGATCCAGTCGCGCAGGGTATTTTTCTGGGCGAGGGTGATTTTTTTCCGGTGATCGGCAGGTGGCATGACCTCCTCGGGATCATTGGAGAATATGCGCTGAATCAGAGGGCTTTCCCCGGCTTTTCCGGGCACGATGACTTCCTTGGTTGCCGCCTCGCGCAGGTCCAGCCTGAGCTTCGCCTTGCGCATGTTATTGTCCGGACCGTGGCATGACCAGCAGTTGTTAGAAAGGATGGGTCGAACATCCCGGTTAAAGACGACGGTCCCTGCCTCGGCCGGTGGCGACAGGGCTGTTCCTGTCGATATCCCGGCAGCAATCATCAATGCACGCCATGCGCGGTGGCGGGGCAGCCGCTTTTTCATGCAGAAGAAGATGAGCCTATCTGCTTTGCGGGTCAATCTTTGCGCACTTTGTATTCAATAATAGTCCGGGGAACATGGTAAAACAGGGCATTCATGCGAGGGAATCCTGCACGGCAGCCATGATGATGGCCCTTTGAGCGCCGGGCATTTTAATATTTCCTGTCCTAAGGGCTTCCCCAAGGGATAAGCAGGAGCTACCCTGCCACGGTAAATGAGGTTCACGCTATTCTCTTTATTGGTTTCCCTGCTCTCATTGCCTGCACCGGTGTCCGGCAATGAGGCTGAGGATCAACCCAACATCGTCTTTATTTTTATCGATGACATGGGTTATGCGGACCCGGGCTGTTTCGGCAATCCTTTCCTCAAGACGCCCCATATCGATCGCCTGGCAGCCGAGGGCATCAAGCTGACCAATTTTTACGTGAACTCACCGATTTGTTCACCTTCACGGGTTGCCGTCACCACCGGCCAGTATCCGGCACGCTGGAAAATTCATTCTTTTCTCAACAGCCGAGCCGGCAACAAGAGCCGCGGCATGGCGGATTACCTGGATAAGGCGGCACCGACCACAGCCAAAAAACTCAAGGCGGCCGGTTACGCCACGGCCCATTTCGGCAAGTGGCACATGGGCGGGGGCAGGGATGTTGATGATGCTCCATTGCCTGCTGATTATGGTTTTGATGAGTCGCTGGTGGCCTTTGAGGGACTCGGTGACCGCCTCCTGGTAAACCCGAAAAATTCCAGCACCAGGCTCGGGCATGGTGAGATCAATTTCTGCAATCGCTGGGAGAAGACCGAGAAGTATACTGACCGCGCCATTGATTTCATCCGTCGCAACAGGGATAAGCCCTGGTATGTGCGCCTTTTCCCCAATGATGTCCATGATGCTCACGTGCCGCTGCCGGGCACTGAAGAACCGTGGAAAGCGGTCACAGAAAACCCTTGGGAGCACAAGTTCCTTGCCGTGCTCAAGGAGATGGACCGCCAGATAGGCCGGCTGGTTGACGAGATTGATGCCCTGGGCCTAGGTGAGAAGACCCTGATCGTGTTCACCAGTGATAACGGGCCAACGGATTGGCCCAAGTATTACCGTGACAACAGCGGCGGCCCCCCGGGCTTCACCGGGCCTTTCCTTGGCCGGAAATGGTCACTGTTTGAGGGTGGGATCCGCATGCCGTTTATTGCCCGCTGGAAAGGCAGGATTCCGGGAGGCGCAGTCGATAAGTCCAGCGTCATGGGAGGCATTGACCTCTCGCCAACTTTCTGCAGCTTCGCCGGGGTAGAAATACCGGAATCCGAGAAGCTTGACGGCATTGATCTCAGTGCGGTGTTGCTCGGTAAACCCGCGGCACGGCCCGAGCCGCTTTATTGGCAGTATGGTGCTCCCCATGCAGTCCTCAAGCCCGGCAGGCTTGAATACCAAAGCCCGAGTTTTGCCATCCGGGAAGGCAAGTGGAAATTCCTTGTCGATCCCGATGGTTCGAGTGCCCGGCTCTTCAACCTGGTCAAGGATCCGGGCGAACAGGTCAACTTGCTCAGAGAGGAACCACAAAGGGTTGCCGTGTTGCACAGCAAACTTGGCATTTGGGCTGAGAGCGTGGGTTTCAGCTTTGATACTGATGCGCGACCCACCTTGCCTGAACCTGCCCTTGTCGTTTCAGTGAACCGTCAGTTGCTGCGCTTTATCAATCACGGGGTTGCAACCCCCGGCAAGGAAGGCGTCATGGAATTTAACGGCAAGGCGTGGCTTGACCTGCCGAGGCATGCGGCGCCGAGAATTGCCGGCGGCAAGTGGTTGCGTGTGCGCGCAACGATCCAGTCCAAATCCCCGAACGGGGTGATCCTGGCCCATGGCGGTAACAAGGAGGGCTACAGCCTGTATTTGAAGGAAGGACAGATTGCACTCGCTACCTGTGTTGCCTGGAAGCGCACCATTATCAGTGCTCCGCTGGGTGAGGGGTCACGGCAGGTTGAGTTCTTCTGGCAGCAGAGCGGGGAGATGTTGCTCAAGGTGGACGGCAAGGTTGTTGCCCGCGGCAAGTCCGCCGGTTTCCTTGCCGCGCAGCCCGGCGATTCGGTGCAGATCGGCAGCGATCTGATCCAGCCGGTGGGCGACTACAGTGTGGGAAATGCGTTTCGGGGCACCCTTTCGGCTGTTTCACTCGACTATTCCCGATAACAACGCCCAGATTGGGGCTTTTCAGAAGGTGGTTAGAAGAGGTTGTTTAGCTTGGCAAAATGTCGAGCAAGGCTCATATTCCTTGAGTGGGAAATAGGATACTGATCGTAAGATTACCGGATCTGGCTTCGTTTTATGGTTGTATACCATTTTCCTGCAGGTTCCCGTGCCACCAAGTTTGACTGAAGCAACCCAATCATGACCCGAATAGCTCGCCTGTTTTTATTTCTGCCAACAATGTTGTTATTGGCTTTTACCCCCGTTATCCACGCACAAAAAGAGGCGGGAGGTGAGGAGTCGGGCGCGACGGTCCAACCCGGCAAGAAAGACCCGGCCCTGGAGAAATATTTTATCGCCACTGCTGCATTTAACCGGCAACTCTACCCGGTTGCCGTCAGTCAGTTTGAGGGGTTCCTTGAGGAGCACGGGACCCATGCAAAAGCGGATCTTGCCCGTCGCGGTTTGGCCTTAAGCCTCTATGCGCTCAAGCAATATAACAAGGCCCTGCCCCACTTTTCAGCACTGGTTGCGGATAAGGATCTTGATGCTGCGATTAACATCGAGCGAATCATCATGCTTTATGGGCAGTGCATGACCTTGACCGGCAAGCGTCAGGAGGCACAGGAATTGTTTGTTGCGCAGATTGAGAAGCTGAAGTCTGAAGATTATCGCACTGCTGCGTTGGCGGTGATCTGTGACGTGAGCTTCAGCAGTAAGGCCTGGGAGGAGGTTGGCAAGTGGAGTGGGCAACTGCTTGCGGGCAAGCTGGATGATGAGCAGAGGGCCCGTGGCCTTTATCAGCAGGGGTACGCCTATTACCAGTTGAAGAAAACTGCAGAATCGGTGGAGGCCCTGTCCAAGATTGCATCCCTGAAGGCAAACAAGCTTTGGAGCACACGGGCCAATTATCTCCTGGGAGCATGTTTTAACCTGCTCAAACAACATGATAATGCGGAACTTGCCTTTGTTGCCGCCTTGCCGGGGCTGAAGGGTCCTGAGGCGCTTGAGTGCCTTTACCGCCTGGGCTTGGCCCGGTTTGTGTTGAAGAAATATCCCGAGGCAGCTACGGACCTCGCCGGCTACCTGGAAAAGGCGGCAAATGGCACCCATGCCGCGGAAGCCCGTTTTTATATTGCCCGTTCCCTCCTTGAGCAGGGAGGGCTTGAGAAATCAGAGGCGGAATTTGCCCAGCTTGCTACCGGGGAGGGAGCCATAGCGGCAAAGGCAAGCCTTTGGCTTGCACGCGTCTTGACCCGCGGGGAGAAGGATTATGCAAGGGCTGCCGAGGTTCTGGGGGATGCGGTGGAACGCTTTGGGGATTCTGCGCTTATCAATGATATTCGGTTTGATTATGCCAATGTCCTGATGGCTGTTGATAATCCGGACTGGAAGCAGGCGCTGGCACTGCTGGAAGAAGTTGAGGGCAGTGATGCTTTTCAGCAGAAGGCTGAATTATTGAGCCAGCGTGCTGTTTGCCAGCACAAGTTGAAAGATTACGAGGGCAGCCTTGCCACCAGTGGGCAGTTCCTTGCTGACTACGGTGATCATCCCCTGGCGGCCGACGGTCGGTTTGTAAAGGCGGAGAACCTTTTGCTCTTGAAGCGACTGGAGGAGGCGGAGAAAGCCTATGGTGAATTCCTTGCCGCCCATGAGAATCATCCGAACCGTGTGATCGCATTGTTCCGCACCTCCCAGATCCATCATGGGCTGGGTCGCTGGGAGGAGTGCCTGAAGACCGCGCAGGCTCTTCTTGAGGATCCTCCACAGGGAAGGTTGTTTGATCAGTTGCCATTTATTGTCGGTGATTGTCTGTTCCGGCAGGAGAAGTGGCAGCCGGCAGCAGCCTCATTGCAGCGCTTTGTTGCGCCGCGGGTTCAGGGTGAGAAGGTGATTGCTGACCAGAATGTGGATACCGCATTGATGCAACTGGCCGTTGCCTACGAGCGGGTCGGCAAGAAGGCACTGGCACGCGAGCAGCTGGCGATGCTCCTCAATCAATACCCACAACCGACCTCACATCTTCCCCTGGCACTCACCGAACAGGGACGACTGGCTTACGAAGGCAATGACCTGAAGACAGCCCGGCTGGCTTTTGAGCGTTTTATCACCGAGGAGGGCAAGGGCGAGGAACCTTTCAAGACGAATGCCGCCAAGCAACGGATCCGCGTCATGTATTACCTGGGGTGGGTGGACGCCAGGGAGGGAAAGCATGACTCTGCAGCCAAAAGGTTTGGCCAGGTTGTAGAGATTGACAAGGATCACAAGCTAGCCCCGGATGCTGTCCTGCAGCAGGGCATCGCATGGATCAAGGCAGGGGATTTCAAGGCGGCAGCGACGCATTTCCCGGCAGTTCAGCAGCAATATCCGCAACATGAAAAGATGGTAAGAGTCGTTTATTACACCGGATTTTCCCAGGCGCGGCAGAAGGACTGGAGCAACGCGGCGGCACAGTTCAAGAAACTGGTTGCCAATCACCCGGAATCCGAGCTCGCTGACCGTGCCCTCTACGAGTGGGCATGGTGTGAGCGGGAACTGAAAAATATCAAGGGGGCAACGGGCATTTATCAACAACTGCTTGAAAACTACCCGCAGAGCTCGCTGAATGCCAAGGTTCACAGTGAGTTGGCCGAGTTGAACCTGGCCGGCGGCTCGGCCGCGGATGTTATTGCCCAGTTAACCAAGGTGATGGCGGGCGTTAAGGACAAGGCATTGCTTGAGGATATTCGCTATCAACTTGCCAGTGCCCATTTTAAGAATAACGACCACAAGACGGCTGTTGGGCAATTTGAGGGAATGCTGGTGGATTACCCGGATTCAAAGCTGCTGGCGCGCATTCTCTTTCATGCCGGCGAGTGCCAACTGGAACTCAAGGATAATGCTGCCGCTCATGGTCATTTTGCTGCTGCAGCAAAAATCACGGGCAGCCCGGAGACGCTGGCCGAATCCATCAACATGCGCCTTGCAGAAACCCAGGCCAACAATGGCGAGCATGTCGAGGCCAAGGCAACCTATGCGGCTTTCCTGAAGCGGTTCACGGAGTCACGCTGGAGGCGTAACGCATCTTTCGGTTTGGCACTGGCCACTGAAATGGCGGGTGACCCGGCATCAGCAATCCCCGAATATCGGAAGTTGATGAGTGCTGCAACGACTGACTTGTGGACAGTGCGCAGTCGCTACCAGATAGGTCGATGTCAGGTCATCCTTAAGCAGTATGACGCGGCGGTGGTCGAGTTTGTAGCCATCGAGATCAATCATCCGCAGTATCCGACCTGGCAGGCCAAGGCAATCCTTGAGGTTGGTAGGTTGTTAATGCAACAGGACAAGTCGGAGCCGGCCGTGGCGCAGTTCAAGGATCTTATCAAGCGGTTCAAGGAATCCGAGGAGGCAACGATTGCCCAGCAATATATCAAGCAAATTGAAGCCCAGTAGGCGATTGCGAGGATGAGCGGCAAGGACAATACTGAGGGAAGGGAGCGGATAGAGGCCCGGCTTGCCGAGTTGGGTGTCAGGTATGCCGAGAACCCGCAGGATCTTCTTGTCGTCAAGGAGATTGCCGAACTGTATTGGCGCTTGGGGGACTGGGAGAACTGTGCCTCTTATTATGAATACGCATTCTCCCTGGACAACGCCGAGACAGACCTGAAAGCCCGCGCGCAAGCTGCTCGTGAGAAGATAAGCGATCAACAAAATGCGGCATTAACGGTTAAGAGCCCCGAGCGGGTTGAGAGTGACGATAAAGGTAATGACGGGAAGTCCCGGAAGTCCAGTGTGAAGGACCTGCGTCCGAAGCGGGAGAAAAGGCAGAGTGAGGTGCCGGATGAGCTGCAGGTGAAACCTGACGCGGGCGATAATGTTCTTCATACTGCGGTTAACCTGCAGGCGAAAAAATCCCGGCGCTCTTTGGCAGCAGTACAGAAGGGAGCCAATCAGTTACGGGCTGGGATCCCTGCTTTGTTTAACAGGTTGCGACATCTGAACCGGTCTGAATGCAAGAGATGGGCTTCTGCGGTCGCTGCCCTGATTTTGTTGCTTTTTGTGATCTGGAATGTGGGTGGGAAAATACGGGGGGAGGTATGGCGTTACTATACTGATGAGCAGGACCTGGAGGTTGGTGCGCAAGAGGGTAAGGTCCGGGATGTCCTGTGGGAGGAACCGGTTGCAACGCAATTTTCGCAGCAGGCAGTTCCTGCTTCCCCGGAGTCTCCCGACAAGGAAGCCGCCCTGACCGGCAGACTGGAGGCGGCGTTTTCTGCCAATGGAGCCATGATGGCATTGGTACGGCGCAAGGCTGACGGATCAAATGCGGACATTTACCTGTCAAACTGGGATGGGCGTTCCTGGTCGCCTCCGCAACCTATCAAGGCAATTAATACGGATGCCCATGAGAGTGGCCCTGCCTTTTCAAGGGATGGTAATTACCTGTATTTCAGCTCCGATCGTGAAGGCGGCGCAGGGGGCAATGACATTTATATCGCACGCTGGAATAAGGGTCAGTGGGGGAATGTGGTTGCCCTTGGGGAAACGATCAATACGGCCAACGATGAGCTTGGGCCCGCCATTGCGGGTGATGGCAAAAGTTTACTCTTTTCCTCAAGGGATAGTGACCAGGATGATGAGGACATCTACATTGCCCTGCGCAAGGAAGCTAAGGGAGCTAAGGAGGCAGGTGAAGGATTGTCCCCGGTGCCTGTCTTTGAAAAGGCCGAGCCGGTGTCGGGTGATCTCAATTCGCGTGCAGATGACATACAGGCGGCCCTGACGAGGCGCGGTGACCACGTGTTTCTTGCCTCAAACCGCGACAAGGACAGTTTCGGTGTATACATCAGCAGGTTTGTCGATGGCGAGGCCCGGGAGCCTGAGAGAGTGGACCTCTATATCCGGGAAGGTGACGTGACTGATCCTGCAGTGAGGATGGACGGGTTTGACCTACTTTTCAGCAGCGACCTGAAGTTTCAGGAGGGTGACAATCAAGGTGATTTCCGGCTCTTCCGGTCCACGACGCGTGAGGTGTTCGGTTACACGGATCGTCGAATCTGGAACCAGTTCAAGGAACTGGTGGGTAACATCAAGTGGTGGCTGTTACTGGCAATTGCCTCGTTGCTGGCCCTCATTTACCTGCTCGAGAAGTGGCGGGATATTTCAAGCCTTTACCATAAATGCCTTGCCGGATCGGCAATTGCGCACCTTCTGAGTTTGCTGCTGGGAATGGTTTGGTTGATTTCCAGTGAAATCGAATCCGACAGCCAGGATGAGCTCGAGGAGATCTCGATCAACCTGAACGCTCTCTCCCAGGAGGAACTGGCCATGGAGAGTGTTCCCGAGGAGGTGGAAATCACCGACCATAGTGAAGCTGTTGCCAACGCCAAGGCCGAGACTGCCTTTGATGCACCGGACTTGAAGCCCCAGGAATTTGAGGAGAAAATCTCTGTTGCCTCAAGTGAGGTACAGCAGGAAGTGGACATCGAGGTCGCCCCGGTTGAGGCGCAGTTCCAGGAGGAGACAGAATTACCCGTCACCGATCCTTCACAATTGAGTGCGGAATTATCGGAGACACTTCTGCCTGAGCTTGAGCAGCCATTACTGGAGGAAAACACCGAGGCCAACCCTGCTGAAGAGCCGGCGGACCCCAGTGAGGATATGTTTCGTCCTGAACCTGAGGATACGGCTGTGGCCAAGAGTGATACGGCTCCTCTCGAGGATACTGCCGTAGAGGCACCAACGGAATCCATCGAGGTCACCGAGCTTGCACCCGACAGTGCTGCCCAAGCTCAGGCGGAAGTGTCGGCTGTTTCCCAGCTTCCTCCTCAGCAAACTGATCAAAACACAGATATACCCACCGATGACACCCTCCTGGAGTCAGAGCTACTGAGTTCATTGCCTGATCAGGTTCCCGTGGACTCGCAACAGCCTGTCCTTGAGGAGGCGGGCAATACGGCGGGCGGTGAGGTGGCGGATTCCTCGAAGGATATGTTCAAGCCGGCGGGAGCCGGGGAGCTTGCGACCTCGCAGGCCAGTGGCGAGGTGGCCACGGAGAATGCCGCGGAAAACCCGGCGCAATCCTCCGAGGTGGGAGGCGGTGACCTGGTGGCCGAGGCCTCTGATGCGGCGGTGCGCCCCTCCGGGGTGAGCG
>Ga0315331_10003380_pt1 | contig 12059 bp, 10 predicted proteins | sample M160m34915metaG_FD_203456 | JGI IMG/M metagenome (GOLD analysis project Ga0315331, IMG submission 203456) | Ammonia-oxidizing marine archaeal communities from Monterey Bay, California, United States - M1 60m 34915 | ecosystem: Environmental > Aquatic > Marine > Intertidal zone | place: USA...
AACCCCTGCGAGCGCTACGATCTCCTCCGTGGTCGAAAACCGTCCCGGACGATACTCCGGACCAGCCCCAAGTCCCCATGCTCCCTCTTCCATACCCATGCGGACCAGAGCTTTCATCAGGCCTACCTCTTCAGGCGTGGCATGTCGCTCGTAGTCATCACCCATAACCTCCCCTCGAACCGATCCGTGACCAACCATCGGCACAATGTTTAGTCCCACACCCAGGCTCTCGTATCCGGCTATCTCGGCCGAGATCGGCCACACGGGGTTACGACCATCTGGACCCACCACGATCGTTGTGATGCCTTGCGCGACCAGATTCGCTGCAGCTCGATCATTCGCATCTCCCGCATAAAGTGTTCGATCGGCGTGCGAGTGCATGTCGATAAAGCCTGGCGTGACATGCATTCCGTTCGCATCGATAGTGCGCCCAGCACCCGCACTTCCAAGGTTCCCGACAGCGACAATCACACCATCCCGAATGGCGACGTCAGCTACGACCTCGGGATTGCCTGTCCCATCGAGAATCCTACCTCCCCGGATCAGGAGATCGTAGGACTGGGCCGCCAGTTGCGACACACCGAAAACTCCAGCCATTGCCAAGTAGACGCAGGCGCGTGTTAAGTCGAAGCGCATAGAGATCCTCCAAAGAATCATTGGCCGTCACGATGCATGCGGATCAGTCAGCCGTCCAGCCTCAACTTGCCCTCATGTTCTACGGTCGGGCATCTTCGGGGGCAACGTGTGCCCCAAACCCCCTCTGCACGAGGCTTTCTCGGCCATGAACATGCTTACTTCTCTAAATCCCGCGACAGGAGACGTCGTGGGGGAAGTTGTCGTCACGCAAACCAACAAGGTCCAAGACTTTGTCGACCAAGCTCGTCTCGCACAACCAAGCTGGAGCGCACTAGGTCTTCAGGGTCGAGCAGGCATCCTCAGACAAGCAGCAGTCATCTTTTCCGAGAGAGAGGAAAAGCATGCCAAACTCATGACCCTAGAGCAGGGAAAGCCCCTTAAGGAGTCAAGAGCGGAGGCTCACGGCCTTGGATCGGGATTAGAAGAAGAGATCGAAGAAATAGTCAACGCACTCCAGCCTGACATAGTAGAACACGGAGAGAACCGTTCGACGATTTACCACGACCCCCTCGGAGTAGTAGGTGCAATCACCCCGTGGAATTTCCCCATGTCGATGCCGAACTGGATGGTTCTCCCGTCCTTAATGGCTGGTAACACGGTCGTACTTAAACCGTCGGAAGAAACCCCCCTTTGTGGTCAGGCGTATGCTAACGTCTTGAACGAAGTGCTTCCCAAAGACGTCCTCATTGTAGTGCATGGTGCCGACGACCAAGGCAAGGCGCTCGTGCACTCAGACGTGGACATGATCGCCTTCACCGGCTCACGCGAAGTGGGCAAACATATCATGAGAGAGGCGAGCGGTACCCTGAAAAGGGTCGTGCTAGAACTAGGCGGGAAGGATCCCATGATAGTTCTAGAGGACGCGGACATCGGACGTGCCGCAAAGTTCGCTGCCCTCAATTCATTCCGAAACTGCGGACAAGTCTGCATTTCCACCGAGCGAATCTTTGTAATGGACTCGATAGCGGACGAATTCGAGTTGGCGCTCACTCAGATTGCTTCTGCGCTAACGGTAGGCGACGGACTCGAAGGATCGGACGTCGGTCCCATGGTCAACGCTCAGCAGCGTGCGCACGTGCTGGCACAAATAGATGACGCGGTCATGGCAGGGGCAACCGTTCTAACTGGAGGAGATGGAAATCACACGAACTTCGTGACACCCGCAGTAATTACCGGAGTCACAGAGCATATGGCGATTGGTGCTGTGGAGACATTCGGTCCCGTAGCATGCGTTACGCGTGTCTCTTCAGTAGATGAAGCAGTCGATCGAGCTAACGACACACGTTTCGGTCTCGGAGCTGTCGTATTCGGTGGAGATGAAGACCAGACGGAATCCGTCGCACGACGTTTAACGGCTGGCATGATCGGAGTGAACCGCTCTCCAGGTGGTGTACCTGGGACACCATGGGTCGGTGCCAGAGAAAGCGGCTTCGGATTTCACAAGTCGAAAGAGGGCCATCGCCAGTTCACACAGACTCGAGTTCTAACTAGGACGATTCGATGACAAAAAGTTGCTCAGGCAGGTCACATCAACTGCTACTGCTGGGACTAGTAGCCAGCCTATGCGGTTGTGATATATCAGAGGACCACTCGATCATACCTATCCCTCGAAGTGTCATCGTGGGGGCCGGATCCTTAGATCTCAATTCAGATGCTGGTGTCCACCTTACAGATCCAAGTGACCCCAAAATACGTGCGGTCTTCGATATCTGGGCAGCACCCTACCGAGAGGGCGGAGCACTGGCGCTCTCGGAATCCGAGGATAGTGGCAGCGCCATTACAGTGGGGATAGACAGCCAGGGCGCTCCGGAAAGCTATAGGCTGAACGTCACTACAGAAGGAATTACCCTCAACGCCGCTGATTACGCGGGACTCTTTTACGGTCTTCAGACACTAAGCCAACTGATGCCACCGGATGCAGCTACGGCTTCAGATGTTTCTCAAATCAAACTGCCCGTGATCGGGATCGACGACGCCCCGCGCTTTAGCTATCGCGGTGTTCACCTAGACGTTGCCCGACATTTCTTTCCACCAGAATTCATCAAGCACTACATCGACCTCTTAGCCCTGTATAAGATCAATCGCTTCCACTGGCACCTCACGGAAGACCAAGGTTGGCGTATCGAAATCGACCACTACCCGAAGCTCACTGAGGTTGCAGCTTTTCGTGAACAGACGCAGATCGGACACGGATTGGGCGAGTTCCAGGGTGACGGAGTTCGCTATGGCGGGTTCTACACAAAAGAGGAAATCCGGGAGATCGTAGCATACGCCCAAGCGCGAAACGTCATGATTATTCCGGAGATCGAGATGCCCGGGCACGCCAAAGCTGCCCTCGCGGCATACCCGGAACTTGCCTGCACTGAAGGTCCGTTCGAAGTCGCAATGACCTGGGGTATTTTCGAGGATATTTACTGTCCGTATGAAGCGACCTTCGAGTTCCTAGAAAATGTGCTGCTGGAGGTGATCGACCTTTTTCCGGGTGACTATATCCACATCGGTGGGGACGAAGCACCAAAGGCCCGATGGGAGGAAAGCGAGTATGTTCAAACCCTTATGGTGCAAGAGGGATTCAACGACGTCGAGCAGGTTCAGGGCTACTTCATTAGACGGATTGAGCGATTCCTGAACGAACACGGAAAAAGGCTCATTGGTTGGGACGAGATCATAGAGGGAGGGCTCCCTCCGAACGCAACTGTAATGTCGTGGCGCGGAACCGTAGGTGGCATTGAAGCTTCTCGCCGAGGACACGACGTAGTGATGACACCCTACAGCCATCTATACTTGGACTACTACCAGTCCGAGGACCAGGAAAACGAACCGTTCGCCATCGGCGGCTTCCTTCCACTGGACACAGTCTACTCATACGAACCAGTACCATCTCAACTCCGTGAACGCGACAAAACCAAGATCATTGGTGCACAGGCGAATGTATGGACAGAGTACATGAAGACCGGTGAACACGTCGAGTACATGCTACTCCCACGCATGCTGGCACTAGCCGAGGTCGTATGGTCCCCGGCGGAAGCAAAAGACTTCGAGAGCTTTCTCGAACGAATCAAGTGGCATCTAGCCCGCTTCGACGCCCTCGGTGTTAACTACAGGCCACTCGAACACTAAGCCCCGCTCACCAGCTATGAACGCTCTAACGGCCGAGTTAAGCAGGTAGGGCCACCGGATCCTTTCAGACTGATCTCGTGGCCAACGTAGGTGTGGACTTCAACCCCAGCAGCCTCCATCCGCCGACGTGTTTCGGGGTTTCCGTCGAGGGCAACTACTACTCGAGGAGCAACAGCAAGAACATTGCATCCTTGTGAGTCGAACTCAACCTCAGGCACTTCGATCAAACGGAATCCGCGCTCAAGGAGCATCTCACGAAAGGGAACCGGCATCAGCGGTGCATACACGAGCAGTAAGTCATCATCGAGTGGTGACAGCATGGACATAAGGTGAAAGACATCAGAAGGACCTCTGAAATGGGGGAGCGGAACGCACATAACGTCCACATCCGGGAGCAGCCTCCTCAGCTGTCCTATACCGCCTTCGTTCGTTCGGTAACCTCTACCCACCACTAGCGTCCGATCATCCAACCAGGTTACGTCACCACCCTCGACGGTACCCGACGCTCCTATCCGTCCGTGCACCGGGACTCCGAGGCTTTCGAATACACGGCCCTGAGCAGATGGCTCCAAAGACCGCGCGCCCTTCCCCATTGTGCACAGGATCGCACCTTGATCAGACACGATAGAGGCGTCTCGGACATACATGGAGTCCAGTCCAAGGTCGCTCCCATTCACCCACTCTACGGAAACCCCGAATCCTCCCAACAGCTCTGCAAACTGATCATATTCCCAGCAAGCCGCATCAAAGTCTGGCTGACTAAGATAGTTCAGCCCCTCCCATTCGGCGCGAACCGTTTCCTGCGATCCAAACGCATCTCGGGCGTGCCTAAGTAAAACGCGCCTCAGCGGAAGCACTTCAGTCTGCAGAACTGACTCCTTGCCATCGGGCGTAGCTACTGGGCCCATCTGTATTCCAATACGCGATGCTCACATATGATTGCTAATCACAACTGACCACGCCGCAACCTCTTTGGTCGACCAAGATCGGCCTCAAACCTTTCAGTGGGAAAACGCCCGTGGGTATGACCCAGGAAGAGTACCTCTCGTACGATGCCATCGGTCTTGCTTCGAAAGTACATCTTGGCCACATCACCGCGACCGAACTCCTAGAGCTGGCTTTGGCGAGACTCGAAGCACTCAACCCTGAGATCAACGCTATTGTACATCTCATGGAAGAAGGTGCGAGGAGAGCTGCCGCCGCACCCGTCAGCGGACCTTTCCACGGGGTCCCCTTCCTCGCGAAAGACTTGGCATCGATGTATTCCGGCCATCCCACATCAGCTGGAAGCCGATTTATGAAAAATCACGTTGTAACGTGGGACTCGGAGCTGGCAAAGCGTGTAAAGGCAAGCGGCGTCACAGTATTTGGAAAAACAAATACACCTGAATGGGGCCTCCAGCCGGTCACTGAGCCAGAACTCTGGGGTCCCACGCTCAACCCTTGGGATGTAGGCCGAAGTCCTGGCGGCTCAAGTGGCGGCTCGGGTGCCGCGGTTGCCGCTGGGATCGTGCCAATGGCCGGCGGCGGTGACGGCGGCGGCTCAATACGAATACCGGCCTCTTGTTGTGGCCTGTTCGGACTCAAGCCAAGTCGGGGACGCACCCCGACAGGGCCGAATCGCGGACAGTTTTGGCGAGGAGCGTCTATAGAGCACGTTATCACCAGGAGCGTGCGTGATAGCGCAGCTATGCTGGACGCAACCCACGGCCCCGACCCCGGCGCCCCATTCGAGATTCCTCCCCCGACCGGTCCTTGGCTAAAAGAAGTTGGACTCGAACCGCCACCGCTTCGCATCGCGTATACGACCACCCCTAGCGTAGAAACTGAGGTTCATCAGGACTGTATCGATGCAGTCGAGAATGCTGCCCAGCTGCTGGAATCTCTCGGGCACACCGTGGTCAGTGATCACGTTCCAATAGACGGTGCAAGGTTCGCCCGGAATTTCCTGACCATAGTAGCAGGTGAGCTGGGGGCCGACATAGACTCCGCTGCTCGTGTGGTTGGTCGCCAACCAAATCGACACGACCTAGAACCTGTGACATGGGCCCTCGGCCTGATCTCGGGTGCCCTGTCAGCGCAAGATTACGCTTCTGCGCTTCGTCAGATGGAGATCATGGCGCGTGACGTTGGGGGCTTCTTCGAGCAATACGACATCATCCTGACGCCGACGGTTTCGACCCCCCCTCCGCTAATAGGAACGGTGGGGCCCAGTGCCTCAGAAAGAACTCAACTGAAGCTCCTCGGAATGTTTGGCTCTGGACGACTTATGAAGGCCGCCGGCCTGATCGATCAGGCTGCACAGTCGGCACTAGACTTCATCCCCTGGACGCCGGTCTATAACATCACCGGGCATCCCGCGATGTCCGTCCCTCTCTACTGGAACGCTGGTGATCTGCCAATCGGAGTGCACTTCGTCGGGCGCTTTGCACGTGAAGACATACTCTTCCGCCTAGCGGGTCAGCTCGAGCGGGCTCGGCCCTGGTTCAACAGACTCTCCCCCATCACTAACAAGTTCTGATTCAACCGAGGTTCAACCATTGAGGAGCATGATCGATATCTTTGAGGAATCGCAGCATGTCATTTTTGCTCAGAGTTGTGGTCATCGAGTTCACTAGCGGGTGGAAGTTCCACACATCAAAAGCACAAAGCCCCTCGTCCATTGCTAAGCGCACGTGTCCGCCACGGTCATTGAGCAACCCAAAGGGTGAAACTGAGCCAGGTATCACACCGAGATAATGCATAAGTCGCTGCGGACTTCCGAAGGAAAATCTCTTGTGACCCAGCGATTGAGCAACGGCCCGGAGATCTACCGTCTGACTTTCGATCGCTACGATCAACCACATCACACCCTTTTTATCCCGCACGAAGAGATTCTTTGTGAAGGCCCCCGGCAAACCCGCGCGGTGCTTTCTTGCTTGTTCAACTGTGGAAACTGGAGGGTGCGAAATCGTCGTCGACTCAATTCCGAGCTCCTCGAGCTTGTCCAGAAGACATTCGGGCTCGGAAGGCGACGTCCCATCTAGCAACAAGCGCTCAATCTCAGTCATTTGCCGATTTTCTTGGATCGCCAACAGCTTCGGTGAGCTTCTCTCGCAAGAATTCGGCCATGAGACGTCTGACTTGGTCGTTCGAGGTCGGAGAAGCTATGTCACCTGCCAGTACATGGTGTTCTGGGTCGGTGGATGACGGCACATCAGCGATCGTGACGTGCGTTCTGGTCATTCCGGACAGCCGGATTGAGGTTTCTCGAGCGTCGACAACAGCGTCGTCTTCAGAGTAAATAACGAGCGTGGGTGCAGAGATCTCGGACACATCCATAGTCCGTACCCGTTCGACCAACGCCATCATTGGCGTAAGCGCTTCGATGGGATAGCAAAAGGTCCAGTGGCGGGCTTGCCCCTCGTTCATGGGCTCCCAGCAACGCTCACTGCCTATAAAGAGGCGAGCGATCATCTCACCCCAAGGCTGCAGGAAAATCCTAGATTTGCGGTCCTTTGGATGGAAATTGGGTGACACCAAGACCATCGCATTGAGTCGACCTGAGACCTCAGGTCTTGTGGCGATCCAGGTCGCCAACGTGCCGCCAGTGCTACTCCCGATCAGTGTTACCTGTCTGCCGATTCGCTCACCTATCGCGAATGCCTCCGCGGCATCAACCAGCCAATCCTCGACGGTAGCATCAGCCATAGCATCCCCGTCGCGACCATGGCCTGACAGGCGCGTGAAGTAAACGTTCGCACCTAACTCAGCCCCGAGCTGAGATACAACCGGCTCGATTTCGTGACGGTCCGCAGAAAAACCGTGCAGATACACGAGGCTCAGCTCAGTTTGGACCTTCGTCAGAGGATCAATCCAAACTATACCTCTTCCATCGCCTTCCCTTAGTCCTGGCACATCGCGTTCACGCTCCGCGAGCCACGTATCAAGGTCATCTGGTAGATCTGGCTCCTCCCATGCTTCTACAAAAGAGGGCCTCGGGCCAAGAACCCATGATACCAACAGGATCGTCGACGTCACCAAGCACCATCCCGCAACTCGCCCGCGATGGATTCTGGACTTGGATGGCGGACGGTCGTTGAGCATTAGATCGACTATGAGGAGTGCGCTGTCGCCCAAATCTGGCGGCATGCCGTTACTCAGACCACGTTACCCCTCCCTGACACAAGCCACCGGTACACGCATGTATTACGCCTCGGCGCCCAAAACCCTCCTAGCAGCTCTATTCATAACCGTATTCATGGCCCCCCTTCCGGCGGTGGGCCAGACCGGGGTCTCAGACGGCGAGTGGGGTGTCTATGGCGGTGACCCAGGACACACTCGCTACTCCGAGCTCAACCAGATCGACTCGTCGAACGCTGCGGGGCTAGAGATTGCTTGGCGGTGGAGTGGTAGAAATTACGGCCCGAATTCGCGAATCCGTTCGGCCACCACACCCCTTATGGTCGACGGGGTGCTCTACGCCACAGCCGGACAAAGGCGCGCTGTCGTCGCCATTGATGCCGGTAGCGGCGAAACGCTCTGGATGTGGACTATGGACGAAGGTCGCCGCCTCGCTGACGCCCCCCGCCCAAATCCCGGCCGTGGGGTGGGTTACTGGTCGGACGGAAAGGGAGATGACCGGGTGATTGTCGTTACACCGGGGTATCACATGGTGGCCCTCAGCGCGAAGACAGGTCGGCCGGTGAGCGGATTCGGAAACGAAGGAACCATCGATCTCAACGACGGTCATAGGACCCGTAACAGCACCCCACTCGTTGGCACTATCGGAGCAAGTTCCCCTCCGACCATCGTCGGAAACGTCATCGTGGTTGGATCAGCGCATCACGTCGGCCTCCGGCCTCCGTCAATGACCAACACTCCGGGCGACATAAGGGGATTCGACGCGCGCAGCGGCCAACTGGTTTGGACATTCAAGACCATTCCAGATCCAGGTGAAGAGGGCAACGAAACTTGGATGTACGAATCTTGGGCATACACCGGGAACGCTGCCGCATGGGCACCAATCTCGTTCGATGCAGAAACAGGCTACGTATACGTGCCGACAGAGGCCGCCACCGGAGACTACTACGGCGGACACCGCCATGGGAACAACCTCTTCTCAACCAGCCTCGTATGCCTGGATTCGAGGACTGGAGAAAAAATTTGGCATTTCCAGGTCATCCATCATGACATCTGGGACTGGGACAATCCAACGTTTCCTATCCTCGCCGATATTGAGATCGATGGGACTCCGCGCAAGATCGTAGCTCAGATCACGAAACAAGGATTCACATACGTGTTCGATCGCCTAACCGGTGAACCTATCTGGCCGATCGAAGAGCGGCCCGTTCCGCAGACAGACGTGCCCGGAGAGTGGACCTCCCCGACTCAACCGTTCCCTACCAAGCCGCCAGCGTTCGAACGCCAAGGATTCACCGAAAACGACCTCATCGACTTCACACCGGAGATCAAGGAGCGCGCGCTCGAGGCAGCAGCGAACTATCGGATGGGGCCGATCTTCACCCCTCCCTCCCTACGTGATGCACCAGATGGAACGCAGGGTACACTCTCACTGCCGAGCACCATTGGCGGCGCGAACTGGGAGGGCGGTGCCCTCGACCCGGAAACCGGCATGCTATACATCGGTTCTCAGACTAACGCCTCCGTTCTGCAACTCATTCCAGGAGGAGAGCAATCGGACATGGACTACATATTCGGCTTCGCCCGAGCACAGATTGCTCGCGGCGTTCCGATAGTCAAGCCGCCGTGGGGTCGTGTTACAGCGCTCGACCTTTCTACCGGAGACCACGCCTGGACTGTTCCGAACGGCGAAACGCCAGACGGTGTGGCCGAAGCACTGGGAATCGATCCTGAACTGATACCTCGTACTGGAAAAGTCTCGCGCGCCAGCGTCCTCATTACTAGCACACTGCTCTTCACCGGCGAAGGGGCTTCAGGGGCAGCAATGTTCCGAGCACTAGACAAAGCGACAGGTGAGACAATCGCCGAGATTGAACTGCCAAACGCTCAAGTAGGTTTGCCCATGACATACATGCACGAAGGACGTCAGTTCATTGTCATGTCCGTCGGTGGCAGCGGTCAGCCGGCCGAGCTCATAGCACTAGCACTGCCGGTGGACTGAGACCTTAACCCCTTTCATAGTCACCAAGACCCTGCTCCAAGCTAACAGTCAACTAGGGAGATTTTGTCAGGTCGATTAGGAACCACGCACAGAAACTCGAAGCCAGCGTCACCCGCTTCATAGTTGTGCTGAACCCCGCCGGGGATGTACACAACGTCTCCTTCTTTGACTTCGTGCACCTCGCTCCCGATCTGGACTCGCGCGCTGCCACGCAGCACATACTGTTCGTGCTCCACCGTGTTGGTATGGAGCGGCATACCGCCCCCGGCCTCCATGATGAAACGACGCAAGGCAAAGTTCGGCCCCTGGTCAGGTCCGATCAGCACCTGGATCTTCGTATCCTTACCGGCCTTAACTTCCTGCGCCGGAAGAGTATCGACATGCCGAACTGACATTTCCTAAGCCTCCAAGGATTACCTGATGAAGTTGACCTGCAAGTGGAGCAGAAAGCACGCCATTTGGCAACCGGCCTCAGTGGCCATCATGACATTGGGGATCCTAGGCTGCGACCAGGTCCCCGACAAACACTCAACTCCAATAGCACTAGAAAACCGGACACCGAAAGTGATCCTTATAGGCATCGATGGGGTGCGGCCCGACGTACTCGCTGAAGTGCCAACACCGAATCTCGACGCGCTTGCTAGACAGGGGGCCGTCACGGTTCAAACCCGCACGACTACACCATCGGTGTCAGGGCCCTCTTGGTCCTCAATGCTGACGGGAGTATGGCCCGACAAACATGGGGTTATCGACAATCAGTTCGATGGGAGACAATACGACAAATACCCAGATTTCCTTACCCGCCTAGAATCAGTCCAGCCAGAACTGGAAACTTTTGCGGCAGCGGACTGGCTTCCTCTAATGCAGATCGATGGCGGAGGGCCAGTGATATCCCTCAAGGTCGACGTTCGTATCTCAATCGACGGTTACGTTACCGGTTGGGCAGAAGGCGACGAACAGGTGACCTCAGCTGCAGTCTCACACCTGAGTGAAGCCGATCCAGACGCTCTCTTCGTTTACCTCGGCAACCCCGACGAAACAAGTCACCAGCATCGGTCAATCGGTGCCGAATACCGAGAGGCGATTGCGATATCCGACCAGCACGTCGGCCTTCTAGTTGGAGCAATCCGGGGGCGTCCAACGTTCCATGAAGAGAACTGGCTGATTCTAGTCAGCACGGACCACGGACGACTAGAAAATGGAGGACACGGCGGTAACTCCGTCTCAGAAATGACCACCTTCATCATAGCTAGTGGACCCGCAACACAGACAGGAACTATTGAGCAGGACACCTTTATCGTCGATGTGGCGGTTACCGCCCTTACTCACATGGGCATCGAACTCGATCCCACTTGGCGACTCGATGGGCAGCCTGTGGGGTTAGAATAGCACCGCCCTGAAAACAATCTGGACGCATTTCGGGTGGACGCGCGCGAACCCATCAAACAATTCTGGACTGTTTCTTACTGCGATACAGACCGATACGAAGAGGCGGTTCGATGTGGTAGATGAAATGAAACAGGTTCTCACCCCCCACAACGACGTTTTCGATCGACTGCCGTGGCTTGGGCTGGTCCCGGCCTCCGCGCTCGTTCTCGATGATCGCTACGCCACCCGTGGGAAGTGCTTCCATAGCGACACGAGCCCGTTGCTCAAGGCGATCAAGAAGCAGTTGCTCCACCTCCGTCTGAACGCCTCCCTCAGCCTTCGACGTCACCTCGACCGTCTCGATTAGCTGGAACCACTCATTCCTCTTATCGACGGGAATTGATGCTTTAAAATTCCTTCTGAACCCAACTTCATTGAGTGACTTCGCCTTGAATACAAAGGACACACTCTGATAGTTAGCTCCGTACCTGGAGTACACTAGACTCACTAGTGACCTCCGTCAGGATCCAGGATTCAGGAGCTCGGCAAGCTCTTCGGGTGTGAGGTCGCTGCCGGACTTCGACCCCATGCCTCCACCGGTCCGCGAAGACTTCTTCGCTCTACCACCGATCGTCCGTCCCTCCTTAGGTGGAGCACCCGCATAGTCGAACTCCTCCAGATGAGTCTTTTCGACAGCCCGCCCCAATCGATGTTCCAAGCTCTTTATCGCACCGAGATCACCCGCGGTGACGAAAGTGATCGCCGTACCCGTCGCGCCTGCTCGTCCCGTACGCCCGATGCGGTGCACATA
>Ga0315331_10003381_pt1 | contig 12052 bp, 17 predicted proteins | sample M160m34915metaG_FD_203456 | JGI IMG/M metagenome (GOLD analysis project Ga0315331, IMG submission 203456) | Ammonia-oxidizing marine archaeal communities from Monterey Bay, California, United States - M1 60m 34915 | ecosystem: Environmental > Aquatic > Marine > Intertidal zone | place: USA...
AAGATGAAGAGTTTACACCAGGAATGAATGGTATTGAGAGTAGAGATATTGAGAAGTGGTTATTAGAATTTGTGAACAAGAATGATTGGATTAAGGATGAGTTTTATTTTATTGCACATTGGAGAAGGTATGCAATTTATAAGAAAGAAGTTTATGATGATGAAACTTATTGGAATGTAGAGGATATGGGTGAGTCATCCCCTGACAGATATTGTTACAAGAATGGTAAGATAGAAGAAGGATGGTCAACTCCTATGGAGGATGAGGAATGAGTAGAATAGAATTGCATGAAGGATTCTTTTACCCAGATGAAAAGAAATACTGCTTCATGAAAAGGTCAGCAGCCGATGTCCACATATCTGATGATAATGGTGGAGATTACATTACTTACACTCCAGGATTTGGAGACTTTAAAGATGTGGGATTAGAGGAATATCTTATCAAGCATGTCAAAGATAATAAGTTGAGTTGGTGTGATGTTGAGGTTGATTGGTTAAGACATTGCCATTATAAAATGGATCCAGAGACAAAGGAACTTGGAGAGTTCTTAGAGTCATCAGGATGTGAATGTGAATGGTGGGAGTGGAATTCAGAAACGCAAGAGTTTCAGGATGCACCCGATGAAGAGGAAAATGAAGAGGAGGAAGAAGAATGAATTACGCATTATTAAGTGTTTCAAATAAAGTAGGTATTGTTGATTTCGCAAGATCTCTAGTTGATTATGGTTACACTCTTATTTCTAGTGGTGGAACACATTCTGTAATAGCAGCAGAAGGAATACCTGTAACTAGGGTATCTGATTATACTGGTTCACCTGAGATACTTAACGGAAGAGTAAAGACATTACATCCAAAGATTCATGGTGGTATTCTTGCTCAACGTGGCAATCCTGTACATGATATGGATCGTAATGCAAATAGTATTGGATTGATTGATATTGTTGCAGTAAACCTATATCCATTTAAAGAGACAGTTGCTAAACCAGATGTAACTCTTGCAGATGCAATTGAGAATATTGATATAGGTGGTCCTAGTATGGTAAGATCAGCAGCAAAGAATTATAGGGATGTTGCTGTAATGACTAATCCACATCAGTATGGGATTTATATGGATTCAATAAAGGGTAATATATCAATCAAACCTGAAACTCTAAGAAAGCAATTTATGTTAGAAGCATTCAAACATACTGCTGAATATGATACTACTATTAGTAATTGGATGGCAGAAAGAGATCTATAAATACTCCTAGATAATGGTGTTTATTATGGCATTACATATGAGAGATCAATTAATTAGAGCAGTATCAGCACATGCTACTGGTGAAATAGAAAAGCACAAAGCTAATGTTGAAGTTTATCTTGAGCATCCAGCAGGTATCGGAGAACACTCTGATATAACAGAGGCAATAGGAGTTGAGTTAGATAAAATTGCACGTTATCATGATCAATTAGAGGTGATTAACCACTACTTTAAAAAGAGATGAGAACGTATAGTCAGTTTCTAGAAGACTTAGATTCAAGAAGAGTTGCACTTGCTCAGAGAAAGAAGCAACAGATGGCAAGAATACAGCAACAGAATTCTCAAACAGTAGCTGATGCTGGAGAGAGACTTTCTTCCGCTAAAGAAAGGCTTTCTTCTGATTCAGGTGAGATGAAGAGGAAGAAAGATGAAGCAAAGGAGAAAAGAGCAGCAGCACAAGCAGCAAGAGATGAAGCAGAGGCAGAGAGAGATAAGAAACAAGCAATGAAGGATGAGATCCGTCAGGAGTTAGAGCAAGAGAAAGAAGAGAAACGTAAGGCACAAGAAAGAAAACGTATGGAGAAAGAAAAGAATCAGGAGAAAGAAAGAACGGAGGGATAAGTGGCTAAGAAAAGGTCTCCATCAATTACAGGCACAACTATGACCACCATGCAGGAATTGGCATCTGCATGGATATTTAAAAGAGCCATTCAGGACAATCAAAGATTTCTAAGGGCGGAAGATATTAGGACAGGAAATCCTAAAGATAAAGGTAAAACTTATAATGAACTTTTAAAGATTTGGAAAGAGACTAGTAAGGGGAAGATTAAAACTACAGAAATGGCAGAACTTCATTTAGAGGAGAATGGATGGTTAGATAATTTCTATAAACAAAGTGGAAGATTATTAAGAGAGGTTGGTAATACTAAATTTACTGTGTTTACTCGTGGAAAAACTTCTGGATATACTTCTGATTGGTATGACCAAGGTGAAACTTTTATGGACTGGATTGCAGGATATGTAGCCAAAGAATTTAAAATTCAAAGAAAAGATAATTGGAATCCTGCTGATGTCTGGTTAATAAAGGATGAAAAAAAATGGAAAAATGTAATAATAAAAGCTACTAAAACAAAAAGTAAGGCTAAAGGATCTTCTAAAGCACAATTGATGCAATTAAATCAAATAATGAGGATCCTTTTTAGGAATAAACATATCATGGGAATTTCTTTAAAAAAGATTTCTGGGATGGAGGCTAAGTGGAAAGAAGTTAATGTTACAAATAAATTCTTTAAGAATATAGAATCTATTGAAATGGAATTTGAGAGTGGAAAATGTAAGTTTGGACCTGGTGTAGTAACTGAATCTCAAGAAGAAAGAGGAAGAAGAAAATTAAAGCTACCAACTAAAGCAGGTTCCTTTTCTTTAGAAACACAAGAGACTATGATTACTCTTGATGATCCTGCAAATAATGGTGGATTTGAAATACAGATTAAGGCTAATGATAATAGTAAATTTGATAATTTAAAGTATGAACCAAAGGATTTAAAAAACAAATCTGCTAGGTTGGGTAAAGCTACAACTGCATTTGTTGATGATCTTATGAAGGCATATGGTAAAGGAAGGTTTATTTGGAAAAGGAGTTGGAAAGATTATCCTCAAAATCAAACTGCGTTTAATGAGAGGGAGCAAAAAAAGTATCAAGGAATGATTCAAGAATTAAAGGGTGATGGTATTGATATAGGAAATGTAACTCCTTTAGAAGCTGTTATTAATATTAGGGAAACTTTTAAACGATCCTCTCAACCACAAACTGCTAATAGTAAATTGATGCAGATTACTTGGTTGTATAATGTAATGTCACTTCCAACTAAAGAAAGAAATGGTTTGCTTACTGATATGATATATCTTGCAGAGAAAGCTGGTCGTGGATATGGACCATATGGAAAACTGTACTAAAGAAAAACACTAAATATAGTTATGAAGAATCTTTTCCAATTTTTAGCAGAAGCAGGGACATCGAGAGCTTCTGAGCAAGCTGCTAAGTTAAACCTAAAAAGTGACGGACACGGTGGTTGGATCGACTCCCGTGGAAGTATGGTGGCAACTACTGAAGGTGGTAAGTTAGTTTTTCTGAAGAAGAAGCAACCACAGAATGTAGATCCAGTTCAGAAAGTAGCAAGAAAACGTGCTGCTGATGATCAAGCAAAAGCAGCTTTACAGAAGAAACCAGAGGAAAAGAAGGCAAAGGCAGGTGAAGAAGAAGGAGAAGGTGGTGGAAGTGCAGAAGGAGAAACATTAACAACAGCATTTGGTAGGTTCAATCCACCAACTGTAGGACATGAAAAGTTATTAGGAGCAGCAAGAAAGGCAGCAGCAGGTGGAGCACTCAAGATTTATCCATCAAGATCACAGGATGCAAAGAAAAATCCTCTTGATCCTGACATGAAGATCTCTTATATGAAGAAGATGTTCCCTGACTATGAAGAGGAGATTGTTAATGACTCAGAGATGAAAACTATCTTTGATGTACTTACAACTGCTGCAGAAGATGGTTATAAGAATGTAAATATCATCGTTGGAGCAGATAGACAGTCAGAATTTGAGAACTTAGCAACAAAATACAACGGTGAACTCTATGATTTTGATCAAATAAGAGTTATTTCTGCTGGTGTAAGGGATTCTGATGCAGAAGGTGTAGAGGGAATGTCTGCATCTAAGCTTAGAAAGGCAGTAATGGATGATGATATGGATACCTTTAAGAAGGGAACTCCAAAAGGATTGAAAGGTGCTGATGTTCAGGCTATGTTTGATGCTGTTCGTACTGGCATGAAGCAAAAGAAAAAGAAAGTAGAAGAGTCATATGAGTTATGGGAGATTGCACCAAAATATGATCCAAGAGGTCTTCGTGAGCAGTATGTTAATAAAAAAATCTTTAATATTGGTGATATTGTAGAGAGTTTGAACACAGGATTGGTTGGTAGGATCATTCGTAGAGGTGCAAATCATCTTATTTGTCTTACACAAGAAGAAAATATGTTTAAATCTTGGGTAAAAGATGTGATGGAGTATACTGAAGTTAGGATGAGTGGTAAAATGAGGGATAAAAATCATCCAAATACCCTTGTTGGAACGACTGGATACCTTAAAAATGCTATGGCAGCTACAGGAACTAAGAAGATTAAGAACTTTGATATAAAAGAATTCCTAAATAAGTATAGAAAAAAATAGTTTCTTACGATGTCTAACAATCAGTTGAACGATATTTCAAAAACATATTTGGAAGCAGTCTATGGTGGGAAGAAGAAAGAAGCACCTAAAGATGATCGTTTAGTAGTAACTAATGCTGATAAGAAAGCTAATACTAAAGCATATCAGAATTATAAAGCAGGTAATAAGGCATATAAAGGTGCTGATCATTTGAAAGATGATTATGAATTTGCAAGACATAAGGCATCTATCATCTCAAGAGGTGGTCGTTTAGAGGATGCTGTAGAATCTTGGAACCAGAAGTTGGCTTATAGAGAAGCCATGAAGGATGTAAGTGAAAAGAAAGAAGTTAATGTAAAGGATACTTATAAGACTGTTGCTGCTGTAATTGATTATGATAGATCAAAGAAAGGTAGTGAGGATGCAGATTATGATAGTGAGCACGGTAAGAAAAAGGAAGCAAAGAAGGAACGTGACTATGCTGCATGGGAACGTGGCAAGATGAAGAAGGATGATCCTAACTGGAAGCATAAGAAGGGTCATACTGGTATGCACGGTGAAGAAAAGAGATGGCAAGATGATGATGGTGATGGTAAGTGGTATGAAAAGAGTGATGTAGATGGTAAGATTAGTAAAAGGGAAAAGAAGGCGAAGAAGCATGACTGTGCATCAAAAGTAAAGCATGAGGAATTTGGTATTGGTAATCCTGTAAAAGGAATGCACGATCTTGATGAGAGTGGAAAAGTAGCACATTATGATGTATTGTTTGGTCATGGTGTAGAAAAGAATGTTCCTGTTTCTTCTTTAGAAATTTTGGAAGGTCATATGCATGAGCATGTAATCCGTGAGAAGAAATCTGAGAAAGAGAAAGGTCTTGATGGTAAGGCATGTTGGGATGGATACAAACTTGCTGGCACTAAAAAGAAAGGTGATAAAACAGTTGATAATTGTGTCAAGGTAAAGAAAGAGTCACTATCAGATTGGAGAACAGACCTTAATGACCTTATTGAAATAGTTGCTGAACCTGAAGAGAAGGCGGAAAAAAAAGTCAAGGAATCAACCGTTAAAAATAAGGTTGTAATTAACCCAAAGATTTCTGAAGCAATTCAAGAGATGGGTGGTGAAGTTCTTGAGCATCATCAAGTAGATTGTGATGATGATTGTGAACCAAACTGTGAGCATGATGTTGTTGAAGGTAAGGTAAAGAAAGAAATTAAAGCTCTTTCTACTGCTGCTAGAACTATGAAGGGTAGGAGTGTTGCCAAGGCAGATGCAATTGCAGAGGGAAAAGGTAAGAAAAAAAATTGTGGTTGTGGACAAGATCCTTGCATAACTTACGGTGAGCAAAAGGAGGGTGACAGCCTGGGAAAGTCTCAGGTTGAGGAGAGTGAAAAACTCGCTCAAAAGGCATATGATAGAGCACAAAAATTAGGTGCTAAGAGAAGAGCAAAGCAAGGTGTTAATCGTGGTGTGGGTAAGAGTGAAAGAGCTGGGTATAACTTAGCACAATCACAGAGAAGTCGTAACGCATCTGCAGAAACACAAGGTGGTAATCAAACAGGTGGTGGTTCTAAGTCATTTGGATATGCTAAGAACAAAAGTAATCCTGTAAAGTCTAAGAGTGTTGGTGATACTGGTGCTACAGGGCATTACAAGAAGAGAGATCAAAAAGTAACATCAAAGTCTGGTAAGACTACTCGTTACAAAATGAAGTTTGCTGATAGAATGAATTCTCCTGTTAGTAGAAGACAGGAACTAAAAGATCCTAAGAAAAATCCTAAGCATACAGCAAACACTCAAAAAGAAGAAAATCTTTTTTCGAGAATGAGAGACATCTGATGAAAACTTTAAATCAATTCTTAGATGAAAGTATGGGTGGTGGTGTTCCACTTACTCCACAGGAACTTGAGATCCAGAAAAAGATGTCAAGACTTAATGTGAGGTTGGCAAGAAAGAGAAGTCAGGAGATGCAGAAAGCAAAGATTAAGGATACTGAAGTTGCTCCTGAACAGGTGAAAGAAGCAAAGGTTGAGGCAGGTCGTTCTGATTATGGTAAAGCATCAGTAAGAAACAAACGAAAGTTTGGTAAGGAGGGAGAACCTGCTGTATTTGATGCTAGTGGTGAAAGAGGTAAGATGATTGATAAAAGAAGAGAAGAGCATAAAGCAAAACGTGGTGTTAAAGAAGGAAAGGGTTATCAACCAGAGATAGAACATAGTAAACTGGGTGATGCTAAAAAGAAGGCAGACAAGAAAAGGGAATCAAAATTACCACCACATCTACAAGGAGATGCTATTGGTAAGATGAAGAAGGCATTTGCATCTGAAGGTGCAGCATGGACAAAGAAAGCAGGTAAAAATCCTGAAGGTGGATTGAATGAGAAGGGTAGGAAATCTTACGAACGTGAGAATCCTGGTTCAGATCTCAAAGCACCACAACCTGAAGGTGGATCCAGAAAGAAATCATTCTGTGCTAGGATGGGTGGTATGAAAAAGAAACTTACTAGTAAGAAGACTGCTAATGATCCTGACTCAAGGATTAATAAATCATTAAGGAAGTGGAAATGTAATGAAGAAGACAAGGCATTTAATTTTGTGCTTGATAAGATTAAAAAAGAAGTAGGAAAAGGTGGGTATGTCAGTAAGGACAATCCCAGAAAACCACAAAGTGCTGCTGATAAAGCAAAGGTTCGTGCTCATCAAGCAAAAGTTGATGCAGAAAATGCAGCAGAAAGGAAGAAAGATCCATCACAGGGTCGATATCCAAAAGGATAATGCCTCTTCCAGAAATACCCTATGATGAATGGTTTGATCCCAACTACAAATACAACCCTGACCCTGATGAAGAAATGGATTTAGCACCTAGTTCAGTTGAACCTCAAGATGAAGAGGAAACTATGCATGAAAAGGCATATAAGATTGCCACTAGTAAATACAATCCCTTTTCTATAGGGGGATCGGAGAATATTCATGACTTTGATCGAAAGAATTAAAGAAGAGATTGAAGATAGGATTAAGGCTGCTAATCAGTATGCCTATCTTAAAGAACAACATCGTTTAGCGTGTCACATGGAGGAGGATTATGACGATAAATGAAGTAGCACCACCAGGATTTGGTCACACTAAAGGTGATAAGGAGAAGGGTGTAAAGAAAGGTGGCACTGCTGCTGCATTTGATAAGGCACGTAAAGAAGGTCGGTTCAAAGGTAGTAAGTCAGATATGTTTGCTATTATGTGGTCACAGAAAAATAAAGGTGACAAACCACATTACAAACCTGGTACTGACAAAAAGTATAAGAAGTATCAGGAAGAGAGTACTATGCCTAATGTAGATTCTAAAGATAGAAAGGTTATTAAGGCTCGTGCTAAGAATTTATTTAAGAAAGATTTGAGGGGTGATCATCAAGGGGTTAATGAATTGTTTGATATAGATTCTAAGGCTCATAAGGCAGCACAAAAGAAAACAAAGATGCGTAATCTTGCTAAGGGTAATACAAATCCTAATGAGAAAGCAGCAGCAGAAAAGAAAGCAGGTGGACCAAAACTTGTAGGGGAAACAGTTAAAGATCCTACTAAAAAGAAACCTAAAGCACCTCAGTTTAATGCGGCAAAGGAATTAGTTACAAATGCTCCTTATATGAAACCTGCACTACAGCAGAGAGAAGGTGTTTCATATAAGGACTTTACAAAGACAGCACAAGTTGCTATGGATAGAATTAAAAAGGCAAAAGAAGAAAAATTAAAGAAGAATGCTGAGTCTGCCCGTAAAGACAGAGTGGAAAAAGGTGTTCGTTTCTATGACAAAAAAGGAAAAGGTTACATAAAGAAAGGGAAAAAGGTCTACACCTGATATATAATACAGTTGCAACTGTATAATGGCTTTAGATAAAGAAGTAATTCTTGAAGCGCTGAGGTGCTGTCGGGATGTATATCCTAATGAAAAGGATTTTTTAGTTAGTAGAAAGATTGAAGGACATACTATACTTGCTGTAGAAGGCACGAATGAAACTACAGACTGGGTGACAAATTTAAAGTTCCTTATTAAGAGAGATGATTGTCATAGGGGATTTAGAAATAATGCTAATAGAACATTAGCAGAATTGGTGATTGGTTATGAAGCATTAGATCCTAAAAGAAAATTAGTATTAGCAGGACATTCACTTGGTGGAGCTACTGCTACACTTATTGCTGAAGCTCTTTGGGATTCTGGTAATAAGAATATAGCATTAGTTACTGCTGGTTCACCTAGACCAGGTGGACGTAGACTTAGAAGGAGAGTTAAAGACCTTGAACATCTTCGGTTTGTGCATGGTAATGACATTGTTCCAGGGACTCCTCCTTGGTTGGCTGGCTATGTACACACTCATCCAGTTATTAAATTAGAGGATGCTAACGATACCAAATTTGATGGCGTTGCTGATCATAATATTGGTGATTACTATGATGCTGCTGTAAAATATTATGAAAGTAAAAGAGTAGCCCTATGAGTTTATTATTCTTAATGTTAAAACCCCTTCTTCTAATGCTTGTGAGGAAGGTTTTTAAAAAACAGATGAAAGAATTTGCTGTTCAGATGATGGAAGAGTATGCAAAATCAACTGATAATGACGTAGATGATGCACTTGTTGCGAAGATAAGAAAGTCGATGAGATTGGGAGTAGTGTAAGATATTAGATCTATAAATATTCATTAGCAAAAGAATTCTACGGAAGTAAAGAACATGGCACTTTGGGGTAATAACGACAATGTAGGCTCTGGTGGAACGGTAACCCTTGATTATTCTACTAGAATTGTTACAGGATTTAATGGAGTTGGTGGAGCTGCTGGTGAGGCAGGATCAGGTACTACCTTTGGACAAACAGGGTTTGCAAAGACTGGAGATACTATAAGTTTTGGTGAGCATGGTACATCAACTTATTTTGGTGAAGCTATAATTGCAGCTATTGGTGGTACTACTCAAGTTACTATTGCTTCTACTGTTGGACTGAATGGTTCTGAAATAACTGGACAATCATATACTATATCTGAGAAACCAACTTGGATTCCTGGAGACTCTCAATATAATCATAGGAGTAGCTTAGACCCTTCAATTAATTTAATAGAGACTGGATCAGCTGAATTTGCATCTGGAATTGGAAGTCACTCTGTTGCTATTGATATTAGTAGTATTCCAAATGTTCAGATTGGAGATTACCTTGTAAATGGTACAGCAGGTGATGGTACTGAGAATTTAAAAATAACAGCTATTGGTTTATGTACAGCAGCAGCACTTGCTACAGTTGATCCTGGTGATTTTGTTATTAGAGCAATTTTACCTGACTTCTTAGTTTCTGGTGAGACAACAGTTGGATTAGGAACCACACAACCAACTATTGCTGGTGCTGGTGAGACAACTGCTACTACTTCTAGTTCCGTTTCATCTGCTACTGTCGTTCCTCTTACGAATGGTAATAAATTTAACCCACTGGTAGGGGACGTTGTTAAACTTCCTGGTATAGCTGATAAGTCAGTTGCTGCAGTAGGTACTAACCAAGTAACTTTAAACGCTTCTGTTACTGTTGCATCTGGTGCTGCTGTAACCTTTGTAAGTGATACTATTGCTATAATTGATACACCTGCTGCCGCAGATCTAACTATCGGAGTTGGTGAAACAATAACCTTCCAAGGTGAAGGTGGAGTTCCTGGAGATGTTCTGAACCTTGATGAAGGAATATCTGTTGCTCTTAGTATTGGTACTGGTGTAACCTTTAAGAGATCTCAGGCAGGTTACGATAACTATGTCTATGGTGTTAACCAGTCTGGTATTGCAACAGGCACTCAGTTTGAGACTGGTGTAGGTTGGGTTGGTGTTCAAACTTACATGGATAATCAAAACAATCTAAGAGTCAAGAAAGAGATTCTAGTTGCCATGTCTGGCATTACAACTGGTAACCAAGACGCATATCCACCTGAATAGAATGTAAATGCTTTTTGATCATTTGAATGAGGACAACTTCCTCCTGTTTGCTATTAAAAATTATGAAAATCCGCAAGCAGTAACAAAAGAAGATTTTGATAAAGATCTTAATCACTTTAAGTATATAAAGAGATTACTGAAACGATATAAGAATACAGGGGTCTTAAAGACCCACCTTCTTTTAAATCATTTTATTGTTCTTTATAATATATTTGGTGAGGCCGCAACTCCTATGTTATTTTTTAAAATTGAAGAAGATTTGTGGTCTTCTATGAAATCTTTTATAATGTTTCTGAATAGATTACCTGAATATCCTAAGACTTACATGCACGATATTCAAGTTGATATTAACTGTCTCTCTCAACTCTATGAGATTTATAAGAAAGATAATGGAAAAAAGAATCCTAAATAAAATTCTCAATCTTATAAGAGAGGAAGGACCAACGATGACCTCTGGGAGTAATCCGCAGGGGTTTAGTTCCGCCGCAGATTCTAAAGGACCAGTTGCAGGATTTGATCCAGTAATGGGTAAACCTCAGAAGAGAAAAAAAACAATAATATATTTAAAGGGTGCGAGGAAAAATTGGAAGAAGTAAGATGAGAGTTAACGACGCAATGCTTGAAAGACTTGAGAATGTAATAGATACTCTCAGAGAAAATTCAATAAAAATGGGGCAGATGCTTGCTGTCCATGATGAGAAACTAACAAAGCAGGATAGAATCGATGCAGTATTATTTGAGAAAGTGGAATCACTTCATAGAGAAGTCAACCGTCAAGGTACGGAGATTAAGGCAGGATGTGAGAGAGATATTCGCAAGGTAGATGATAGATTACGTACAATAGAGAAGAAGATGTGGACTATCGCTGGTGCTATTGCCATCATTAGTTTTGTAGTATCTCCAATTGGACAAAGAATAGTAGGAACAATATTGACATCAGCACCACAGACAAGTATAATAGAATCAAGATAGAATCTTGTAATGGATCTGGTTGACTCCAAGTTTATTGGATTAGTTTCTTCTAGGTTAGAGAAGTTTAAAAGAGTTAAACCAAATCTTTATAACTTTCGTTGCCCTATTTGTGGTGATTCCAAGAAGAATAAAAGCAAAACTAGAGGGTATCTTTACGTTGTAAAGGCAAATACCAACTATAGATGCCACAATTGTGGTGCATCGATGTCTTTTAATAACTTTTTAAAACAAGTTGATCCAGCAGTTCATAAACAATACGCACTCGAAAAATTTAAGAGTGGTCATACAGGAAGAAACTTTGTATCCGATGAACCTACCTTCACGTTTGAAGAACCTAAATTTAAAACGAAACTCAGCATTCCTCCATGCTCTGAGGTACAACGTGGGAGAGAGTATCTCGAAAAACGTAGACTTGATCCCGAAAAATTTTACTGGGCGGAAGACTTTACAGGGTTTATCAACTCGATTAAACCAACGTTTGGATCGAATGTTCCGAAAGAGTCTAGAATTATAATCCCCCTTTATTATAATAAGAACTTAATTGGGGTACAGGGGAGATCCCTACTTCCCAATTCTGTTAAATATATCACAACCATTTTTTATAATGACGCACCAAAGATCTACGGATTGGATACCATCAGAAAAAGCTCTCCAGTCTTCGTTACAGAAGGACCGTTTG
>Ga0315331_10003383_pt1 | contig 12049 bp, 10 predicted proteins | sample M160m34915metaG_FD_203456 | JGI IMG/M metagenome (GOLD analysis project Ga0315331, IMG submission 203456) | Ammonia-oxidizing marine archaeal communities from Monterey Bay, California, United States - M1 60m 34915 | ecosystem: Environmental > Aquatic > Marine > Intertidal zone | place: USA...
GTTAACTGTGAGCTATATGGATCATTTGGATGAGCAAGGGAAAGGTGCTAGCTCTGTGGATGATTTTGTCCGCCAAGAGATGGCTTATCTGGATGGGGTCAATGAAAAGCCCATAGAAAAGTCTCAGGATATTGTCCTTTACGGATTTGGCCGAATTGGCCGCTTAATGGCAAGGCTGTTAATCGAACGAACCTCCACTGGTGATGTGATGAGGCTCCGAGCAATCGTAATCAGACCCGGCGAGGAGGGGGATCTAGATAAAAGAGCTAGCTTATTTGCTTCTGATTCCGTGCATGGTGCCTTCCAAGGAACACTGCGTGTTGATGAAGAGAGCAAATGCCTAATAGCAAACGGCAACGTGATTCAAGTGATTTACGCTAATTCGCCAGAAGAGGTAAATTACAATGACTATGATATTGATGATGCCTTGATTATTGATAACACCGGTAACTGGCGAGATGAAGAAGGCTTGTCCTTGCATCTTAAATCTAAAGGTGCGGCAAAAGTTATTCTTACTGCGCCTGGCAAGGGAAGCTTAAAGAATATCGTGTATGGGATAAATGATGATCAAATGAGCCCAGATGATAAAATCATTACGGCCGCATCATGCACCACCAATGCAATTGCTCCTGTTCTTAAAGTTGTGAATGATAAATTTGGCATTGAACATGGTCATGTAGAGACAGTTCATGCTTATACTAACGATCAAAACCTAATTGATAATTATCACAAAGGCAGTCGTCGAGGCCGTTCCGCTGCTCTAAACATGGTCTTGACGGAAACCGGAGCTGCAAAAGCCGTAGTTAAGGCGATACCTGAACTTGCAGGAAAGCTCACAGGCAACGCGGTGAGGGTTCCAATCCCTAATGTTTCCATGGCAATAATGAACCTTTCCCTTTCTAGGTCGACTTCCAAGGTTGAGTTAAACGAGTTTTTAAGGGACATAGCATTACATTCAAAACTGCAAAATCAGATAAGCTACACTCAGTCTCCTGATGCGGTTTCTTCCGACTTTGTAGGAACCCGAGAGGCTGGCATTGTAGACGCTAATGCCACTATTGTTAGGGATAATCATTGTGTTTTGTACCTTTGGTATGACAATGAGTTTGGTTATTGCTGTCAAGTAGCAAGAATGGTTTACAAAATGGCAGGAGTTAAGTTCCAAGTTTACCCGCAAGATGAATGAATTTGGTCAATCTCTAAAAAGTAACTTTCTTGCACAATGAGCTTGCTAGGAAATAGCTGTCTTCCATTTAAATTATTCTTAATAAGTATTTATCTAAATCATAGTTAAAAGAGTTTTCGTGCTCGAAATAATTCGTCGTCATAGTTTTTCCATTGCATTCTTCGCTCTGTTTGCGGCGATAGTTTTCTATGAGTCAATAGAAGGAGCCGCCATTGAGCGCTTTTCTGGGTTCACGATGGGAACGAGTTATGAAATTCAAGTAGTCGATATTCCTATCTCAACAAACATCTCGGAGTTAAGTGGCGGCATTGCCGAACTCTTATTGCAGCTAGATCGAGAGGTTTTTTCGACTTACGCCGAAGACTCAGAACTGTCAAAATTTAACAGGCATGGTCTCAACAGTCCGTACACTGTATCCGATGACCTCTTTGCAGTTCTTAGGCTGTCGAAAGAAATTGCAACAGAATCCGGCGGAGTTTTTGATGTAACAATTGGGCCAGTAGTTAATCTATGGGGATTTGGACCAGGCAGGATTGCGCAGGGTGATCTGTTGCCCAGCGATAATGCCATTAAAAACGCAATGACCAATGTTGGTGTCGAAAACTTAATACTGGATACCGCTAAATCAGAGATTAGTAAAACTAAGTCTATAAAAATCGATTTGAGTGGAATTGCGAAAGGTTATGCAGTCGATCAAGTAGCTGTCTATCTAGAATCTCATGGAGTTACCAATTATTTCATTGAGATCGGAGGAGAAATCAAAGTTAGTGGATTAAAGCCAGGTAATCTGGATTGGGTACCTGCCATTGAAACGCCCTTGGATGGGCCTTTCAAAGTTTATGCGGTTTTAACCAACCGGGGAGAAAAGATTGCTCTCGCAGGTTCTGGTGATTACCGGAATTTTTTTGAATTAGATGGGGTTCGCTATTCCCACGAGATTGATCCACGGACAGGAAAGCCAGTCTCTGATGTCCTGGCGGCAGCATTTGTACTCGATGACTCGGCAGCGCGCGCAGATGCATTGGCTACAGCGCTAATGGTATTGGGTTTAGAAGAAAGTCGGCGTCTTATAGAGCGCAATAACTTAAAGGCTTTTCTAATTTATCGCAGCGAAAGTGCTGAGTTCAATCACTATGTCAGCCAGGATTTTGACGAATATATAAATCTCGCTTTTTAGCGAGGAGTAATAACTATTCGCAGTTATTCTAAGCTAAAATTCCAGTTCGCATAGCATTAACCAAGTAGCACAGCGCATGGCATAAAATGTCAGTCAATTTATTGACAGATGGGAACCTCAAAACAGCGGCATGACGCGGCTTTGCAGTGATAAAATGCTTGCTATCAATGGCCACTCCGTGTACATTTCCAACCGCTCAAAAGGCCGCCTCGATGTGTGTTTGCACGTCGCGAAAAAAGCGCAAAAAACGTTTTAAATAAAGTTGTATAACAACGCTATGGGAAGTGACATTCAGTCCCTGGTACCTGGTACCAATGCTTTTAGTCCTATCGGTTCTATCATGGGACAAATTCCCGCTGAAGAAGAGCAAACCGAAGGGTATCTCTTTCACCCTGATCACTTATCGGCTCCAAATGATTCACCTGCGATCTCAACCTCTAACTGCGTGATTCAGATACTGGAGTAAAATTTGGAACTAACAAACACTTTTCTAGATGGTCTTAGGCCATTTTTGTTTTATTCAGCGCTGGTTCTCACAGTTGTTGTGACAATGTTGGGTCTTTCTTTTTTTCTTGGCCAACGTATTAATCGGAAGTATAAGAATACGCCTTTCGAATCTGGCATTGTATCGGTTGGCTCTGCGCAATTTAGAATCTCAGTGCATTTTTACTTAACTGCTATCCTATTTATCATCTTTGATCTAGAAGTAGTCTTCCTTTTTGCCTGGGCAGTAGCTGTTAGAGAGGCGGGGTGGCTCGGTTTTATCGAGATCAGCGTGTTTATCTTCATTCTAATTGTCGCCTTGTTTTACTTATGGCGAATTGGTGCGCTTGATTGGCGTACTGGCATCCAGAAACGTGAACTGCAGGGCATATCAGGTCCAGGCGGAGTTACCAACAGGAAGGAATTCAAACTATGAATTGGGAGCTTCAATCAGTAAATGAGTCCAAGTCACCCCAACCAGGTGGAAATTCAGTAGACGACTTCATTCGCCAGAATGTCATGATGGCAAAGTTAGAAGATATGGTTTCCTGGGGTCGTAAGAATTCTATTTGGCCTTTCAATTTCGGCCTTTCCTGTTGTTATGTAGAAATGGCGACTGCTTTTACTGCCAGGCACGACTTGGCCCGTTTTGGTGCGGAGGTGATTCGGGGTACGCCTCGTCAGGCTGACATGATTGTTATCGCCGGCACTGTCTTTCGAAAAATGGCGCCGGTTGTACGGCTTCTTTATGACCAGTTGTTAGAGCCGAAATGGGTAATATCTATGGGCTCGTGCGCTAATTCTGGGGGGATGTACGATATTTATTCGGTGGTTCAGGGAGTTGATAAGTTCTTGCCAGTGGATGTTTATGTGTCTGGATGCCCGCCGCGCCCAGAAGCGCTGCTTCAAGGTTTAATTCTATTACAAGAATCCATTGGTCGAGAAAGAAGGCCATTGAGCTGGGTGATTAATGAACAGGGAATTATCCAGAAAGAAGATCACCCTGTGCAGCGTGAAGTACGTGGCCCTGAGCGTATTGCTGCCACTGAGTTAAGATCACCAGACGAGGTTTAAAAAAAGGCGATAAAACAAATAGTTAACGTCGTAACTGAAAATAAATAGTCATAATTAGAGAAGCAATGGAAGTCGCTACGCAATCTACATACCCCACAAGTAATTCAGGTGAATTGCTGGCTAAGTTGCGCCAAAAATTCGGGGATCGAATTGTGGCGGAGCAGTCTACTTGTGATGCTATTCCTACCCTCTGGATTGACCGACAGCATCTGATCGCGCTTCTTAGAGCTCTGCGCGAGGATATTCAACCTAAATTTGAGATGCTTTTCGATATTACGGCTATTGATGAGCGTCTGCGGGTACACCGGGATGATCAGCCGCCCTCAGAATTTACAGTGGTCTACCACCTCATGTCCTTTTCGGGTAATTGTGACATCCGAATAAAAGTACCGTTGATAGATGCAGACCTAAATCTGCCTTCGATTATTGGGCTTTGGCCGGCTGCGAATTGGTATGAGCGAGAAACTTGGGACATGTTCGGCATCAATTTCGAAGGACACCCTAATCTCTATCGTATTGTGCTTCCGCCAACATGGGAAGGTCATGCTCTAAGAAAAGAACATCCAGCTAGAGCCACTGAGATGGAACCATTCTCATTGGATGATGAGCAGGCAGATGTCGAACAAGAAGCCTTGTTGTTCAAGCCAGAAGAATGGGGTATGAAGCGCAAGTCAGAAGACTCAGAATTTATGTTTCTTAATCTCGGGCCCAATCATCCCAGCGTGCATGGCGCATTTCGTATTGCCCTGCAGTTAGATGGTGAAATTTTAGTCGATGCGGTGCCAGACATTGGTTATCACCATCGTGGTGCTGAAAAGATGGGAGAGAGGCAATCCTGGCATACGTTTATTCCTTATACCGACCGTATTGATTATCTTGGCGGCGTAATGAATAACCTCCCTTATGTCATGGCCGTCGAGCAAATGGCAGGCATACAGGTTCCTGAGCGAGTAAAAACGATTCGTATCATGCTGGCCGAGATGTTCAGGATTTGTAGCCATTTGCTGTTCTACGGAACCTTTGCCCAAGATGTGGGGCAACTGTCACCTATCTTTTACATGTTTGTGGAGCGCGAACGGATATTCAATATCATTGAATCAATTTGTGGCGCTCGAATGCATCCAGGTTGGTTTCGTATTGGTGGTGTTGCGCAAGACCTCCCTCAGGGCTGGGAGAAGAAAATTCAAGAGTTATTAGATTTTATGCCACCAAGGATCGATGAATATGATGCCATGGTGCTTAATAACGGAATTTTAAAACGTCGTACCCAGGGTGTTGGCTGTTATAACACTCAGCAGGCGTTCGACTGGGGCGTTACCGGCGCGGGACTTCGAGCAACTGGGCTTGAATGGGATTTTCGCAAAGACCGACCATATAGCGGTTATGAGAATTTTGAATTTGATGTGCCGATAGCGGTTAACGGTGATTGTTATGATCGTTGTGCGATTCGTGTTGAAGAAATGCGTCAAAGTCTACGTATTATCAAACAATGTCTCGATAATATGCCGAGCGGTGATTATAAAGCAGATCACCCGTTAACAACGCCGCCGCGAAAAGAGAAGACAATGCAAGACATTGAAACGCTCATTAGTCACTTTCTCAGCGTAAGCTGGGGCCCAGTTATACCCCCAAATGAAGTCACTATGGCGATAGAAGGGACAAAAGGGATTAATAGTTATTATCTCGTGAGCGATGGTAATACTACTTCTTATAGAACACGAATTCGCACACCATCATTTGCACATTTGCAAATGATTCCTGAGATCAGTCGAGGCTTCATGGTAGCTGATCTTATTGCCATTATTGCCAGTATCGATTTTGTTATGGCGGATGTAGATCGATGAGTTCAAAAGGAGCGAACATGCAGGCAAGTGTGATCGCGAGTACTGCAACGCAGGCGCGTAAACTCTCTGCTGAAGAAATTAAAGAGATAGAACATGAGATGCAGCTCTACCCGGACAAGCAGGCGGTCGGTTTAGAAGCATTAAAAATTGTGCAAAAGTATCAGGGTTGGGTGTCAGACGAGAGCCTGCTGGGAATTTCTAAATTTTTGGATATCCCAGTCAATGATTTAGAGAGTGTGGCGACGTTTTTTAACCTGGTTTATCGCCAACCCGTTGGGCGCAATGTGATCCTATTTTGCAATAGTGTGAGTTGCTGGATTATGGGTTCTGAATCTATGCGTTCACACATAAATGGCAAACTTGATATTGATTTTGGTGGTACTACAGAAAATGGTGATTTCACATTCTTGCCAGTGCCATGCTTAGGTGATTGTGACCATGCGCCAGTAATGATGGTAGGTGACGATCTTCATAGAAACCTCACTGAGGAAAAAGTTGATGAGATTTTTTCTGAATACAAAAGCAAAGAATAAATAACGGGATATAAAGTGGTAACAAAGCCTTTAACAAAAAACATCGATATGTCTAGACCGCCTTTAGATATTGCTGCTTATGAAGCCAGCGATGGTTATCAAAGTGTAAAGGCAATAGCAGATGGATTGAGCCCTGATAATGTCATGCAAATTGTCAAGGATTCCGGTTTGAAAGGCCGAGGTGGAGCAGGATTTCCAACGGGGCTCAAGTGGAGTTTTGTGCCTCGGGGCGATAGCGCACCAAAGCAAAAATATTTTGTAGTTAACGCAGACGAAATGGAACCGGGCACATTTAAAGATCGGCTATTAATGGAAGGGGATCCGCATTTACTTATTGAAGGCATGATAATCGGTGCTTACACGATTCAGGCAAGCACGGCTTACATTTTTTTAAGGGGTGAATATAAGGTTTCTGAAAAGGCACTAAAGAAAGCTATCGCTGAAGCTTATGAGCGTGGCTACCTTGGTAAGAATATTCAAGGCACCGGCTTTGACCTTGATATTATTCTGCATACGAGTGCTGGTCGCTATATTTGCGGCGAAGAAACGGCATTGTTGAATGCGTTAGAGGGAAAGCGGGCTAACCCAAGAGCAAAACCTCCTTTTCCTCAAGTTAGCGGTCTTTGGGGTAAGCCGACCATTGTCAATAACGTGGAAACAATCTGTAATCTGCCAGGCATTTTGACTTATGGTGTGGATTGGTATCACGGCCTGACAAAAGGCAATGATCATGGCACTAAATTATTTGGAATTAGCGGCAAGGCAAAAACGCCCGGATGCTGGGAGTTACCTTTAGGTTTGCCGATTCGACAATTAATCGAAGAATACGGTGGTGGCATGCGCGATGGCTTGGAGTTGCGCGCTTTTCTTCCTGGTGGCGGATCTACAGATTTTATGTTGCCTGAACACCTGGATCTGAAATTAGATTATGACGAGATTGCAAAGGCCGGAAGCCGTTTGGCAACTGGCACAATGATACTCTTAGATAACGAGACCTGCCCAGTTGGTATGGTGGGCAACTTGATGAAATTTTTCTCCCATGAATCTTGTGGTTTCTGTACGCCGTGCCGTGATGGTCTGCCTTGGGTGGATGAGATTTTTAATGAATTCGAAAGTGGTTGTGGTACGGACAAAGATTTGCAAATACTTCATGAGCATGTTGAATATTTAGGGCCTGGTCGCACATTTTGCGCTTTGGCTCCTGGGGCTACTGCTCCTTTGGGTAGTGGGCTTAAGTATTTTGCGGATGATTTTGATAGGCATATTAAAGAAAAGCGCTGTCCTTACAGGCATTAGTAGTTTGAATGTTAGCAAGGGATGAGGCGAACAATTTTTAACACGAAAGTATAGAAAGAAATCAAAAGTATAGTGGAGTAATGAATGGCCAAAATTGTTATTGATGGGATTGAATACGAAGCAAATCCCAATAACAATCTGTTGCAGGAATGTCTGTCGCAGGGTCTTGATCTGCCTTATTTCTGTTGGCATCCCTGCATGGGCTCTGTTGGCGCCTGTCGTCAATGCGCGGTGAAACAGTATCGCGATACTGACGATAAAGACGGCTTGCTGGTAATGGCTTGTATGACGCCGGCAAGTGAAGGCTCAATAATTTCAGTACAAGACCCACAGGCTAAAGACATGCGTGAGCGTGTGATTGAAAGCTTGATGATCAGTCACCCCCACGATTGCCCAGTGTGCGAAGAGGGTGGCGAGTGCCATTTGCAAGATATGACATTGATGTCTGGCCATAATTATCGTCGCTATGACAAAAAGAAGGTTACTCACAGAAATCAGTATTTAGGTCCTTTCATTAATCATGAAATGAATCGCTGCATTACCTGTTATCGCTGTGTGAGATTCTATGATGACTATGCAGGAGGTACAGATCTGTCAGCACAGGCATCGCATCACCATACCTATTTTGGGCGCCATGAAGAAGGGGTACTTGAAAGTGAGTTTAGCGGCAATCTTGTCGAAGTCTGCCCAACAGGCGTATTTACTGATAAAGCTTTTAGTTCAAATTATGCTCGAAAATGGGATTTGCAAACTGCACCGAGCGTATGCACTGGCTGCGCAATTGGTTGTAATACGACTCCTGGTGAAAGATATGGTTCTCTGCGTAGGATAGTTAATCGTTATAACTCGGAAATTAATGGTTATTTTATTTGTGACAGAGGTCGATTCGGCTTTGATTACGTAAATAATGAAGAAAGAATCGAAGCCCCGCTAGCAAAAAAAGAGGGCGAATTAGCTGTTGTGCCGACAGATGAATTGCAGTCTGCTATCGAAACCTTTCAAGGTTCAGGCGTAATCGGTATCGCTAGTCCTAGGGCGAGTAATGAATCTAATTTTGCCTTGCGTTGTTTGGTAGGTGATGAGAATTTCTATTCAGGAGTCTCTGACGCTGAGCACGAAGCGACGCAGCTTATTTTGTCTTTGGCAAAAGATTCGGCTTTCCATGCTCCTTCTGTCAGAGAAATTGAATTGGCTGACGCTGTCATAGTTGTTGGTGAAGATGTTACTAATGTTGCGCCGAGGATAGCGCTAGCGTTGAGGCAGTCTGTTAGAAACAAAGCGAAGGAGCTTGCCGAAGATTGCAATATTCCGCAGTGGCAAGATGCCGCTGTAAGGGAGTTAGCTCAACATGATCGCAGCCCGTTAGCGATTTTGAGTAGCTATGCCACTCGTTTAGACGATATTGCATCCGATATAGTAATTGATTCACCTACTGAAATTGCAAACATCGCTGCAGCTGTTGCAAATAGGATATCTGGTAATGCGCCAGCGGCGTCCAGCGACGACGCTTCTGTTGCTCAAATAGCAGTGCAGCTAAGTGAGGCTAAGCGGCCACTAGTCATTGCCGGTAGTACCTCTGGGAGTGTCAATCATATACAAGCAGCAGCCAATATTGCTAGAGCACTTAATGAGAAACGTGGAGCTGTTATTGATTTGTGTCTTCTTGTTCCGGAAGTAAATACGATCGGTATGAGCCTTTTGGTGAGTGAGCGCAATAGTTTAGGTGCGGCGTTGGAAAAAATCTCTAACGGACAAACAAAAAAAGCGATAGTTTTAGAGAATGATCTGTACCGCCGAGCGGCGAAACAAAAGATTGATGAGGCATTTCAGAAAGTAGAAATGCTTGTTATTGATCAATTACCTTCGGCGACAACTGCAAAAGCAAGCCTTGTCCTGCCGAGTACGAGTTTTTCAGAACAGGAATCAACTTACGTTAACTACGAAGGACGAGCACAATTAAGTTTTCAGGTACATAGTAATCATGCTGCTGCCTTGCCAGCATGGCGCTGGTTAAGTGATCAACAATCCGGTGATATCGAATCCTTGATAAATCGCTGCGCAGAAGAAGCAAAGAACTTTGATAAACTAGACGATCTACTCCCTGACCTGAACCAATTTGTTGCGGGAATGAAGATACCTCGTCAATCGCATCGTTACAGCGGGCGTACTGCCATGAAGGCAAACCTAAACGTCCATGAACCAAAACAGCCCGTGGATGATCAATCGATAATGTCTTTCTCTATGGAGGGAATTCCCGCGACTAAGGATTCTTCAGTCTTGGGTGCTGCCTGGTCACCAGCTTGGAATTCGAATCAGTCTATTAGCAAGTTTCAAGAAGAAATCAATGGTGATCTAAAACAGGGCCATGTTGGCGAGCTTCTAATTGAGAGAAATGAAATAGGTTCTTATTTATCGTTAGATCAGCAGCCGAACAATTCGAATGGGGGTCTGCAAGTAGCAGTCGCTTATCAGATCTTTGGTAGCGATGAATTAAGTGCTAAGTCTAAAACTATTCAACATCGCATGACCGATGCCTATGTAGCTTTATCGCCGAAGGACGCAGAATCTCTAGACCTTAATCAGGGTGATAATGTAAGCCTTGATGGTAATGGCAATATCGCTATCGCTTGTATTAGATCAAAAATGAAGCAAGGAACAGTAGCAGTGTATTGTGGCGACAATGACATTGATCGTCATGCTTTGGGTGCCACCATCGTATTAAGTAAAGTAGCAGAAGCAAAGATGAAGCATGGAATCCAAGGATTGATCGTGAGCGATCTTTACGAAGAGGGATATTAGTTATGAGTCTGGAGATCGGTTCACCGTTAACTGTTGGCCTCATCTTGTTCGCGGTTATTATTACTGGCGCTTTATTGATTACAGTGGAGCGTCGACTACTCGGTTTTTGGCAAGAGCGATTAGGTCCAAATCGTGTCGGTTGGTTTGGGTCTCTGCAGGTAGTGGCAGATATGATTAAAATTTTTACTAAGGAAGATTGGATCCCTCCATTTGCAGACCGTTTTAGTTTTGTAATTGCGCCAGGAATAATTATGTCGGTGGTACTGTTGAGCTTTGCCGTCATTCCTTTTGCTCCCAATATAGGTGTAATTGATTCAAACATTGGCGTCTTGTTTGTATTGGCGATGGCATCACTTGGTGCTTATAGCGTGATGTTGGGTGGGCTTTCTTCTGATAACAAGTACGCTCTGCTTGGTAGTTTGAGAGCTGCGGCACAGATGGTTAGCTATGAGGTCTTCATGGGCATATCGCTACTAGGTGTTGTAGCTCTTACTGGAAGTTTTAATCTTCGGGAAATTGTTGAAGCGCAGGCTGATGGCTGGTACATCATTCCGCAATTCATTGGCTTCGTTATTTTCCTTATAGCAGGTGTTGCGGAAAGCCATCGTTTGCCATTTGATATTCCTGAAGCAGAGCAAGAGATTTGTGCGGGCTATCACACTGAGTATTCGGGAATGAAATTTGGCATGTTTTTCGTTGCAGAATATGTCGGCTTGGTTCTGATCGCATCCCTTATTACGGTTTTGTTTTTTGGTGGTTGGTTAGGTCCAACTTTCTTACCGCCTATTATTTGGTTCGCCATTAAAGCTTTTGGGTTTATCGCTTTTTTTATATTAATGCGAGCTGCGGTTCCACGTCCGCGTTACGATCAATTAATGACTTATGGTTGGCTGTTCTTGCTGCCACTTTCGTTAGTTAATCTGTTAGTAACTGGTGTGATAATTTTAAGTACACAGTAGGGTGGCTAGACAGTGCGAGTAGATGGCGCGATTTTGCTGGAGACATTATGGTTAAGTTAATTGTTGATACGCTACTCAGTCAAGTGAGAACACTCTGGTTAGTGTTTATGAAGTTGTTCCAGAAAAAGGACACTGTAGAGTACCCGGATCAACAACCTTATATGTTTCCCCGTTGGCGTGGGCGTATTATTTTAAGCCGTGATCCGGATGGAGAAGAGCGGTGTGTCGCCTGCAATCTTTGTGCGGTTGCTTGCCCTGTTGATTGCATTGCCTTGCAGAAAGGTGAGATGGAAGATGGGCGTTGGTATCCGGAATTTTTTCGAATTAACTTTTCACGTTGCATTATGTGTGGGTTTTGTGAGGAAGCCTGCCCAACCAACGCAATTCAGCTAACGCCTGATTTCGAAATGGCTGAATACGTTCGTCAGGACATGGTGTGGGAAAAAGAGGATCTGTTAATTAATGGCACAGGGAAGTATCACGATTACAATTTCTATCGTGTGGCTGGTAAGAAGATTGAAGGCAAAGACAAGGGTGAAGCACTCAACGAGGCTGCACCCGTTGATGTGAGGAGTTTGTTACCGTGATAATGCTTTTCTACCTAGCGGCAGCAATCGCCGTCATCGCAACCGTTGCTGTGGTCTTGCAAACTAATATAGTACACGGCCTTCTATATTTGATTTTGTCGCTACTTGCTG
>Ga0315331_10003384_pt1 | contig 12049 bp, 7 predicted proteins | sample M160m34915metaG_FD_203456 | JGI IMG/M metagenome (GOLD analysis project Ga0315331, IMG submission 203456) | Ammonia-oxidizing marine archaeal communities from Monterey Bay, California, United States - M1 60m 34915 | ecosystem: Environmental > Aquatic > Marine > Intertidal zone | place: USA...
ATCCTTCGGAAAATAAATCGAGTTCCTCTGCCGAGATCTGGTTACTGAGATTGTCCGGCATGAAATATTGGCGGTAGTAGACGATGGCTAGCATGGTTCTTAACCTGTCGGTGGAGTTCGGCATGGCTCGGTGCCATGTTCTCATGTCGCGCAATATGATCGAGCCGGCAGACATCGCAGTCTGTACTGACTTTCGATCAGAATATTGTTCCGGAGGAATTCTCAGTGTGGCGATTTCATTTGGGCTTCTGTCTACCTGCCTATGAGTAGCTGGCCAGATTTCTGTCGCGCCATTTTCGATGGTGAAGTCATCAAGCGCTATATTCGCGGCAATCATTGAAGGTGGCAGAGGTGTCTGAACCTCAGGAAAGATGTGGCCACAATCACGATGTACATTCTGCTTGTTACTGCCGGGGTAGGCCGAATTACAACCGTAGGGCAAGCAGCCGAAAAAGCGTTCACCCAAAGCTGATCTCAAGATCTGGAATATCATGGGGTTTTCAATTACCAACGGGTCTATAAAGGGCATCTGTAGAGGCAGATGTACACCGCCGTGATTACCTGCACGCTTGAGTTCGTCTGCACAATCTTCATATTTCGCTCCGAGCGCGTTGCAAGTCGCTGTCCTTAGCGAGTTAACAATTGCTTCGGGTAGCACCCGTTCTAGCACGACGAATCCCTCGTCTCTCAATTTCTCGGCGGCGAGGCTGAGGCTTTCCTGTGCCAACTGGCCAGCTGCCTTTTCATCTGCGCTAAGCTTCATGGTTAGCCGCCAGTCTTGCCAAGGTTGCACGTCTGTGGGCCTGGGTCCAGCCACCCGCCAGAGCTGATCGCGTGTTTTGGGATGAATCCCAATACCGCACCCTCAGGAAATGAATCGCGGCGCGCATGCCATCGATAGAGCCGTATCTTTCCAGTGCTAGGCAGGCGATTAAAGGCGGGTAGCCATTATCGTCTTTTAGCGTTTCGATCAGGGCGGCCTCTACTTCAGCTGAGGTCCTTCCTGCATTAGTGACCCAGGCCAGCAGCGCCAGTGAACTCAGGTAGCGGATCTGTTCCAGCATGAGTTTGCGTGTATCGTCGTCTTTCCAGTTTGGAATAGTTCTGGCGAGAAACCCGTGCAGTAGCCTAACGGTTTCTGTACTGAAAGTGCCGAGGGCACAGAGCGTATCTAGAGTTGCGCGAATGACACAGCCTTCAGGGTCATTGAGAAGGCTGCAGATATCGTCAATGTAAGGGGCGACAGTTTCAGGTCCCATCTCTCCGAGTGCATAGACAGCGTTTAGGCGTATCCAAGGATCACTGTGCTGTAAGAGTTCAATCAAGCTTGATACGGCAGTTGCCCCCATGGTGCCGAGGGCGACTGCTACGTCTTCCGGTGTGAACTGGCGCTCAATGAAGAATCGCTCGAGATGATTGGTGGACATTCCATAGTTAGCCATGTTCTTTGGGTCAGCTAGCTTGTGTTTGTCCTGGCCTGCCGTTTGGAGTAGTACCTTGATTAGGCTGTCTATAGCTGCACCTCCGAATGTTGCCGCCCCGTAAAGACTGGTTAGGCGGATTTGTTGACTCGGGCTCTTCAGGCCAGATAGAAAGCCTGGCAGTGCATCGGCAGTCGGAACATCAATGGCATCTAAAGGTTCTGCGCCTCGCATCCAGTTCCAGATCGAACGCCAGGCAATCGCAAAGTCATTTGGCGTCTGAAGATCGATGGGCGTTTGCCATACCTCATTCTTGTGATCCCAGCTAGGCGATTCTGGTGGGCGAGTACGAACAGCAACGAATTTGACCATGTACCTGCACTGATCACTGCTGTTCGGCGAACCGGCGTGACCGAGATCGAAATGAGCAACAATGACTGATCCTGCAGGTATCTCGTTCATAACTGCCTGCTCAGGTTTGATATCATGTAGCGTGGCGTATAAATGTGAACCTGCTAGCAATCGGGTTGGCCCCATTTGCAGGGGAGTGTCATGCGGAAAGTAGAAGATATTGGCCGCCCTAGGCCGGTGCCATCGAGTTCGACCGCAGAATGCATGCCCGTCTTGATGCCAGGTGGCGGCGGATATCGAACCGCTTGCCATTTTAGGTTGTCCATCAAAGGGCTCAATAATGTTGGTCTGATTAAGAGGTTCGCTGTTGTGCGGGAACCGGTGTGGCAGGAATGCAAATTGATCGCCCAATAAGCTGATCAAAGCACCCTGTACGGCTGCAGAATCGCAGACTTCGCTCAAAGCGGGCACCCTTGGTACAATATTGTCTCCTGGATGCGGTATTTCGTGCTCCAAAGCGTAAGCGACCTCTTCGGAGATACGCGCATGCAAGGCATCCTCGAGATTCGAGTTAATCACGATAAAACCATCGGCGATAAATCGCTGGATCTGCTCATCGCTCAGTAAGATAGGCGCTTGCTGGTTAATCATGGCTTTCAAGAACAAATGAGAATATTTGTGCGGATTGCACGGTAAATTCAAGACAGACTTCTTCCGGGCAAGGCTTTGTCAGTTCAAAAATTTTGCCGTCGGTAATCGAGTGATGTATTTCTTTTTCAGCCAGCACCGAGTTGATTCTATCCAGAACTTTTACTCGTACGGAACCACCGGCCTCAATGTCTGCAGATATCTTCAAGGTTTCGCCAGAGTAAGGTATGGGTTTTGTGGTCAGGCTACCCGGTTTGTTTTTGTCCAGCTGCTGGTAACCTGCGAAACCATCTGGGCGTAGTGTTGCCAGAGCCAAGCAGCCAGTACGCCAGTCAAAGTGTAGCCAGTCACTGCCGCCGTAATAAAGTCGGATTTCGTCTGTCATGAATATCGGTGTGACACAAGGGTAGACGCAGCCGTAGTCGTAGTCGAGTTCGGTGTCGCTGCAGCTGATCAGTGCCTCTCCTTCGCTAATCCTTTGCCAAGTATGGGTATCAGGACTCCAGGCCAGTTCAGTCCATACCCGATCAGCCACCTGATCGTGGATGGCAATTAGGCCAAGATATAGTCCGGCATGCTCAAAGACAGAGATGGCGTAGGGTTGCAGTTCCCAGCAACTCCCTTCGATGATGACTTCTGTATTAGACCAAGTCCTGAAATCGGGGCTTTCCAATCGTGCCACTTGCCGTGTCCAGCCATGATTGGTCTTTGATTCTATACCGATGATCTCACGATCGGTTTTAGCCCACCTCCTTGTGAAGGCGACGTACCTGTTTAACTCAGGTACCCAGATGGCATTGTTGTGAGTGTCTCCGGCGGAGTCGGATTCGAGCTTGACTGGTTCAGACCAGGTCAGGCCGTCGGGAGAGTGACTGGTATGTAAACCCTGGAAGATACACTTGTATCTTCGTTGAGGGTCGGGTTCATCTTTGTCGAAAAAAATGCCCGCACCGTGAGGGCCTCGCCAAACAAGATTATTAACGGTGTCCCCATCATACTCCACTAGATTGAGATCTGGTTTCTCCCAGTTGAGCCCGTCGCTGGATACGGCGTAACAGACACCCATTTCCATATTTTTTAGTCCGCGATAGGGCATTCGACGTCGCTCTTCAAGTGGCATTCCCGGATAACAGCGATTGGAGATAATAAATGGGCTATACCAGCACTTATAAAGTTGCTCGTTCTCATCGAAGATGACATTGCCGTAAAGGTTGTCGAACCGCTTTTCCCAAGGTTTGTCTTCAATAAAAAGGGGATTAGCGGCATGCTTTTGAATTGCGCCTACTCGCAGTTCCAGGTTGGATGAACTGGCAACAACTCGATCGTCTAAAAGGAGATAGCGCTCGGAGCGCCGGGCTGCTTTTTGCGTTTTAACGTTCATTGCGCTCGATTTTAAACGACAACACCCATTCAGTCGCTTTTGACTAACGAAACACCATCAGTCTTCCCCCAAAATTTCGGCCAAACTGGATTAGTATTCATTGTCGAAAGATCTACAATGAAGGCGAGTAAATTTAGGCTAGTGAGTTTATGGATATTATGGACGACAACCTGGCAGGGAGGGTCGCGCTGGTGACAGGTGCCTGCGGCGGCATTGGCCGTGCAATCTGTCAGCGGCTAGCAGCAGAGGGTCTTCATTTGGTTTTGGTGGACCGGGATGCAGAGGGGATCGAGGCACTGGCGTCGTCTCTGGCAACTGATACATTTGTTTCAGCAGTTGATGTCAGCGATGCAGAAGCTGTAGCGAAAGAGCATGAGTCCATTGTCAGGCAATTTGCGCAAATAGATGTTCTTGTCAATTGTGCGGGGATTCTGTCCAACAATAAACTTCTGAGTACGGATCCGGCGGAGTGGCGCCATGTCATGTCAGTGAATCTGGACAGCGCGTTATATTGGAGCCAGGCGGTTATACCCCACATGTGCGAAAAAGGCTTCGGTCGCATCATCAATATTACGTCATTTGCCTGGAAGGCCGGTGGGATCACGGCGGGTACTGCCTACACGGCGTCGAAGGGAGGGATGGTGTCTCTGACATTTTCCATTGCCCGAGAATTCGCCGATCAGGGGATTACGGTTAATGGCATCGCGCCTTGTTATGTGATGACCCCGATGGTCAGTGAACAATTGACTGAAGAACAGCGCAGCACCACATTGGAATTTTTGCCTGTAAAAAGATTCTGTACACCGGAAGAGGTGGCACATACGGTTCGGTTTTTGGCATCTCCTTTGTCGGGTTTTATCACTGGGGAGATAATCGATATGAATGGTGGTCTGCAGTTCGACTGAAGCTGGTTTTTAGTATGATCAAGTGATGGCTTGAAGATAAATGGCATACAGATGCAGATCCTCAAATCGAACGCCGGTAAAGTTAATGCGTATGCGAATTCGGCCGCCTTTATGGCTGATGATGTCAGTACTCTTCCAGCTCACAGGTTCGTTTAACCCTGCCTTTTTCATCGGTAGGCAGTCAGTACGAGTGTGGCCTTGAATGGGTGTAAATCGCTCATCCAGGATCTCTGCGGAGATACCGCAATGCTCGTGGGGTTTATCGAGATTCAAGCACAGGCGAGCAGTTTGACCTTCCAGGTCAATCGGGGCAGAAACGACGTGCGCGGGTTCTGCATCACCAGGGGGTAGAGGTCCGTGGCTGTATGCCTGAAAATAGCCGAGTCGGTCGCGAGGCCAAACCGCTACCCGAACGCCATCACTTTTCTGCTCAGGCCATGGGGTATACCAGAATAAAGTTTCATCACCAATATTTTCGAAGCCCTGCCCCTGCATGATTGCGGGAAATTTTTTTAAATCGGGACCATCTGGCAGCGGCTTCCAGCCGTCTTCGGCCGCAGAAACTATTGGGAAGTTGGCAATCGGTTCCCTGAAGTGTTGGGCATCGTGGCTCACAACTATTCCCAGATTCATATTAACCATCCTTCGATCATTGGATGAATGACCATTCCACATGCCATAGAATCCGAGAATGACGTTACCTCTGTTCCATAAACCAGCACCCAGATGGATTTGTGCTGATTCGTTTTTGGCAAACCCATTGGTAGCAGGGGTGCCATTAGAGCGTTGCATGCCCAGAGTTGAAGCGAGGCTCCAGTTTTCGAAGTCGTAGGAAGTGTGGACAGCGAATTGGCGAGCTGAGTCTTTTATATGCATTCCTCCCTGACCTGCCAAAAAGTAAGCATCGTCAACTCTGGTCCCTCCAGCCATTTCGAACCACGGGCCCACTGGATTATTTGAAGATTCTGTCCAGCTCAAACCGTCGGCGCTGAAGGCAACGGCTAACTGATTACGATAGCGAAGATCGGCGAATGCCATTTTGAAACGGCGGTTGGGTGCTGGGTCATCAGGTTCATAAAAAACGACGCAGGCGGAGACATGACCCATGTCTGGACCCATATCGACGAGATTGTTAGCTCGGCTGCCATTATATTCCACAAGGTCAAGGATTGGACGCTTCCAGTTATAACCGTCTTTGCTTTTGGCCAGGCAGACGCGCTGAAACCAGGGTGTGCTTTCGTCTTCCATTTGGACCGGGCCCTGACCGAGGTACCACATCCAGTATTCGTCACCGACCTTTTTCACCGTTCCGTAGTAGGCAATGTGTTCACTGTCGTGGGTGCCTTCATCGCCTGGCGCAAGGACGATACGAGTTCTGTCACTGCCACCCTGGTAGCTCTTCAAGCTGAGTTGAACGCCTCGTTGAAGTGGCATGGCATAGTCATCGAAAGGAAACAGAACAATCTCATTGAGACCACTCGATATTGTGTTGTTAATGATCTTCATTTGAGGAGTTCAGCGTGAGTCCTTAGCAGTTAAAAAAATTATATATGAGAAGTAGTGATCGCACGGCGAAATTATCTTCGCGAGACCGGTCTTCACCCAGATATATGGGTGAATTTCCCAGCCGAGGGTTGTTGATTATGAGCTGAGCTCGGCAGATCATAACTGCCAATAGTTCAGTGGAAAGCGTCATGTCCGCGAGGATTTAGATGGATTTAGAGATTAAAGCCGTTTGTAACGAGAAGACCATTTCGCTGATAGCACCGGAAGCTTCAGACTTCCAGGCTTTGCTGCATAATTCAGAGGGTAAGCGCTAGATGTCCGTTGCCCTAGGTATCGATGTTGGTACTCAGAGCGTCAAGGTGGTCGCCTATGACGCAGAATCTCGGACCTGTTTAGATACCGCAAGTTCGCCGCTGGCTTTGCATCAAACCATTGACGGCGTTGCAGAACAGAACGCCAAGTGGTGGATCGATGCGTTAAAAGTTGCATTGGCGAGTCTAAATCAGAGCTCTCGAGAGGCCATCGCAGCCATTGGTGTTTCTGCCCAGCAACACGGCTTTGTCCCTATTGATAAAAACGGCATCGTCCTGGCTCCCGTCAAACTCTGGTGCGATACATCAACAGGCGCCGAATGCGATGAAATTATGTCGTCATACGGTGGTATCGAGGCCAGTATTGCAGAAGTCGGTAATCCTATCCTGCCGGGTTATACCGCGTCGAAGATCCGCTGGTTTCGTCGGGAATACCCTGAGCTCTATGCAAGTATGGATTGCGTGCTCTTGCCTCACGACTATGTAAATTATTACCTGACTGGAGAGCGCTGTATGGAGGCAGGTGATGCCTCGGGCACAGGCTTTCTTGATGTTCGCCGCCGTGAATGGTCCAGAGCAATGCTGCACGCAATCGATCCTGAAAGAGATCTGGGCGATTGTCTGCCAGACGTAGTAAAAAATAACCAAGCGATTGGAACTATTCTGCCGAGGGTTGCAGATGAACTGGGACTTCCCGTGGGCATTCCGGTATCTATTGGCGGAGGTGACAACATGATGGGTGCTATCGGAACGGGAAATGTCACCGCCGACATTGTCACGATGAGTCTTGGCACCTCGGGAACCGTTTTTGCTCACTCTGATTCACCGGTTGTTGACGCTAGCGGCAATATTGCTGGGTTCTGTTCGTCGACCGGAGGCTGGCTGCCCCTCGTCTGTACGATGAATTGCACCGTCGCAACAGAACTGACTCGGGATCTATTGAATATTGAGTTGGCCGCATTTGAGTCCCAGATACTTGGCTCCGAAATTGGAGCACGCGGGTTGATCACTGTGCCTTTTTTCAACGGTGAACGTACACCCAATTTACCTTCCGCTAAAGCCAGCGTTTTTGGAATGGACAGCAACAACATGCGACCGGAAAACTTTCTGCGTTCCGCCGTCGAAGGAACCACCTTCAGTTTGCGATTCGGGCTGAGCGAGCTCACTAGACTGGGAATTAGAGCAACGGAAATCGTACTGACTGGTGGTGGTGCGAAGAGTCCTTGCTGGCGTCAGATGATTGCAGATGTTTGTAATACCCCAGTCACAGTGCTAAAGACGGAAGAGGGCGCTGCACTTGGCGCAGCGTTGCAGGCACTTGAGATGCTGGATGGCGTCGATATCGCCAGTTTGACAGCAGATCATCTGGAAAAAGATGTTGAAGGTTGTTGTCAGCCAGACGCTGGGTCCGTCCAGTCTTACGAAGAAGTCTACGTGAAGTACCGGCACGCGGTGACCCGTGTAGCCGACTATTATGAGGATAAGGCATGAATGATTCATCACAATACCTGCTCAATGATGAAGCAATGCAACGCTTCATCATTGAGGGTTACACCCAGCTTAAATCTGAGCTGCCCGATGCCTATCACGCGCGAATGTATGAGGGCCTGGAGCCGCTTGATGAAACCGGACCGCTCGGTCATAACAACTTGTTGCCTTGCGTACCGGATCTTCGATTGATGTTGAATGAGCCGCAGGTTGTAGGCGCGCTGACGTCAATACTCGGGCCTGATTATTACCTGCACTTTCACAGGCATGACCACGTCAATTTTCCAGACGGTGCTCAGCCGTTGCACAAAGACAGTGACAACCATTCGCACCATGCCATCGACGGCTTACGGCGCTATCACAAGACCCGTTTTGCCATGTTGCTCTACTATCCTCAGGATACGCCGGTTGAGATGGGGCCGACCGGTATAGTGCCGCGTAGCCAGTATGTGTCGAGGCGTGACGTTGACCGATTGAAGAAACACGGTGACCAGTTGCGTGCAGAGATCTTGGAACAAATCCGGCAGTCGATGGACGCGACCGCCTTCGAGGGTAAGAACCGGTTTAAACGCTACGCCGAAACGGAAAGCGAGTTCAGAGTTCGATATCCGGATCTGGTCGAAAAAATAGAGGCAACCAGCGCTCCTTGGGAAGATGCCAAAATTCCATTGGTTGGTGATGCCGGTACCATATCTATCGTTCACTTCGATATCGTCCACGGCCGCTATTCAGCGAACCTGACTGGCAAGCAGCGGCATATGGTGAAGTTTGTCTTCTGTCGCAACGAGGAGCCGACGACCCCCAGCTGGAATCATCGTGATCCTGTCTGGCTTGGCGGTGAGAATGACTGCCAGACTCCGATATGGAAACATTTGTGGGCCTGGCATCTGGGAACTAACGATTCTCCAGTGTCGCCACGATCAACTGGAGAGCTGTCCGAGCTGCTTGATGACCAAGACGACAAACTGGCAATCAGCGCCGCCTATAAACTTGGATCGATTTCAGAAGGGTTTGAGGTGCTGTTGGAAAAGTTTCTCTCCGATAACCTTGAGGTCAGATCCATTGCCGGGTATGGCCTAGTGCGCGCCGGTGGTGATGCTATACCCAGATTGCTGGCGAAGCTCGAAGGCGCCGACCCGGCTCTGCAGGCAAGGATCATAGATGTCATCGGCGATATTGGCCTTGAAGCGAGTGACGCAGCGCCTGTACTAACTGCTCTTGCGGCCAGTAGCGACGTGGGAGTGCGACGTACCGCCATTGAAGCACTTGGCTTTGTTAGCCAAGCCGAGGAACCTACCACTGCCAGGGTCCTCGCAGCATTGGAGAACGCTCTGATCGATGAAGATGCCGTCGTTGTCCGTAATGCGACACTTGCCCTGGCCCGACTCGGCAGTAAGGCTAAATCTGATACCGTTGTTGATCGGGTCAGCCGGAATCTTTCTCACTGGCATCACCATGTCCGGGGCTGGAGTATCGAAGCCCTGCAGCAAATGGATGATCCACAGGCAATGAAGCTTGCGATGCAATATTTGATGTCTGCACGCTGGGATTATGCGAGTAAAACCGGGGATCTTGACGCCACCAGTCAGCCAATGCGGGAACCCACCTGACTCTGTTGTCAGTAGGGCTGTTAGGAAGGGTAGTCAGTACGGGTTCGACGGTGAGATGTGCCAGGACTTTAGGTTTGCTGTCGTGGTGCCACCGTTTGAGAACAACTGGACGCCCAAACTGTCTCGTCTTGCAGGATAAATTCTTCGCATGATTGCCTGACGTTCGTTGGCGAATACTTCGACGACCGACTTATCGATAAAAACCCGTAGTTGGAGCGCCTCATTTTCTCCCAGCTGAAAGGGCGCGCATTCGATGGCCTTCGGTGAATCTTCTGGCCCGGAATGATGAGTATCAACCTTCAGGGTGGCCTCGATGTAGTCGTATGAAATCACCGTCTGCTCTTCACCATCTGGTGAAACGCACACCTTGACCCCGTATTCGATCGCCTCGGATTCTAAGTCAATGATGAGTTCCAGACTATTGCCGCTGACTTCATCGATCGTGAGTTGTTCATCCGCTGACAGCGAGATATTGTCGAGGTGGTAAGGTCTATACCGCAGTGCTTCAATCTCCTTCGGCACTTCCATTCGCATTCCGTTATCCTCCAGCCAGAGGACACGCGGCAGACTCATGGTGCCAGACCATCCTTGTTCCAGCCTGACGCCGAACTGCCTGAAATCGAGTAACCACGACCACATAATGCGACGACCTTTATCATCCTGCAGGCTCTCCGGAGCAAAAAATGTATTGTCGACCCAGCTCATCTGGGCGTGAGACTCCGGGTAAAACTGTTCATTCTTCCACTCACCGATGTAGTAGCGACAACCCATACGGTGGCTGATGCAAAGCAGCACATCCTTGTCACCGAGTCTAAACAGTTCGGCACAGGACACGTCTTCATCGAGAGAAACCCCATCAATACCGTGGGCAAATAAACCACCTACATATCGCCATTCACCATCAATCTTTTCTGACTTGGCGATTGCCGGATGTTCGCCACCAAAGATAGCGTAGTAGTTCTGACCGTCATACCATCCGAATGGATCCCAGGATCGGTATTTTCCATGGTGTGGGTCACCTATTGAGGTTTGTGGTGTGATCGGATTGGAATCGAGTTTGCACCACTCATTAAGGTCATCATCGACGGCAACTGCCAGTGCGTTACCCTGATCAACCTGGTGGTAACACATGGTTGGCACATCGTCTTCGTTTAAGAAGCAATTGCCGCTGTACATGCCTTCCAGCAAACCGGTGGGGTGATGATGCCAGTGGAACAGGTCCGTGCTCGAAACGTGACCCCAATGATCCGACTTTCTGCCGGTTCTTTTGTCTTGAAAGATGTAGAAGAGGTGGTATCGACCTTGCCAGTAAATCGCACCGTTAGGATCGAATGGCACCGCGATACCCTCGGGGACTGTGAAGTGGTAGCCTGGCCGCCACGGGTCATTCAACAGTCTTTCTCGATGGGCCCGGACTGCCATCGCCTGATTGTCGATTTCGGTCTTCATGGCCTGAGTTGCTTCATCCATGGGGAAAGGTTCCCAATCCAGTGTCTGGGTATAGATCAGACGCCAGATGGCATCGGCTTCTTTTCTTAGTTTGTAGCCGTAGGTGATTCTGCCTTTCTCAGTGTCGATCACCACAGGAGCGATGTTTGCCTGGCTGCCTTCAACAATAATCTCTGCATCATCCAGATTAATGGCCACCTCAGCTTCGATAGCGCCGGTCGTAAAAACGAGATGGCCGTCTCGCAGTGAGGCCTTATTCGAGCCTTTACTATCAACCCAGTCTTCTGAGTACGAATTAATGACGGTATCGACGTCACCACTAATTCTGGCTGCTATATGCGCTTGCATTGCGGCCAGAACTTCAGCTTCTTTCGTCAATGGCATTCCCCTGCTTGATATAGGCAAGAATGTAACCCGTCCCATAGACAGAGTGTATTGTTGGGACTCGATATTCCCCCAAATTATGGGTGACTGCTGCAGCGGTTGCCTTGTTCAGATCAACAGACACTGGCAAGTTGTGTTCTGTCCAATCTGCATTCAGCAGATAGCCATTTAAGGTCGGTACTTGGAAATAGAAACGGTTACCCGCTCCCAGCAGCTCGCTGACACCGTACCCTTTTACGGAGAAGGAGAGCCGATTCCGAAAAACCGGGACATGTCCGCAGGGGATGACACCAGTGGTTTCTCTGTTGTGATTCGGATTCTGGCGCGGAGTTGGCCGTATCTTTGTCCGCAGGTACTCGGTCGCTGGTGGCAGCCTGACACAGGCGTTGAAGACGGCGTCGCTGAACTGGTTGGCGAACGCGGTTACAGTTTTGTCTACATGCCGGTGCTGGTGACCTTGCTCGCACTGATTGCGCCCTATCTTGGTTTTGTTCCAGTCAGTTTCATCTATCCCTTCAATCTATTATTCGCATTGATTGCCGTCATTGTCTTCTGTGTCTGGGTGTTGCCCTTTTTTAGTGGCAGACTGCAGGGC
>Ga0315331_10003386_pt1 | contig 12047 bp, 11 predicted proteins | sample M160m34915metaG_FD_203456 | JGI IMG/M metagenome (GOLD analysis project Ga0315331, IMG submission 203456) | Ammonia-oxidizing marine archaeal communities from Monterey Bay, California, United States - M1 60m 34915 | ecosystem: Environmental > Aquatic > Marine > Intertidal zone | place: USA...
TTTGCCTCTCGCAGCTGCCGTAGCGGTAAAAACCAAAGTACTTAAAATCGGGACCGGTGTGCTACTTTTGCCTCTACATAATGCCGTAAGAGTCGCGGAGGACAGTGCCACAATCGATATTCTTTCCGGCGGTCGCTTCGAACTGGGCGTAGGTATTGGGTATCGTCCTGAAGAATTTACGGCGCTCGGCGTAGATATAACCAAGCGAGCAGAATTAATTGACGAAGGACTAGACGTTATTAAGCGACTTTGGTCTGGTGACGCGGTTACTTACGCCGGAAAACATTATCAACTCAACAACATAAAACTATCTCCACTTCCCGTAACGCCACAGGGGCCGCCATTGTGGGTCGGTGGATTTGCGCCGGCTGCACCTAAACGAGCTGCTCGATTGGCCGCCGGATATATCGGAACTGGAGAGATGGTCGAACAATCAAAAATTTACCTCGACGAGTGGGATAGGCTTAATCTAACTGGGAGGCCGCGGCTCGCTGGCGGACATTTCTGGCTCGTCGCGAGTAAAACCCCAGACCAAACATACAAAGAAATTGCTCCGCATGTTCTTTATCAAATTAAAGTTTATAATGAATGGCTCTCTTCGGCTGGGCAAGCACTTTTCCCAGAGATTAGTAACGCGCATCAATTAAAAGAATTAGGGATCTTAAATTGCGTAAGCCCTCAACATGCTTGTGATCTTATAGGCGAATATGCGGAACAAACTGGCATAGAACGTTACTATACGTGGACTGTTCCCCCTGGGTACGCAGTAGGTAAAATTAGCGAATGTTTAGAAATATTCGCCGAGCAGGTGATCCCTCACTTTCGATAATTAGTATTCTAGACAAATTCGCTCCTCGGTTTCCTCTTTTAGACATATATTGCCAATATTCGCTGAAATTGCTACAGTAAATATCGCTTGGTTGCGGTTCACTATAGCCACATGCGTGACGGCTTGGCGCTACCTCACAGCGTTCGTTATTACTGAAAGCTAAAGGTCAAATGCTGCACTCATGTTCCTGAGAGAAACATCGTCAAACTTCCTAGCCATTACTTTAACCGGTTTGTTGCTCTGTACTACCTTAGTGCCTAGCCTTGGGTTCGCGCAGGCAATGTTGCCCGATGTGTTGCAAGCGGGCCAATCCCGCATCGAACATGCGGCTGCAGCGCAAACACAAGTCAATGAGCTTGCAACGACCACAGACGAGCTGCAAAAAAAAATTTTTGAGATAGACAAGGTTGTCCGAGAGTTAAAGACTTATAATGAACTACTGTTAGTACAAATCTTACAACAAGATTCGGATATTGCCGATCTCAAAGAGTCGATAACAAATGTATCAGTGCTCGAGCGCCAATTAGTTCCCCTACTGTTGAGGATGATTGAGATGCTCTCAATGTTTATAAGCGAGGATCTCCCTTTTTTAAATGAAGAACGCTTGGATCGAGTAAAAATGCTTGAGGAAATGATGCGGCGCGCGGACGTCGCAATCGCTGAGAAATACAGGCGCGTAATAGAAGCTTATGAAATCGAAACCGATTACGGGAGAACAATTCAAACTTACGTCGGCGATCTCATTGTTGATGGAAAAACGCGGGAAGTTAATTTCCTCAAACTCGGTAGAATCGCCTTATTTGCTCAGTCAAATAATATGGAGATCTCGCTTTATTGGAATTCCTCAGAGGGAAATTGGTCTAAGATTGATAGGCACGCTCATAAAAACGAGATACGGAAAGGTATCAGAATTGCTTCGAAAAACCTCCCGCCTAGTTTAATTACTGTTCCCATTAAAACAGCGTTCGGTTATGAGAGTGAATAAGTTGAAATTAATTGTTTTCTGCGCTGGCGTGTTTTTCTTATCTGATATATCTGCGACTGAGACCTTTTCACTCGGTACTTTGCTTGAAAGTATTAAATCTGAACATCAATCAGAAAGAATCCGAGATATTCATCGAATTGAAAATTTTGAGATAGAAAAAAAAGATCATGAGGCCGAGCTAAAAAACATCAAATTGATCCTCGCGAAGGAAGAAAAAAAGGCGCAAAGCTTGGAGCAAACGTTTAATAAGAATGATAAAACGATAATTAACTTAGAGTCTGCATTGATCACGAGGATGGGAACCCTTAAAGAGTTGCTTGGAACCATACAACAAACCACCTCAGCCACTCAAGCACAATTCGAAAACTCGATCACCCAAATAGAATTTCCAGATAGAATGAAAATGCTGGAAGATTTGAGGATAAAGGTCGCCTCTACTAAGCAGCTAGTTTCGTTAAACGAACTGGAAAATTTGTGGTTTGAGTTACAACGAGAAATGACAGAATCGTCAAAAATTAAAATGTTTAGTGCTACCGTATTGAACGAACGTGGGATGGAAGAGAAGGCGCTAATAAAGCGAGTGGGTTTATTTAATTTAATCAGCGAAAAAAAATACTTAACCTACAACCCGCTATCTCAGAAAATCAATATATTGGAAAGACAACCCACCGCTAAACATCTCAAATATCTGGAAAAATTTTATGGGTCAACAGATAGTTATGAGCAATTCTCAATCGATCCGACGAGAGGACAAGTATTAGAACTTCTAGACCGCATGCCGTACCTTAGTGATCGCGTCGGTCAGGGCGGACTTATAGGATACATAATAATTCTTTTAGGATTGGTTGGGGTTTTGTTAGGAATCGATCGCTTCGTTTCTCTCAGAAAAATGAAACAGGATGTTGTTTTTCAAATTACAAATCCTCGACCCAATACAAGTAATCCTATGGGACGTATACTAACCACGTACAAAAGCTGTCGTGATGCCGATTTAGAGACTGTTGAACTTAAACTTAGCGAAGCATTGCTGCACGAGATCCCAGTTATAAAAAAACGGTTAGTATTTTTAAAAACGATCGCGGTCGTCGCCCCACTTCTCGGATTGTTAGGTACTGTAACGGGTATGATTATCACGTTTCAATCAATTACGCTATTCGGCACCGGCGACCCAAAACTAATGGCTAGCGGTATCTCTCAGGCTCTAGTAACTACCGCCTTAGGATTAATAACTGCCATTCCAATACTTCTCGCGCATACCATGCTTGGGACTCGCGTATCCGCCATCAGTCACCTTCTAGAAGAGGCCGTTACAAGCCTTATTGCGAGCCATACAATGGCCAAACCCAACCACTTAGGTACTAGTACGGATGAGTCAATTATTAAATCTTGAATGGATCCTACTCCCGATCTTGGCTCTATTTACGCAAGGCGGCATTGTGATAATGGTTATATCCACAATTATTTTTTTAATGTGGGCTGCAATCTTCGAACGCATTTACTTCTTTAGAAATCAATCTAGTCTCATAAAAGATTCGTATATCCGAGAGTGGAGAGAGTTAATTACATCTTCTACGCGCGTCGATAATAGATATCGTCAATTTTATTTGTCAAAATTTCGAAACGATTTACTCCATAACATTTCGTTAATAGAAATATTAATCTTGATTTGCCCATTACTGGGACTGCTAGGGACTGTCACCGGTATGATCGACGTTTTTGACGCAATGTCCGCGTCGACTAATGGTAGTGCTAGATTGTTAGCTGCCGGGGTATCTAAAGCAACCCTGCCAACTGTAGCAGGTATGGTCGCTGCAGTCTCGGGTCTTCTAGCAATAACCGTATTAAAAAATACAATGGGAAGACTAAATAGAGATTTTGGTAATAAACTACTTTTAACCCAAGTAGACAAATCATTATAAAGATGAAAAGAATAAAATCGATAATAGATGATGAAGAGGCTGAATCGGCTATAGATGTCACTCCAATGCTGGATGTGGTATTTATTATGCTAATTTTTTTTATAGTAACTGCTACTTTTGTAAAAGAAGCCGGAATAGACGTTAACCGATCTGCGGCGAAGACCGCAGTAGCTCAAAATAAAGCCCACATACTGGTGGCAATCGACTCAAAAAACTCTATCTGGGTCGACAAACGAGAAATTGATTTGCGCGCGGTCAAGCCCAACATACGGCGATTAATATCTTTGAACCCACAAGGAACCGTTATAGTGCAACCAGATAAGGCTTCCTATACAGATACTCTGATCTCTGTTATGGACGAAATCAGGGCAGCTGGAGTCACAAATATTGCTATTTCAGCAGAGAAACCTCGATAGACCTTAATGCTATGCGCTTGACTCCGGCTAACTCAAATTGGACCAAAACTCTGAAAACTTCCTCCATAGCATTTCTATGCGCTTTAATGACCACTATAGTCCTCCTCTCGTTGATCCAAGTGTTGGTTACAGGATCAAACAATACGGCAGAGCAGGCAACACCGTTTCACTTTGTCGATTTCATTGGAAGCACGCCGCAGGAAACAACGATCAAAAAGAAGGTAAAGCCTCCAAAACCCAAAAGGGATCAACAGCCGCCTCGGAATATTATTAATAGGCTACCCCCTTCTCAACTAAACTTATCGGATGAGCAACCAAGCAACATTGCTGTCATGGACGAATTGAAGCTTTCACCCCAATCGATGTCACTTATTAAATCTGGAGGAGAGATGCTGCCCATAGTAAAAGTGGCACCAGTCTATCCCCCTAGGGCACGCAATCGCGGACGTGAGGGTAACTGCGTAATTGAATTTAGTGTTATGGCGGATGGCTCTGTTGGCGATGCTTCGGTAGTGGCTGATCAATGTGATGCTCTCTTTAGTGCTGCCTCCTTGCGAGCTGTTAAAAATTTTAAATACAAACCGCGAATTGAAAACGGCATAGCCGTTACTGTCGCAGGAATACGTAATAAGTTCGTGTACCGCCTTGAGCAATAAGATGTCCCCGCCAACCTATTATGAGCCCTCTGTTTTAAAAAAGCTTTTTGCGCTGCTAATCATCTTGATTTTTAGCTTTCCACTGATAGGGGCAGAAAGAATTCCTAGCATTTCTATTGATTCGTATGGGGAAATTGCAGAAATACAGAAAATCCTAGACGATGAAAAATTTACCACAGGATTAAAATTAGCCCATCAATATTTGAACAAGAAAACAATCTCTGCATATGAAAAAGCTATAGGGTTAGGATTAAAAGGTCAGCTCCTCTATGGAAATGGGCAGCTAAATGAGTCTATAGCAATATACCGAGAGATACTAACATTGGAAGAAATTCCGAAGACGTTACGCTCAAACTCTCACCTAATTCTCTGTCAATTAATGGCAGTAAATGAGGAATACGATGACGCGCTCATTGAAATTTCAAAGCTTCAAAAAGTCGCCTTAGAAAATCCTGATGTTTTGACAGTACTAGAAAGTCAAATTCATCTATTGCAGGGTAATTATTCCATAGCCTTGAAAGCTATATTAAGAGTAATAAAGAAAACTCGAGCAAAAGGTCTAGTTCCTAAAGAAGAGTGGCTCCAGATCTTGCATGCATGTTACTTCCATGTCGAAAGATATATCGACATGGTAAAAATAATGGAGGAACTAAACGAAACGTACCCTAAAAGAGAATATACTCACAAATTGGCAGACAGCTATGGTCTTGCAGGGAAAAGTCAATCGCGTTTAGTAATACTGGAAGCCTTAAATGATATAGAGCCTCTGTCCAAAACCACAGACATTAAAGCATTAGTAAATCTGCATCTTTCAAATGGCGCACCTTACAAAGCTGCTAAAATTTTAGATCAGGCTCTAGAGCGAAAAGTGGTTCCAGCCTCAGAACTAAATCTTACGTTACTCGGTTACGCATGGCTGGAAGCTAAGGAAACAAACCTCGCACTTGGTCCTTTTGCACGGGCTGCTTCTTTATCGTCACATGGAAATATTCATCTACGAATTGCCCAGATGTTTGTCGACGAGGAAAAATGGTTAGATGCGTCTAATTGGATTAAGGAAGGGATCAGAAAAGGCAATCTCAATTCTGTCGCCGACGCAAATATAATGCTGGGAGTCATACTACTCAATCAACAAAAACTATCCGAATCAAGAAGCGCTTTCATCAAGGCAATTGATACCGGGGAGAGAACATTACTAGCCAGCAGATGGCTCAAGTATATTGACCGCCTTTAGCTACTGTTTCGCGAAGCTTTTTAGATCGCTTAGATTCTCTTGTATCTGAGACACTGACACACTTTTAGTCGACATTATCTTACGCACTGCCATGTGACATGAGGGATCGTTAATCGAATCTGCTCCTATGAGACGATCGTCTTTGAAATAAAATATAGAAAACCTGGTATCCCCAACTCTTCCTGCAGTCAAATATTTATCATAGTCCGTGTTAATGCCGGCTATCTGAAGTTTGGCGTCGTATTGATCCGACCAGAACCACGGAACTTGATCATAGACCGATTCTCCGCCCAACATTGTAGAGGCAGCTATCTTAGCCTGATCTACGGCATTTTGCACCGACTCTAACCGGACGGTTTTACCAGCAAACTGATTGAAATGCACAGTACAATCACCAGCTGCAACGATATTTGGGTCAGAGGTAAGACATCGGTTATCAACTATAATTCCTCGATCACACTTAAGTCCGGCTTCTAATGCAATCTCATCATTAGCTATGGCTCCTATGCCAGCCACAATAATGTCACAGTCCAAACTTTGCTGTTTGTTAGTGTAAATCTGTACAGTGTTATTACTGACTTCCACTTTATCAATGCGCTCGCCCAGACACAGCGAGACGTCATTTTCGCGATGTAAATCACTGTAAAACTCAGACAGCATTGGCGACACAACACGTCCCATGAGCCGATCTTCAGCCTCATAGACCGTTACGGCTTTACCCAGTTTCCGAGTCACGGCGGCAACCTCCAACCCAACAAAACCACCGCCTATAATAGCCACGCGCTCAACTTCTGCCAGCTTATTTCTTAAAGCAATACTGTCATTTAAGCTACGTATATAATGCACTTGTGCATTATTAGCAGCCCCTTCGCAATCAAGCTCTCTCACTCTTGTCCCAGTCGTCAAAGCCAGCTTTGTGTAATTTAACGTTCGGCCGCCTTCTAGGCGAACCCTTTTCGCTGACCTATCAATCGCAATCACTTTGGTGCCAAGCAGCGGTTCAATCGATTGTTTGTCGAAATGAGATTGAGGCCTAAAAAAAAGTCGTTGCTCGTCGACGTCACCTAACAAAAAAGACTTACTCAACGGCGGTCTTTGGTAAGGCAGAATATCTTCGTCGCCCACTAAAATTAGCTGACCGCAGAACCCAGAATTTCTGAGTGAATTACATACTTGAATTCCAGCCTGCCCCGCACCAATAACAACGAACACATCACCAGTCACGCCAGCAATCCTAAAACTGTTCAGATGGAATCGTTACAGTTAAATCCCCCAGCTCATCCGTCATACGAATTTGGCAACTCAAACGAGATCCAGGCAAGCGCTCTGCCGCGACGCACTCCAGCATATCTCCCTCCATATCGCTTAGATCTGGAAGCTTGCTCATATCACCTTCGTCTATATACACGTGACAGGTGGCACAAGCGCATCCTCCACCACATTCTGCCGGAATACCTTCGATAGAATTTTGCATCGCCGCCTCCATCAAACTCCAACCTACAGGGACTTCAATTGTGTTCGCACTCCCGTCGGCTTGACGGTATGTCACTTTACTCATAGTTCTCTTCTTCCTACATATTGGGGTAATTAGGTCCACCACCGCCTTCAGGAGTAATCCAGTTAATATTCTGGGTGGGATCTTTAATATCGCAGGTCTTACAATGGACGCAGTTTTGCGAATTTATTTGCAGTCTAGGCCCACTACCCTCTTCTACGTACTCGTAAACCCCGGCTGGACAGTAGCGCGCTTCTGGCCCATCAAAAATTTTGTAGTTAGTATCAAGAGCTATTGACGCATTTTTCAAGGTCAAATGGCACGGCTGACCTTCTTCATGGTTAGTGTTTGAGAGAAAAACAGACGATAATTTATCGAATGTAAGTTTCCCATCTGGTTTCGGATAATCAAGCGGCTTACATCTCTCAGCTGGCAAGAGCCCTTCGTGGTCAGCTTTGTGCGCGAATGTCCAAGGCGCGCGGCCTCGAAAAATATAAGTATCAATTGCAGAATAAGCCATTGCGGGAAATAAACCCCAGTGAAAGGAAGGCTTGATGTTTCTGACTTTTTTTAGCTCATCCCACAGCCATGTCCCTTCTAATCGTTGTCTGTAGCCCGTAACTTCATTAGCGATCGATTGGCTATCTTCCAAACTATCAAAAATTGCTTCAGCTGCCGTCATACCAGACTTCATTGCAGTGTGCGTACCTTTGATCTTTGGCAGATTTAAAAAACCCGCAGTGTCTCCGACTAACATTCCCCCGGGGAAAGTTAATTTAGGTATCGATTGGAATCCTCCCGCACTAATGGCTCTGGCACCGTAGGCAATTCTTTTACCGCCATCAAAAACAGAGCTTATTGCAGGATGAGTCTTAAATCGTTGCATTTCCTCAAACGGACTAAGGTAAGGGTTTCGATAATTCAAGCCTACGACAAATCCTATCGATACTAAATTATCGTCAAAATGGTACATCCAAGAACCACCATAGGTTTTCGTATCAAGAGGCCAACCAGTCGTATGAGTAATCTGACCTTTCTTGTGCTTGGCAGGATCTACTTCCCAGAGTTCTTTGATCCCTAGGCCAAATACTTGCGGGTCAGACTCAGAACGGAGGTTAAATCTCTCAAACAAAGTTTTAGTTAAAGAACCTCTAGCTCCTTCTGCAAAAATAGTTTGTTTCGCATGCAATTCCATACCACGCTCGAAATTAGGTCCTTCTGTCCCATCTTCAAGCATGCCCATGTCGCCAGTCGCTACACCTTTTACGACCCCCTGGTCATCGTAAAGAACCTCCGAAGCCGCGAAACCAGGATAAACCTCTACCTCTAATGCTTCGGCTTGTTCCGCGAGCCATCTGCACAAATTACCTAAACTGGCAATGAAATTTCCTTTATTGTGCATTTGCGGCGGAGTGGGCAACCTTAGGGCGCGTTTTTTGGTTAAATATAAAAAGCGGTCCTTTCCCGCAGGAGTATGCAGAGGTGCCCCTAATTCCGACCAGTTAGGGAACAATTCGGTCAAAGATCTCGGTTCTATAACGGCTCCAGACAATATATGCGCGCCAATTTCAGAAGCTTTCTCCAGCACGCAGACAGATATTTCTCTACCTGAGGCCAATCCGAGTTGCTTGAGGCGAATCGCGGCAGATAACCCTGATGGCCCTCCACCTACGATTACCACATCAAATTGCATAGATTCGCGTTCCATGGCTATCCTTTCTTATTGAGTGAGTCAGGTCGCAAGATCAACAGATTATCCGTCTAAAGCGTCCACCATTGCGGGAACCTCTTTAAACAAATCTCCCACCAAACCGTAGTCGGCAACCCCGAAGATCGGGGCCTCTTCATCCTTATTTATCGCTACTATTACTTTCGAATCCTTCATTCCCGCCAAGTGTTGGATAGCTCCAGATATACCGACAGCTATATAGACTGTGGGGGCAACTACTTTACCGGTCTGCCCTACTTGGTAGTCATTTGGCATATACCCAGCGTCAACAGCAGCCCTGGAAGCCCCTACTGCTGCGCCCAATTTATCCGCTAGAGCTTCGATAATAGAAAAATTTTCAGAGCTTCCAACTCCTCTTCCGCCAGACACAATTATATCTGCCGCCGCCAACTCTGGCCGATCAGATTTTGTGAGCTCTTCACCCACAAATGTTGACAATTCTAAATTTGAGGCTTCACTAACAACTTCTATGGTTGCTGTCCCACCAGTTGCTTTAGCAGCCTCAAACGCGGTGGTTCGGACTGTGATCGCTTTTTTATCGTCGGTCGATTGGACTGTCGCTATTATATTTCCGGCGTAAACTGGACGCACAAAAGTGTCGACGGACTCAACGCCGATAATGTCAGAAATTTGCGCGACATCAAGTAATGCCGAAACACGCGGCATAACATTTTTCCCTGTTGTCGTGGCGGCAGTCAGAAGGTGACTGTATCCTTCTGCTAAGCTTACGACGAGATCAGCAAGGTTTTCCGCTAAGCCGTTAGCATAAATCGCGGCATCGGCATGAAGTACTTTCCTGACACCATCAACGGTGGCTGCTTGTTCTGCCACCGAAGCGCATCCCTCACCTGCGACTAAAACATCCACTTCAGAATCGACCTCAATAGCAGCTGACACCGCATTTAAAGTAGCCGCGTTCAACTCAGAATTATTATGTTCTGCTACAACTAATACCGCCATTTCATATTACCTTTGCTTCGTTCCTAAGTTTTTCAATGAGTTCGTTTACATCCTCGACCTTAACTCCGCCCTCTCTTACAGGGGGTTCAGTCACCTTTACAGTAACGAGTCGTGGTTTTGTATCTACTCCTGTCTCCCCAGCTTCAATCACATCAAGAGGTTTTTTCTTAGCTTTCATTATATTGGGAAGCTTGACGTATCTAGGCTCATTTAATCGAAGATCTGTTGTGATGACTGCAGGCATCTTGAGATCAAGTGTCTGAATTCCACCATCTATCTCACGGCGAACATTTAGATTGCCCGATCCACCCAGTTCGACACCACAAGCAAATGTCCCTTGCGACCAACCTAGTAGCGCTGCTAGCATTTGTCCTACCTGATTTGAATCGTCGTCAATAGCCTGTTTCCCTACAATTACTAATTCAGGTTGTTCCTTTTCGACTACGAATTTCAAAAGCTTAGCTACCGCTAGTGGTTGAACTTCATCATCTGAGGACACCAAGACACCTCTATCAATCCCCATCGCCATCGCAGTTCGAAGAGTTTCTTGACACTGCTTAGGGCCAATAGAAACCGCCACAGTTTCACTCGCAACCCCAGCTTCTTGTAACCTGATTGCCTCCTCAACAGCTATTTCGTCAAACGGGTTCATTGACATTTTTACGTTGGCCAAATCTACATCAGACCCGTCCGCCTTAGGTCTAGCCTTAACGTTATAGTCGATGGCACGTTTCACAGCCACTAAAATCTTCATCAAATTCTCCATACGCTTAAAACAATCGATAGACACACACAATACTTCACTTTCTACGACCGGCGCAGGAATTTAGCTCTATGTGCGTTCGTGATAATACTCATATTATCAATAAAGCCGTCATCACAAAAGCGTAAATCCAATTATGTGACCAGCTGGCGATTAAAAGTTTCACTTAATTAATAAACAGCCCCAAGTTTGACTCCTCTCAAATCTAAAATGGTACAATTCTTGGTAAACCGCGTATCACGAAACATAGACCTAAGGAAATTACTGTATATGACTAATTCTGCCGAAAAAAGTAAGGATCACAATGTCAAGGCAACAGCTGAAGCTCGGTTCAACTGGGAAGATCCACTTTATTTAAACGAGAACTTAAGCGAAGAGGAGAAAATGCTTGCCGAAGCTGCCAATCAGTTTTGTCAGGATCGTTTGATGTCGCGAGTTCTTGAGGCACACCGTTACGAGCGTTTTGACCGTGAAATCATGACCGAGTTTGGCGAGCATGGATTCTTAGGTGCAACAATCCCTGAACAGTATGGAGGAGCTGGATTATCTTACGTTGACTACGGGCTCATCGCCCGCGAAGTGGAACGCGTTGACTCTGGCTACCGTTCCGCTATGAGTGTGCAATCAAGCTTAGTGATGCACCCCATATTCGCCTACGGCACCGAATCACAGAGACAAAAATATTTGCCTCAGCTTGCCTCCGGAAAATGGGTCGGCTGTTTTGGCCTAACCGAGCCTGATCATGGATCTGACCCAGGAGGCATGAAAACTAGAGCTAAGAAAGTTTCAGGAGGCTATAAAATCAGCGGAAATAAAATGTGGATCTCTAACGCCCCTATTGCTGATGTTTTTGTGGTGTGGGCTAAAACCGACGATGAGATAATTCGAGGCTTTGTGTTAGAACGGGACATGCCAGGTTTAAGTACGCCAAAGATTGAAGGCAAGTTTTCGCTGAGAGCGTCAGTCACTGGTGAAATAGCGATGGATGAAGTACATGTTTCAGAGGAACATCTCTTGCCGAATGTGGAGGGGTTAAAAGGGCCTTTCGGATGTCTTAACAG
>Ga0315331_10003392_pt1 | contig 12038 bp, 6 predicted proteins | sample M160m34915metaG_FD_203456 | JGI IMG/M metagenome (GOLD analysis project Ga0315331, IMG submission 203456) | Ammonia-oxidizing marine archaeal communities from Monterey Bay, California, United States - M1 60m 34915 | ecosystem: Environmental > Aquatic > Marine > Intertidal zone | place: USA...
CAATGGCACATTAAAGGTTTCTATTTGAACTTAGGTGCCAGATGAGTACCCGCCCTCGTCACCTACTAACCCATTGCTTTTCATTCGCGTGTGCCGGTCGGCGTACCGTCGCGGGCGCATTGCGTCGTCCCGCGACTTCCCCGCACCAAACGGCCGCGGATGCGGATGCGGCTTCTGTGTCTCCTGTGTTCTGTCTGGCAAGTAGGCGGAGCCGGAAGCAGGTTAACGGATTCCGAGGCGTAGCCTCGAAGGAGCGAGGCGGAGCCGCGACTGAGTGGCGGTAGTGTAGAACGGGTGAGCTCCAGCAATGTCGTTCTTCGATCTTTGGTATCATTTTCCAAACGCTACTTCGTCACTACCGTCTAACCCCGTTGGACCGATGCCTGAAGCTAACTTCGATCCGTATCACAAATGGCTTGGCGTTCCTCCCGAGGAGCAACCTCCGAATCACTATCGGTTGCTTGGAATTCAAATGTTTGAATCCGACCCAGATGTGATTGAGTCAGCTGCAACCCGACAGATTACGCATGTACGCTCTTTTGCTATTGGAAAACAGGGAGAATTCTCTCAGGCAATTTTGAATGAACTCGCAGCAGCCAAACTATGTTTACTTTTGCCCGCGAGAAAAAGAGAATACGACATTTCTCTAAATAAACCACACGCGGGAGCTCAAGCTGTTGAAACGGTTCACTGCCCTGCATGCGATGCAAGCTTGGCGATCAACAAAACGCTTTATGGCAAGTTGGTAAAGTGTCCGAAATGTAGTGCGACTTGTCAAATTTCAGTTGATGGCAAAGAGGCCAGCGAAGAATCAGGTGTAAACGGAAGCGAAGGGAATTCTCTGTTCGATGCGTTTCCCAAACCGGAGATGCAAGCATCCGCGCGTACCTTTACAGGAGTGGCAGGTCCGAAACGCAAATCCACTAAAGGTTCGCGCAACGGAAAGTCGGCTTTGAAATGGATTGTCGTTGTCGCGGTACCAACGGGAGCAATTTGTGGTATCGCTCTAGCTGCCTTGCTTCTTTGGGTGCTTTTCAAAAAAGATCCTCTTGGCATTATGGTTGCAGATACCAATGTGCAACAACCTAATCGGATCGCATCAACACCGATCAAGCCGACTGACAAAAAAGTACCGCTACTTTCGAGCGTAAATTCAATTGGAGGCAATGCCAGCAGTTCTTCCGGATTGAAGCAAGGTACTGAACCATCTCCTCCAGCCGCCGTTGCGCCCTTTGATGCTGTGACGGCAAAGGAGCACCAACATTCATGGATTCACGAATCCCTAATCGCTCAGTTTGACTTGGATAACGGTGATCTTAGAAATGTAGTATCTGGATGTGTCGGACATTGGCGAGACGGAGATAGGGCCAAGGGACGATGGGTTAGTTCCTTTAAGAGAATTCCAACGCACAAGACAATACCGGACAGGTTTGGAAACCCTATAGGGGCAGTGTCGGGGCTCTTTGGTCTAGATCGCCAGTATTCTCTCAAGACATTTACGATTGCGGTTTGGTTTCGATGGATTGAAGATCATCCCACTGACCAGTATCAAGTTTTGATTGGAAAGTGCGCAAAGGAGCATCTCCACAACTGTAATTACATGCTTTCCGTTGCAAACTTAGGAGCGGGTGAAAACGGCGGATCTCTTCAAGCGACCGTGTCAGGCGGTGCGGGAAAAGAATCAGGTCTTTCGAGCGGGGCACTTCAGGTGACAGACAAACAATGGCACCATGCGGTTTTGGTTTGCGATTACAAACTTTCTGAGATCTCACTCTATCTAGACGGAAAACAGGTTGACAATACAAAATTGATTGATGGCGTCGACACATCTGAAGCACATGCTTTCGTGGGTTTTTGGCGAGGATACAACTGGTGTTATGGCATCTTTACCGGCGATCTTGATGATCTCAGAATTTATAATGCGCCACTAACAAACACGCAGGTAGCAAAACTCTTTGCGTACGAGTCCACAACGCCACCGGCTCCCATGCCGTCAATCGCTCCTCTTTCCACAATAGAACAGGCAGTAATGCACCAGCGGGCGTGGGCTGACCATCTCGAAGTGCCTGTTGTTTCAACGAACAGCATTGGCATGAAGTTCGCAGTCATTCCCCCAGGGGAAGCCGCGATGGGCTCACCTGAGCATGCAACCGGTCGCACGGACGATGAAACACTCCACAGAGTAACGCTAAGACAACCATTCCAGATGGGCGTTCACGAGGTAACACAGGAACAGTACCGGAAGGTGATGCGGACCAGTCCCAGTACATCCAACGGACCTGATAACCCTGTGCAGCAGGTGTCATGGAGCAACGCAGCCGAATTCTGTCGCAGGCTGAGTTCGTTACCAGCAGAGGTGGCGTCTGGCCGTGTTTACCGGTTGCCAACAGAAGCAGAATGGGAATACGCATGCCGTGCCGGAACGGATACCGCATACAGTTTTGGTGATAGCGATGCTGAGTTCCGCGATTACGCCTGGTTCGTGAGCAGTAGCAACGGTACTGTGCATCCGGTTGGCCTTAAAAAGCCGAATCGATGGGGTCTGTACGACATGCACGGGAACGTATCGGAGTGGTGTCAAGATTGGTATGGAGCTTACCCTGACCGCGCCGTAACGGATCCTACGGGTGCTGGTACTGGCTCACTCCGCGTGTACCGTGGCGGCGGCTGTCTGGACTACGCTGTGAATTGTCAGTCGGCACGCCGCAAAAGGCGGAACCCGTCCGATCGCCTCGATGACCTCGGCTTTCGTGTGGTCCAGATCTCTCTGGGCAAGTAAGCGCAGCTGCGTCTTCCTTAAACCGTGTCGTTCGTGGCGGCAAGAACAGATTCAGCCAACGTTATTGTTATTCATTCTCAGGTTCTCATACCCAACCACGTAGACGCAGTTGGGGCGTTGGCTTTTGTTTGTGCATGAGTTTGTCTGGCAATCAGCTTGATTCTATTAGCAACCTACCTGACTTGGTTCCAAAACGTCCCAGCTCTGAAGAATCCGCACTTGAACTGATGTTGGCAAAAGACAGACTTTCGATTGACTTGGGGAAGGGGCCTGCAGACGCGATGCCAGGCGGCAGCCGTGGAAAGGGCGGGGCTGCTCAAAAGCGGGACGCAAAGGATGAGCTGCAGGAAATGAAATAGGCGGGCGATCACTTGCGAACCCAATCAAACGAAAATTACTCATTGAGAGCCGATTGATTTACAGAGCGTCAGCGGAACGTTTGGTGCGAAGTCAGAGCAGCAAATTCTCGATTTCGGCGTTCGGCAAGTCGGGTTTCCGAAGTTCGAATTTACTCCGCTAGAGCCTGCCTCAACTGAGCGATTTCGAGCGAGATGTTTTCGGTGTTCTTTGGTCGAATATTTTCCTTGAAGCATTGTCGCCCTAAAACGATGCAACTGAAGCGTGCTTGCGACTCGGTGCGGGAAAGTTGACTCTTTGCTACTGCAAGTTTGCTGCTCAATTGAACTAGATCATGGTGGCTCTTTACATTGGGCTTAGCAAGTTCTGCTTTTGACATCATATCCTTTGCTGCACGGTATGCTGCCATCGCTTGCTGGGTCACAAGCTGCGGACGTTGCAGTGAGTCAGGCAATGCCATTGCAACTGCCGCGTTGCCCGTCATGAGGTAAAGTTCATCTAAACGCTTGAGAATGCTTCCAGGGTCACCCTGCACAACGTTCTCGGCCGTGGTAAGAATACGCCGTTTCCAAATTGACAGATCCTCAAGTTCAGCCGACTGTGGCCGCTCAATTTCAACAACTGCTGTTTGCCGAGAAGCTTGGAGCCTCGCGTGCACCGAAAGGCGACCGTCAGCCGCATATTCATAGAAAACTTCGACCTTACTACCGGCCGGTAAGTTTGGAGGTAAATCGCGGATTACGCATGCGCCTAGTTCAATGCAGTTGGCAGGTTGCATGCTCTCACCCTCGAGGACAACAATGCGAACGCTGGATTGATTGTCGATGCTTGTGCTGAAGAGTTTCCCCTTACGGCAAGGGAGCGGTGTGTTCTTCGGGATGATGATTGCATTGGCATGCCGCTTTGTCGCACGGTCAACCCCACGCACGCCCAAGCTGTGCGAGTTTACATTAATGAGTTCGCAATTCCGTAGGTTGGAATGTTGATGTTTCAGTAACATCGCTGCGTGAATTGCAGCCCCATGCGCGACTGCCTGATCAGGTGACAAAGAGCGGTCTGGACTCTGTCCGGACAGTTTTTCAAGCATCGCAGAAACGGCGGGCATTCTGCTGGATCCGCCTACCAGCAGAACGCGATCAATGTCATTCCATTGAAGGCCCGCGTTTTGCAGGACAAGTTCAGTGGTTGTCTCGCTCCTTGCAAGAAGGTCTCGAGTCAAGTCTTCTAATTTGTCTCGCGTGAGTTCAATACGCGAACGCAGTCCCATATGGCCGATGATGACTGTCGTCTTGAGTCGCTGCGAAAGTGTATGCTTGGCTTTCTCCGCCTCAATCCATAATTGAGCTGCCTCCTGAGGATCAGCTCGCACATCGACCCCGTGCTCCTCGATGAATGACTTCGCGAGAAACGCGACGATACGCTCATCAAAGTCCTTGCCGCCAAGCTGTACGTCTCCGTCTGTAGCTATGGCTCGATAGGTGTTGTTTGTGATTTCGAGAATGGTGACATCAAACGTCCCACCACCCAAATCATACACGAGGAGTCGTGTTGGCTTGTTTGGGGATTGCGCTGTGGGATCTAGCAATCCTTGTTGATAACCATAGGCAAGGGCTGCTGCAGTTGGTTCGTTGATAATATCCAACACTTCAAGACCAGCCAATGCTCCGGCATCCTGAGTAGCTTTTCGGCGACCTTCGTCATAAAAAGCGGGCACTGTGATTACCGCTTTCTTGATGTCACCAACGGCAACCTCGGCATCCTGCTTCAACTGCTCCAAGACGAATGCATTCAATACCTGTGGCGGAACGTCAACTCCACGCAGTCCACTTCGGTACACGGGACCACCCATGTCACGTTTAAAACAGTCCGCGAAGTCGTGCGGCTCCATAGTTGAGGCATTTACAGCTTCGCGACCGACGATTACATCATGCTCATCCATCAAAAGAGCAGTGGGTGTGATGAACTCACCGTCTTGGTTTTCAAGGCAGTAGGGTGTGCCTGTCTTGTCAATGGATGCTATCGCCGAGTACGTTGTCCCAAGATCAATTCCGATTGGTGGGTGCACGTCTTGGCCTGACTGGCTGTTCCGCTGTGTGTTGGTTTGCTGAGTGGTCATTGCGTTTTCGAATGGTCATACACGGACACCCAAAAATCAGTGCCGATGTTATGTAGGAAACTTTGCGCCGCTACGGTTTCTGTGGCGTAATAGACGCCAGGAGACTCCGTCTCCTCATTCAAGGGTGCGCTGAATGTGTAAACACCTACGACTTCGCTTTGAGTATTAACTAGGACCCCACCGAAGTTATTTGTTTGCATTGCGCCTTCCAGTTGAAGCAGCAAGGGAGAGCTCGCAGAGATTGTTTGTGAGTTTTTTGGTGGAATGCGAGCTTTTAATTTAGATTCATGTCGCGTTGGCCTGAGCCTGGAAAGGTTGGTGAGCGTCTTTCCATTAATGGGATACCCGAGGCAGGTGAATGTCTCTGCGTTGATTTGTCCTTGCCTTGTTTTACGCAATGGAACTGATGAAAGCATCGCATCGGCTGTCTTTAAAATAGCAAGATCGAAATAAGCTTGCTGTAGTGCGCGACCTTCTGCATCCGCGCGTTGAATGGCGTCGTGGTAAATCCGGTGTACCTGGACGGATTCGATTTTGTTGCTCTGCACATCTGTTTCGGGATCCGATGCGGTTGTAAGAGCTGCGATAGTCCAATCGCGTTTTTCCGCATCTATCAACGCCATTGCTACAGTCGCGCTGGTCAACAATGTATAGGGTGCGATGGAACAGGCAGTTCCAAGAGGTAGATAGGATTGTTCTGGTTCAGTTTGGGCTGCAAGCAAATAAATGGAGTCGAAGACAGTTGGTTTCAACGTTGTTTTGTTATCCCCACACTTCACCTGTAAAGACACCATACCGCGTTTCAATGACCCCGGTGAGCCTGTGGATTCAACTAAAAACGGAATGTCTATTGACTGCCCCGCAAGCCGTGGCGGCACGGCCCATGTTAGCAGTCCACTCAGAGGATCAATCACGACACCTCGTGGAGTGTTAGAGTCGGTTTGAAAAGAAAGCGTTTTGTTGGCGGCATTTAAAATGCTTTGAGATAAATCTAATGCATATGTGGGTGTTGTAAGAATATCCACCGTCTTTGGTTCAAAAACCGCTATTTTGAAGTCAGTCTTGCTTGTAGCGGAGATCTTCGGCGTGCGGTCCGGAGTTGAGGCACTTGACTGCCGTGAAGCGTCAGTTGATGTTCTGGGTTTCTGGTCAGTTGCATCTACAGGTTTGCTCTCTTGTCGGGGTTGGAGATCTAAAGCAGAACCGTTTGGACGGGTAGTTGCCGGGGTTGCAATCACGCCTAGCGGATCTTTTTTCCAGATGACCCAAAGTAAAACCACTGCGATACAGATTCCAGCGAGCCCTCCCGCTGGGACTGCGATGAAAGTTATCAAGTATGCAAAGCTATTACGTGGCCGTTTCCTTGGTTTCCGTTTTTCTCGCGGAATCGATTTGCTATTTTGCACGTGCTTAACAGGAATCTGGCGACTAGGCGGTCGCGTTTCCGTAGACTCATGTCTAGGCGCGTCGCGGCTCTTATCGAGTGAATCAAGTGTGTTATGATGGACCGGCTTTTTGGAGCAAGGCTCCGAAGTAGGACGAACCTCTGAATCAGCAGGTATAGGTTCAACGGCTGTGCTGTCGGATAGCTGATTATTTTCTGGAAGCAGTGATGCTTGTTCAGTGGACTTGCTAAACTCCAGTTCAAATTGCAAGTCGGGGCCATCTTGTGACAAGCGAATAAGGTCACCTGAACGCAGCCCCGCATCAGCGCGGACAAGATCTTGGTTAATGAATACCGGCTTTTCGCTATAATTGAACAAACGCCACCGGTCGTCACGCAGTTCCAAGCGGATACGTTGGCCTCGGATTTCGGGATCAGATTCCAAATTGAATCTCATAAGATTGTCTGTATCCGAGCCAATCCCTATGACTTTTTCCCTGGTTTCCAGGACATGTCCTTGCAAACTACCTGAAAGCACGATGAGTCTGACCGCCATGTTCAAAAGTCCTTATCTAAGCAAGGGGTCAACGTCAGTGATGAATTCGAGGTAGATCACCCGCAGCGATTGGTAGAGCCTTGCGTACAGGTCAGTTTTTGCCGCGGGAGCGCTAGCGAATTTGACATTGTGCGTAGAGCAATATCGTAATAGGTCGGTTAGGGTGTCACCGTCGAACTGAAAGCCTAACTGATATGCACTTGGGTCCTTCGCCGAAAACGCAAGCAGCGCGCCCGCGCGTTGGTTCTGCACAAAGCGATGGCCGGTCTCCTTGACGTACACTAGGCCTGCGAGATCCATGGTTTTTAATTCTTTTACCCGATCCCACGTGTAATAACGCTCGAAAATTTCGGCCAGTTCCGCAAGAGTGCGATTCAACTCTTCAAAAGTTTTAAGGGTCAGATTGCCGTTTTTTATCTCGTTCTGAGTTTGCAACCGAATGTAGTCATACCGCGAGCGGATAGCGTCGAACTCACTAGGGTCAAACACTTTCGGCCAGATTGAATCCACAAGAATAGGCTTGGAAAGTGTGAACGTGTTGCCGCTCCCCGCATTCATTCGGATGCCCGCAACGTCGTCGGGGGTTAACTCCATGTCGCGACTCTTCATAACGGATTCGTCAGCGACAAAAAGTGCGGCGAAGGAGTTTTGGTTACCCATCAGAGTGTTGAGCATATAGTTCAGCTCCTCTACTGGGTCTGCTACTGTGTCTCCAAATTGGATGCGTTTGTGGTAAGCAAGCGCAATGGATGTTTTTCTTTCCTGATAGTCTTTCCTCAGTTCGTCACGGTACTCGCGATTGAGTTTTTTGCGTTCAAAGTAAGTTTCTACCCAGATCATGGAATTTTCCATTGCGATGCGGTCAGATTCGAGATTAATCTGTCGAGCAGCCGCGGCGGACTTGAGATACTCGCCTTGGGCGTTAATCCGGTTGGCCACCGCATTGATGTAAGTCGACAGAACCGACGCTCCCGATGTTCTGGGTAAGATAACGTTCCCGTATATTTGTACTTGCGTTTGCGCTTGTGCTCGCGACCTAATATTACCAAATGACATTGCTACCAAGATCGCGGCGAGCGTGGCTGCGAACGCCGCAACATCCATGAGTGGTGCGTTGGTTTTGATGGAAAAAGTGGATGTGGGTCTCATCTACGCACCAATGCTGCCGACGGAGTAAAACGACCTACCGAAAATAGCAAATCTCGAGGGCCACCAGAATATTGACACGATAGTCTAGTTAAGTATCGTCCTTCGTGTCGATAGCTTCAGTCGAGTCATAGGCGAGCGGAATCAGATCGATAAATTTCCCTCCGAGCCTGTAAATACCTACTCAAAAGGTTCCATGTGCGTCGCAAAGATTGCGTGGCGTGTGAGATGACTGAGAGCAGAAAGTGCCTAAAATTTGCACCTTTTAGAGAATTTGCCGGTCGACCAAGTAATCTATCACGATGCAGTAGAGTTTTGCGAGCGACTTTCTGCTTTGCCAGTTGAACGCGCCGCCGGCCATGTTTATCACTTACCCACCGAAGCACAGTGGGAGTACGCCTGCTGTGGCGGCGCGACAACCAAATATAGCTTTGGCGACGATGACGAGGTCCTCACGAGTTATGCATGGTATGCGGATAACTCAAAAAAGCAGAGTCACGCAGTAGGCCTGAGGCAACCAAATTATTGGGGACTGAGTGATATGCACGGCAACGTTTGGGAGTGGTGCCAAGATTGGCACGGGATCTATACTTCTCGTGCTTTGACAGACCCCTCTGGTCCTGCGAAAGGGTCAGATCGCATCTGCCGAGGCGGAAGCTGGGGTTCGTATCCGCAGTTTTGTGAAACAAGACTGCGTCTCTGGTGTTTTCCAGCGTATCGCAGCCCCTTCGTTGGTTTTCGCGTTGCCGTCACACTCTCACTCCAATAATCGGAGCCATGACGGAGACGTGGATGCGCGGGACGCCGAATCTCCTAAAATGTAGATCTTCGAGTTTTGCTATACTTCTCCCGGAGCCACCGCGTAACAGCCGCCTGACCTCAACTAGCAATGTCTAACCCCAACTTCGATCCGTACCACGAATGGCTGGGGATCCCTCCGGAAGAACAGCCAGCCAACCACTACCGGTTGCTCGGGCTGGAGCTGTTTGAGACAGATCGGGGTGTAATTGAGTCGGTATCCCTTAAGCAAATCGCCCATGTTCGCACGTTCGCGATTGGAACAAACTCGGAGGCATCCCAACTACTGCTGAATGAGTTATCCGCTGCCCGGGTAACGCTGCTTAATGCTGTGCAGAAGGCGGAGTACGACCAAGAGTTGCGGCAGCAGTTGAGCTCGAAACGTTTGGAGCAATCATCAGCAACCGCTGAAAATCTGGAGGCAGTGCCAGCGGTCATCGATGTCGAACCCGCGCGGCTTCCAAGAAAACCCCAGCGACGCCTTTCACGCTCCTTCAATGAGGTCAACGCCAGTCCATCTGATCCAAGTGAGAAGCGTAAACTTTACATTCGGATCGGAGGTGCCATCCTACTGGGGTATTTGGTTTTTATGGGCATCTTGTTTTTTATTCGGGTCCGCGGTGTCTCGCAGGAGATTGCCATGGCTCTGAACCGTGGGGACTACTCGCGAGTGTTGGAGCTCGATCCCGATAATCCAGCTGCACTATCAATGCAACAGTCCGCTTCGGATTTGGCAGACGCCCTCGCACAGAAGGATTACAAGCGAGCTTTGAGTATCGATCCCTACAACGCAGAAGCTCTGATACTAAAGCGGGAAGATCTTTTAGGTGCTTTGCTTGCACATGATTATGAGAAGGCCCTCGATATAGACCCTAAGAATGCAGAAGCAATTAGCCAACAAAAAGAAGCTGCTGCTCAACAAGCTGTAGCGAACGGTGATTACAGGCAAGCTTTAGAACTGGATCCAACAAATCGTGAAGCGTTGGCAATGAAAAAATCTGCGTCGGAGCTTGAGAAGGACGCTGAAATTGAGGAGGCACTTAAGGCTGGTGATTACGCGCGAGCATTGCGACTTGATCCTAGCAACGCTGAGGCTTGGGAACTGAAGAAGTCAATGGATATTCAGCAAGCCTTGGCGAGGGGTGATGACGCTCGTGCTTTGAAAAGCGATCCGAATAGCGCTGAAGCGTTGGAAATGAAGAATGCCGCGGACATTCAGCAGGCTTGGGCGGATGGTGATTATAGTCTTGCACAAGAGCTTGATGCATCGACTGCTGACGCAGTTGCAATGGCAACTTTGGATGCATCTCGGAGGTCTCATGGAACCAGGCCTGAAGGCGGCGACTTGGCGGGCTTGCCCCCAGCGTCCGAGGGTGCCCCCATTCTTGAATTCATCTGTCACAGCAAGCAGGTTTGGCCGGCGTTTCCATTCAACATAGTGAAACTCCAAGTCAAAGCGATTCTGAACTCAGGTGCGGCGTACAGCCCAACGACAAAAAACATTGACGCCGTAAAGTTCAAGAAACACTACGAGGCAGGCAAGCCCGGCGTTGATAATTATTTCACCTATAATTACTACATGCAGCAAGGAGAGCCTCGCGTTCGACTTCTTCCACGTAAAGGCAGGGGGCGATCCATAGAAGAAGTGGGTGACCCAACGTCTCCTCTAGCCCGCGTATTCAGCTCCCTCCAGCGCAGCAATGGAGCTGCTCGCTTCTATGTTCAGCCGGACAGTTACGACACTTTTGTTTCGGCCCGCAAATTCTGCATACAGAACAAAATTCTCGCTCGCTGGAGTTTTGAGGATGCTGATTGGACACTGACACGTAATGACCCGGGAGGATTCGTTCTCGGACCACTAAACGCAGCTAGTTCTGACAACAGAAATCCAGACACATCGCCAACTGACGCCAGCACCTCACCCGCCGCACCCAGCACCGCACCCCCACCAGCGATCGCACCCTTCGATGCCGCGAAGTCAAAAGAACACCAAGAGGCGTGGGCAAAGTACTTGGGTGTTGAAGTTAAAACTGAGAACTCCATTGGAATGCAGCTGAGTGTGATACCAGCGGGTACATTCACCATGGGTGAGGGTGATGGTGCTCACGAGGTGACTCTCACCAAGCCTTTTATGCTCGGCACGTATGAGGTAACTCAGGCTCAGTACAAAAAGGTGATGGGCGTTAATCCCAGCAAGTTCAAGGGTGCAAAGAATCCAGTCGAGATGGTGAGCTGGTCAGACGCAGTAGAGTTTTGCCGCAAGTTAAGTGAATTGCCAGCGGAGAAAGCAGCAGGTCGCGTTTACCGCCTGCCAACTGAAGCGGAGTGGGAGTTTGCGTGCCGTGCGGGGACGACCACAAAGCATTATTGGGGCGAAGAAATCAACCTCCTTGGACGCTTCGCTTGGATCAGGAGCAACTCGCGTAAAACAACTCATCCCGTTGGTGAAAAGATTGCAAACGCCTGGTCCCTGTACGATATGAACGGAAACGTTCATGAGTGGTGCGAGGACTGGTTCGCTAGCCACCCACGAAAACCTACGGTCGATCCACATGGCCCAACATCAGGTGCTAAACATGTATACAGAGGTGGAGGCTGGAATGAGCTAACACGCGACTGTAATTCACTTTATCGAGCATCCGGCAACCCACATTCATGCCTTGGCTTTCGTGTTTCCCTGAGTCCGTCTGGCAAGTAGGCGGAGCCCGAAGCAGGTGAACGGAGTCCGAGGCGTAGGCTCCAAAGGAGCGATGCGGAGCCGCGACTGAGATGCCGTAGCTTCGGACGGGTGAGCTCCAGCAATGTCGTTCTTCGATCTTTGGTATCATTTCCCAACGCTACTTCGTCACTCCCATCTAGCCCCGTTGGACCGATGCCTGAAGCTAATTTCGATCCGTATCAC
>Ga0315331_10003395_pt1 | contig 12034 bp, 15 predicted proteins | sample M160m34915metaG_FD_203456 | JGI IMG/M metagenome (GOLD analysis project Ga0315331, IMG submission 203456) | Ammonia-oxidizing marine archaeal communities from Monterey Bay, California, United States - M1 60m 34915 | ecosystem: Environmental > Aquatic > Marine > Intertidal zone | place: USA...
TCGGAGGAACTCGCTGTCGATGCGACGCTCCTTGTCTACGAAGTTTCCGGCCGACAACCAGCCAAAGAACAGCAGCAACATCCCGACAAGGATTGTGCGCGCGCGCAAGCTCACGAATCGCCCCCTTTCATCTCCGCCTTCCCTCCGGCCTTCGACACCGAGGTGATCGCCGAGCGCTGGATCTTCACCCGAACACGCTCGCCGTTCTTGAGCACCGCGATCTCAACCGTAACGATGTCGTCAGTGGCCCCAGTGATGAGTCCCTGGATTCCGCCAGTGGTGACGACCTCATCTCCCTTTTCGGCAGACTTGATCGCGGCCTCCAACTGCTTTCGCTTCTGACTTTCCGGACGGAGGACCAGCAAATACATGATGAGGAGCACCGACCCCATCATTAGGAAGAAACTTCCGTCCACAGGGGACGATTGCGCCTGCAACAGAACGCCGCTCACCATACTGCTCATCTCTCCCGTCCCCCTTCAGCAAACTTGGCCGCGATCGAGGCGTTCGGCAGTATCGCCATCGTCGCCCCCGGATAAAAAGTTGCCAGGATCTCTCGGTGATCGGCGCCCCGCCGCGCCATCGAGCGTGCGCCCCACTGGCTCATCCCAACGCCATGCCCATGACCCGACCCCACGAACACGATCTCTGCGGGGTCACCCCGCACCTCGAACAACGTGCTCTTCAAAATGTTCAGGCCGACCGCGTCGCGCAGCAATTGCCCTGCGAACTCCACGGTCCCCTCGGACCCGCGCACGCGAACCTGCTTCACCCTACCGCTGGGCCAGCGCGAGAGGACCTCGACCTCCGGCTGCGCCCCAACGTCTACCCCGCGCTCGACCAGCAATCGACGCAGTGTCGGGCGCGAGAGGCTCGCGCGCCAGTAGGTCGACGGGGCCTCGTCTTCATCTCGCACCACTTGACTCTGCAGGTAGGGCAGCGACCGCCCCCAGACCTCCTCGGAGCCCGCCGTCCGCCCGCCGGACGCCGAATGGAACACCGCGAGGATGGGCGCTCCATGGTGCGCCAGATATTCGCCCCGCGTCGCCGCGACCGCCGAGCGGACCGAGGGGACCACCGCCGCGTCTCCGCCGAAGAGCTGGCTCATGACGGTCGCTTCGAGGTCGTAGTCCGGGTCTGTCGGGCGGCGGACGGCATAGAGCGCGTACGTGCGACTCACGACCGCCTGAGCGCGCAGGGCATCGGCAGACCAGCTCGTTGGCATCTCTCTGCCGACCGTCCCTTCGACGTACGCCTCCAGTGGGACATGCGCGACGACGAGGATCTCTTCAGCGCGACGAACGAAGCGTACGCGGCCACGTGCCCGCCAGCCCAGCACCTGCTGCACGCCAGGGCGCGGGGTCTCCCAGTGATCGCCGACAGGCAGTCCGTTGACCCGCAGCCCCGTCTTGCCGTGTCGCGCGACCCGGTAAGTCGCCCCGCCAGCGCCTTCAAGGGTGATGGTGTCTTGGGAACTCTCGAGGAGCACGCGCACGAGGGGCGAATTCGCGGCCGCCTGCGCGGCCACGCACTGGGCCAACACGGCGAGCACAATGCCGCCAACTGCTTGTCGCCAAAGCGTTCGTGTCACCCCCGCCTCCGCGCGGAGGTGTCGCACGCCTTCCAACGCGGGTCAAGCGACGTAACCCAACATCAGCGGGAACCCAAGCCAAAGCGGGGGCCATGCACTACAGGTCGCGCTGAATGGCCTCTGCCTTGTTGGTATCCTCCCACGGAAAGCCCTGATCCTCGCGGCCGAAGTGTCCGTGGAAAGAAGTGGCGCGATAGATCGGGCGCCGCAGGTCCAGCATCTCGTCGATGCCTCGGGGCGTGAGGTCGAAGTGCTTGCGAACTAGGTGCTCGAGGCGATCCGCGTCGAGAGAACTCGAGCCGAACGTGTCAACCCGGATCGACACAGGCTCCGCCACCCCGATGGCGTAGGCAAGCTGCACCTCGCAGCGCTTCGCAGCCCCGGCGGCCACGAGATTCTTTGCGACGTAGCGAGCCGCATACGCGGCGCTGCGGTCGACTTTCGACGGGTCCTTGCCAGAGAACGCGCCGCCCCCGTGCCGACCCATCCCCCCGTAGGTGTCGACGATGATCTTGCGCCCGGTCAGACCCGCGTCCCCCATGGGGCCTCCGACCACGAAACGGCCAGTCGGGTTGACGTGAAAGATCGTGTCGTCATCGAGCAGCGACGCGGGGATGCTCGGCTGGATCACCTTCTCGATGATGTCCTTCCGCAGCTCATCGTACTTAACCTCCGGTGCGTGCTGAGTCGATACGACGACCGCGTCGACCCGCATCGGCTGCGAATCGTCATCGTACTGCACCGTCACCTGCGACTTCGCGTCGGGGCGCAGGTAATCGATCTCGCCCGATTCGAAGTGCTGACGGTGCGTCTCGATCAAGCGATGCGCCAGACGAATCGGAGCCGGCATCAACTCCGGCGTCTCATCGCACGCAAAACCAAACATCATCCCCTGGTCACCAGCGCCCTGCTCTTTGTGCAGGCCCTCGCCTTCGGTCACCCCCTGTGAAATATCAGGAGACTGCTTGCCCAGCGCGACCTGAACGGCGCAGGTCGCCGCATCGAAACCCATGTCCGAGTCCGTGTACCCGATGTCCGAAACGACGCCCCGAATCAGCGAGGGGAGATCGACCTGCGCGGCGGTCGTCACCTCGCCAAGGACCATCACCAGTCCGGTCGTCGTCGCCGTCTCGCAGGCCACGCGCGACGTCGGGTCCTGCTCGAGGAGTGCATCCAGGACGGCGTCCGACACCTGGTCGCACATCTTGTCGGGGTGGCCCATCGATACGGACTCTGAAGTAAAGAAGCGTCGAGAGGCCATCAGGGGTTCTCCAATGCAACGTTCGAGGATCAATGCCGTCGGGTCCGGTCGACCCCCAAGGCCGGCCGCCCCAACCGGGCTCGCCGCAGCAGCGTACGCTAGAGGATCAGCCGCTTCAATCGCTCTCGGCCTCGATGACGGCCCCCATCGCCCGAATGGCCTCCTTCGCGTCAGCCCCGCGGCAGCGGACCGTCAGCCGGGTGCCCTCCGTCGCTGCGAGCGAAAGGATCGACAGCACGCTCCGACCGCTCACCCATTCGCCCTTGCAGCCGATCTCGATCTCAGAAGCGAAGGTCGCCGCCTGGGTGACCAGTTCGCCTGAGGGCCGGGCGTGAAGCCCCAGCTCCCGTCCGACGATGAAATCCTGCTCGACCCAATCCAAATCCATGTCGTTCTACGCGTCGCTCTTCTTGTCGGGCATCAGCTCGCTCGCGACAGAGATGTTCCGCTGACCGTATTCCCGAATGTACGCCGCGAGGTCCTCGAGCTCGCGCGGCTCTCCGAGCGTCGCCAGCTTGACGAGCATCGGCAAATTCACGCCCGTAACGACCTCGACGTGGGTTCCGTCGTGGAAGGAGAGACTCAGGTTGGAAGGGGTGCCACCGAACATATCCGTGAGAACCAGCACGCCGGCGCCCTCATCGGCCTCGCGGAGGCAACGTGCGATCTCTTCCCGGAGCTCGTCGACCGGCCGACTCGGGTCCACCGCGACCGTGCGATACACGGGCGCCCCCGGCACAACCTGCCGCACCACCTCCACGAACTCCTCGCCCAACCGATAGTGGGTCACGATCACGACCCCGACGCTCATGCCCCATCCTCCCGCTCGACATCACGATGTTCGAGATTGACCTCTCGCCCCGCCGCCCGGAGCAGACCCGCGAGCTCACACGCCACCGCCACAGAGCGGTGGCGCCCGCCAGTACACCCTACCCCGAGCGTCAGATAGGCCTTGCCCTCGCGATCGTACAACGGCAACAGGAATTCGAGCAGCCCGTCGAGTCGGCCCAGGAGCTCGACGGACATTCCGTCCTGCAGCACGAAGCCGGATACTTCCGGGTCGAGGCCGCTCCTCGGTCTCAGCGAGGGGTCGAAATACGGATTCGGGAGGAAGCGCACGTCGAACAACAGCTCGGCGGCGCTCGGGGGACCATGGCGGAAGCCAAACGAAAGAACGTTGACGACGGTCTCCTTCTCCCCGCCGTCGACGTGCCGGACCACGGCGTCCTTGAGCTGATGGACATTGAGGGCGGTGGTGTCGATCGTCGCGTCCGCCAGCCCAGCCACATCGACCAGCAGGGCCCGCTCTCGCTCGACGCCCTCCTCTACCGTACCGTTCGGCGCGAGCGGATGGACGCGCCTTGTCTCCCGATACCGGTTCAGCAGCACCTTGTCCGCACACTCGAGGAACAGCACCTGGACGCTCCGCGAGCCCGCGCGGAGCTCACCAATCGCGCTGGGAAACCCGCTCAGGAAGCGCTGTTCCCTGGCGTCGACCGCGATCGCCACCTTCTCAATCGGCGGGGTCGCCTTGGCGCACAGATCCAGGAACTGGGAGACCAGCTGCGGGGGGAGATTGTCAACGCAGTAGAAGCTCAAATCCTCCAGCGCCGCCATCGCCGTCGTCTTCCCGCTCCCCGACAACCCGCTCAAGAACACGATCTCGGCTCCGATCACCTCATTCACCTCGGGACCCGCCGCTCGCCGTCGCACGAAGCGCGGCGTTCATCCGCTCCGCGCCCGTCGCACCCCGGGACCGCTGCAGATGATCTCGAACGCTCGCCTCGACCAGCGTCGCGACGCTCGCCGCCGGACGGGCGGGGAGCGTGACCACCGGCAAGGACACGCCGCCGACGACCTCTCGCTGTCGCTCCGCCCCAATCCGATCGAACTTCGCGCCTTCTCTCCACTCCTCGAGGCGACACACCAAGTCCACCTCCGTGGTCTCACGAACCGCGCTCTCGCCGTAGAGGTCCGGGAGATACAGGAGCCCAATCCCTCGAATCTCCAGAAAATACCGAATCACCTCCGGCGCCGATCCCTCGAGACGGTCCTCACGCCGTGCGAGTCGGACCCGATCGTCCGCGCATAGCGCGTGTCCGCGCGTGACCAGATCGAGCGCACACTCGCTCTTGCCGATGCCGCTGGGGCCGAGCAAGAGGACCCCAATCCCAAGCACTTCGACGAGCGCACCGTGCGCATGAGTCGCTAGGTCACTCACCCGGGCGTCTCCCTCGTGGCTTTCAGAACTTTGCGTCTTCATCCTCGATCGCGGCGAAGACCTCATCGACCTCCGTCGCGCCCAGGAGCTTCTGCCGAAAGTCTTCATCGCGGACGAAGCGAGAGATACGAGCCAGGGCCTTGAGGTGCTGCCGGCCGGAGTGCTGAGGCACAACCAGAAGGAAGAAGAGATGCGTCGGTTCGCCGTCGATCGCTTCGAAGTCGACCCCCGGACTCCGCGCAAACGTCGCCATCAGCCGCTCAAGGCCTGGGAGCTTCCCATGAGGGATCGCGACACCGTCGCCGATCCCGGTGCTCTGCAACGCTTCGCGGTCTCGCAAGACCCCAAGCAAGACCTCTGCATCGATAGAGGACTCGACCGCAGCGAGGGACTCCGCCATCTCGACGAGGACTGCATCCTTGCTCGTGGCTTGCAGATCCAGTCGCGAGGCCTCGCGCACTAGGATGTCCGTGACCTTCATGGGGCACTCCTCGGGGCGGCGGAGGCTATCCTATCTGCCGGCGCTTCGTCGAGGACAAGACGTTCATCGCCTCACGGTATTTGGTCACAGTGCGCCGAGCGATATCGATCTCCGACCGTTTGAGCATCTCCGCGATTCTCTGGTCCGAGAGCGGCCTTCGCGGGTCCTCGCTGGCGATGATCGTCCGAATCTTCTGCTTCACGGTCTCGCTCGAGACCGAGTCCCCGTCAAACTTACCAACCCCAGAGTTGAAAAAATACTTCAACTCGAAGATTCCCTGTGGCGTGTGCACATACTTGTTGGTGGTCACACGGCTCACCGTCGATTCGTGCATCCCAATGTCATCGGCGACATCTCGGAGGTTCAAGGGTTTCAGGTACTGAACCCCCTGCTCGAAGAACTCACGCTGATGGCGAGTGATGCTCTGCATCACCTTGAAGATCGTCCGTTGCCGCTGGTGGATCGACTTGATCAGCCACATCGCCGAGCGAACCTTGTCGTGGACGTACTCTCGCGTGTCCTTCTCGACGCTGGAATCCCGACCCAACACATCTCGGTACATCCCGTTGATACGCAGCTTTGGTAGTCCATCCTCGTTCAACAGCACATGAAACTCATCACCGAGCTTGTGAACGTAGATGTCAGGCGTGATGTAGACCGGGTCTTCCCCGCCGATCGCGCGCCCGGGCCTCGGCTCCAGGGCTCCGATCGCCTGCACCGCGGCCGCCACGAGCTCGATCGGCTCACCGGTCACCTTGGCAAGCCCCCGCAGGTCCCGGCGTTTCAGCAGAGCGATGTGTAGATCCACGATCGCGACGATCAGCGGGTCATCGATGCGTAGCGCTCGCAGTTGGAGCAGCAGACACTCCCGGAGGTCACGCGCTCCCACCCCCGTCGGGTCGAACTTCTGAATCTTCGCGATGACCGCCCGAACGAGGTCCTCGTCCACCTTGGCTTGCTGCGCGAGCTCCTCATCCGTCGCGCGGACAAAACCGTCGTCGTCGATATTCCCGATCACCCATCCGGCGACGAACTGCTCCGCCTCATCGAAGTCCGACAGATGGACCTGCCAGTCCAGGTGATCCTGGAGCGTCTCCGCGGGGGACAGCGTGGCCTCGATCGAGGGGCGATCGCTGTCCTCTCCGCCCCGCATCTCCATCCCGGTGTGCGGGTTGGAGTCGAGATAATTCTGCCAATCGATGTCATCGAACTTATCGCTGGTGCTGGCGTCCTCAGAGCCGGTGGTCCCATCAGGCTCGCTCACCGGCTCTGCGATCTCGGCGATCTCGCTCTGGCTGACCGGCTCGGAGAGCTCCCCTTCAGGCGTCGCGTCCGACAGCTCGCCGGGTGTCGGGTCCTCGCCTTCGAGCGACTCCTCCAGGACTGGGTTCTCCTGGAGCTCCTGCTGGACGAGCGTCTGGAGCTCCAGCCGGTTGAGCTGCAAGAGCTTGATCGCCTGCTGCAGCTGCGGCGTCATCACCAGCTGCTGGCTTAGCTTGACCTGTTGTTTGAGCTCAATCGCCATGGATTCTCAGTGCAAACGAAAATTCTCGCCCAGATAGACTTCTCGGACATGAGGGTCTTCGGCGATCTCGGCGGGCGTTCCGAGTCGCAGGATCTCCCCATCCTTGATGATGTACGCGCGGTCACAGATCGACAGCGTCTCGCGCACGTTGTGATCTGTAATAACGACACCGATGCCCCTCGCCTTGAGCTGCTCGATGATCTTCTGGATGTCGATGACCGCGATCGGGTCGACCCCGGCGAAGGGCTCGTCGAGCATCAGGTACTGCGGGTTCAGGACCAAGGCCCTCGTAATCTCGACCCGCCTCCGCTCTCCACCGGATAGCGCGTCCCCACGACGGTTCGCCTTCTCCGACAGACCCAGCTCGGCCAACAGCTCATCGAGCCTCTCACGACGCTTGGCTCGGTCCGGCTCGACCGTCTCGAGGATCGCGTTGACGTTGTCGGCGACGCTCAGGCGCCGAAAGATCGATGCCTCCTGCGGCAGATAAGTGATCCCGAGGCGCGCGCGCCGATACATCGGCAACTCGGTGATCTCCCGATCTCCCAGGAACACCTCGCCCAGTGTTGGCCTCACGCTGCCCGCGATCATGTTGAAGGTCGTCGTCTTTCCAGCGCCGTTCGGGCCGAGCAAGCCCACCACCTCGGCACCGTCGACCTCAAGAGTCAAATCGCGGACTACCTCTTTGTCTCCGTATTTCTTGAAGAGCCCTTTCGCGAAGAGGCGCTCGGTCACGACGGCACCTCTCCGCTGCACTCTTTTTCTTTCTCGCCGAGAACGACGGACGCTGCGCCCATCACCGTGAAGTGTTCTCGCTCGAGGTCGAACTCGATCCGTTGCCCGCGCACGATGTCGCAACCCTGGACGAGGCGCGCGCGACCACTGCACACGACACGCTGCTCCGCGCGGAGATAGGTCGCGCGTTCACAGCGCGCGATCCGGTCCCCCTGTACGACCTGCACATCGCCGTTCGCCTCAAGGCGCTCCGGTTGGGATTGCCCTTCGCGGTAATACGCGTCGAGACGTCGCGTCAGGAGTTCGATGTCGCCCTGCTCGACGCGGACATTGTCCGTAAACAACAAGTGACGCTTGCCCCCCCGACTGACGACGTCGAGCTGGTCAGACTGAATCGAGATCGGCCCGTCGGAACGAAGATTCCCGATCAGAGGGTCCTTCTTCGGCGCCTCCGAGACGACCTTCTCCGCCTCCCCAGCGGGCGTGAATGCCGGTGCCCCCATTGCCTGGCGCATAGCCTGCAGCACCGGCACGATGCCTTCTGAAGGCAACGCCTCCGCGACGGCCCAGCCCCCGAGCAACCCACCGCTGTGGCCGGACCGGAGCTCGAACCATACACGGCCCCCTTCGAGACGACTGATCAAGACCGCCTCCGCTCCCGTTCCGAGCGACCACCGCCGGACGGACTTCGCGGTCGGCTCCTCGAGCCCGCCCGACTCTTCAATCGAAACGACCCGAAAACCGCCCTGTTCTTCGAGCGCGCGCTCCAGTTGACCGGAGAGCGATTCAGCCGCCGACGCATCGCCCGCGTCTTCGGTCGCGACGGGGAGCAGCCCCAAGAGCGGCGCCGAGGCTGCCGTGCCGACCGCGCAGACCGAGGCCAAAGCCGCCCCGATCAGCGCCGGCCTCCAGCCCAAACGTGTGACGCCCTCGCAAATCACGGCTCTTGCACCACCTCTGCGCCCCCGAGAAGCCGGAACCGTTGTTCGCGAACGTAATAACGAAACCCGCCGCCGCGTATCTTCGTACCCGCTTCGCTCATCACGACCGGCGCGTCCGTGAAGAGCATGCCATCGGTGTGGTCATAACGCGCCCAAGGCGCGCTGAACTCGCGACCATCGCTAGTCCGCCCGTGGACGTTGCCGCGGGCCCAGAAGCTGTTGCTCTTGAGGTTGAGTGTCCCCTCATCGCATTCAATCTCGATCCGGCTCCCCGTCTCGTCCCCGGTGCTCACCTCCGCGCGAACGACCGTCAGCTCGGCCACGTCCGCGGAGGGCCTGAAACGAGCCTGTTCTGCGTGCACCACGACGTCGGTCTCCCCGCCCCGCGTCGAGACGAACGTCATCCCCTCAACATCGAGCGGGGGCGAGTCTGCGGCCAGAGCCACCACGGGCCCGCCCAACAAACTCAGGATCAGCAGCGCAGTGGAGGTCGAGCGAGGCAAAGCCCCTCCCAGGTGGCAGGAATGCAACAACCATACCATTTACGAGCGCACCGCGGAGCGCCCCCACCCTGCTCGAGGTCAGCCTTCGTTTTCGTGACCAAAAAATGACTGGATTGGCTCGTGCGAGACGATCCAGTGGGCGGGACGAAAAATCAGGGTGTCGACGAGAACCCCAACGGGGTAGACGATGTACCCGATTACCCGGAGCGGGTGCCCCGCCATGGCCGAGTCGTAGTCATCCGCTGCTGCGATTCCAGGCGCCCCTACCAAGAGGAGGCCAAAGACGAGACTCGCCGCTGCTCGTCGAAACGTACCGCTTTCCATTTACTCCCCCTCTCGAACCGTTGGATCACACCCTTCGCCTGTGCGAAGAAGGTACCGGTTTGATCGGACTGACGCCCGAACCGGTCAACGGGGCATCGTGGCAGCCCGCCTAAACAGAAGACCGGGCGGAACCACCTGCCTAGCGAAACCCCAGGGCCATAAAAGCGAGAAGATCGCCCAAGAAATACCACGATCAGATCAATTGTCCGCAAATCTCTCTCATCTTTGACCCGAAATAGTCGCACCCAGACATAAAAATATTTCATAACTAAGTTTTATTGATAAAAATGACGAAGTATGACGGATAAATACTCAACATCCGATTCAAAAGTGCTGGATATGCCCTATTTTCGGATGATCCTGATATATCACGCGCAGCAGGGATAGAAACATGAACGAATCAGTCACAACAGGAGCACAGAAGCTCATCCAGTGCCTTGAAAGAGAGGGCGTCGAACACATCTTCGGCCTTTCGGGCGGAGCTGCGATGCCAATCTTCGATGCCTTGGTGGACTCTGCGATCCAGCTCGTCCTCACACGGCATGAACAAGGCGCGACGCATATGGCAGACGGCTATGCGCGCGCAACGGGCAAGCCAGGCGTAGCCCTCGTGACCTCGGGACCGGGTGCCACGAACACCGTCACGGGCCTACTCACGGGACTGATGGACTCGGTCCCAATGATCGTTCTCTGCGGCCAGCAAATCACATCTCAACTCGGCAAAGATGCCTTTCAGGAAGCCGACGTCACGGGCATCACCTATCCGGTCGTCAAACACAGCTACCTGATCAAAGATTCCGCAGACATCCCCCGAGTCACGCGGGAGGCATTTTACCTGGCCACCTCCGGCCGACCGGGACCCGTGCTGATCGACCTGCCCAAAGACGTGACACAGGGCCCCTGCGACGCTCCTTTCGTCGACGGTATCGACCTGCCCGGATACACGGTCCCCGGACGCGGCGACCCGGCCGCGATCGCCCAGGCGGCCGAGCTGCTCAAAGCGGCGAAGCGTCCTCTCCTCTACGTCGGCAACGGGGCGGTGATCGCCGACGCGGGGAAAGCAGTCCTCTCGCTGGCGGAGAAGATGAGAGCCCCCATCGTCAACACACTCCTGGGCAAGGGCGCCGCAGACGAGACCCACCCGCTCCATCTCGGGATGCTCGGGATGCATGGAACCGCCTACGCCAACAAGGCTGTCGTCGACTGCGACCTCATCATGGCGATCGGTGCGCGGTGGGACGATCGGATCACGGGGAAAGTCGATGAGTTCTGCACGGACGCGGTGAAGATCCACATCGATGTCGACCCGGCGGAGTTCGGCAAGATCATCGAATGCGACGTCTACTTGCAGGGTGACGCCCGCTTGGTCGTAGAGGATCTCGTCCCCCTGGTCGAACCCTGCGACACAGAGGACTGGCTGGCCCAGTGCGAGCGCTGGCGAAAGCAATACCCGCTGAAATATCCGAAACAGGGCGGGCTGCGCGCACAGCATGTACTCGACCACCTTCACCAGTTGACGAAGGGCGAATCGATCATCACGACCGATGTCGGTCAGCACCAGATGTGGGCGGCACAGTTCTGCCTAACGACCTCGAACCGACACTGGCTCTCGTCTGGAGGCGCAGGGACGATGGGCTACGGGTTCCCGGCGGCCATCGGTGCCCAATTCGCGTGCCCGGACAAGAAGGTCTGGGCCGTTGTCGGGGATGGGGGCTTCCAGATGACGCTCTCAGAACTCGCGACGGCGGCGGTCCACAACCTCGATGTCAACTGCCTCATCATCAACAACAACTATCTCGGCATGGTCCGTCAGTGGCAAGAACTGTTCTTCGAGAACCGGCTCTCCGGCGTCGACCTCGAGGGCAACCCAGACTTCGTCAAGCTCGCCAACGCATACGGCGTCAAGGCCTGGCGAATCAGAAGACCGGCTGACACCGACCGGATCCTCGCCGAGGCCCACGAGCACCCCGGGCCCACCGTCGTCGTTGCCGAGGTCGTCAAGGAGGACAACGTCTTCCCGATGATTCCCGCCGGTGCGCCTGTCTCGGCGATGATCGTCGAGAAGCCACGTACCCCCCTCGAGAAGCCCACGGGGAGCACCTGAGATGAGTGCAGCCGCCGCCTTCACACCTGCCAAGCGAAGCCAGCAAACCCACACGATCTCCCTGTTCGTCGCGGACAAGCCCGGCGTGCTCGTCCGCGTCGCGCTCGTCTTCTCGCGACGCGGTTACAACATCGAGAGCCTCGTGGTCAGCCCGGGCAAGGACACCGGCTTCTCGCGAATGACGATCACGTCTTCTGGCGACCCCGCGACGCTCGGCCAGATCATCCAGCAGCTCACCAAGCTGGTCGACGTGGTCCACGCCATCGACCACACAGGCGACGAGGTCTACGAGACCGAGATCGCGCTCGTCAAGATCGAGACGACGGGCAAGGAAGACCGCGCCGAGCT
>Ga0315331_10003398_pt1 | contig 12032 bp, 11 predicted proteins | sample M160m34915metaG_FD_203456 | JGI IMG/M metagenome (GOLD analysis project Ga0315331, IMG submission 203456) | Ammonia-oxidizing marine archaeal communities from Monterey Bay, California, United States - M1 60m 34915 | ecosystem: Environmental > Aquatic > Marine > Intertidal zone | place: USA...
TTTCTAAAAGGAGAGGATCGTTATCGGGCATGCTTATTTCGATATCACCCCCTAGTGACCACATCATATTTTCGATGATTTTTAATTTTTCATCTTGGTTGTTAGGGATAAAATTTTGCAGTGTTTTGACTTTTTTAACCTCAGGTAACGTCATCAACTCGGATGCCAGACTATGAGCTTTTTGCTCGTTTTTAGCTATAAAATAAATTGAGTCTATAGCTACTATCCCGTCCAAAGAAAGGTCATTGAGTGTTGTAATCGACTCAGCCTCCGGATTGTTTAAGTGTATTGGATTTATATCAAATTCAGCTTGCTTTGCTATACTCAGTCCCCCAAGGAAAATTAAAGCTGAGGCAATCAAAAATAATTTTCTTGAGGGGGCGAGTAGGGGTTTATTCTTTTTATAGGTATTTCTTGGATATTTATGTGATGGTACTTTCGGAAAAATTGAGATCAGTGCGGGTAAAATAGTAAAGCTAGATAAAAGTCCAACGATCATTCCGGCGCCCGCGATTAACCCTAACTCTGCAACGCCTTTGTAAGTCGTCGGAATAAAGGCTAAAAATCCTATGCTTGTTGTAAATGCGCAAAGAGATAATGGTGCAATATTGTGCGCCGTTGCTCTATCAAGTGCTTTCACTTGAGGTTTTTTCATGCTTTCTTCCACATATGTGGAGTAGAAATGGATTGCGAAGTCCGCAGCCAGCCCCACGTAGAGCACAGAGAAAGCGATGGAAATCATATTAAAACTTCCGATCGCTATGGCCGCGAAAGCAGAGGTATAAGTTAGGCCAAGGATAACTACAAACATTATTGAAAAAACTGCTGACGGCGATTTAAGTCCGATACTTAAAACCAGCAATATGGCAATCAATGCTAAAATTCCCGCTTGTCCTGCACCCTGTATCACACTGTTTAATTCGTCATACCCAAGTGCTGCCTGACCCGTTAGTCTCACATTAACGTTAGGCCATTTCTCGGCAGAGATGGAATCAGAGATGCCCCGTATACGATCGATTAACTTTGACCCAGGTAGCAATTCGTCAAACTTAAGGTCCGGTTGGATCGTGAAAAGTACCCGATGATCATGCAGAACATCATGCTCACTATTCAACAAACTCTGCCAAGACATCGGAGTATTAGCTCCAGACATGAAAGAATCCAAAGAATTAGTTAAAGAATCAACGAATGACCTAGTGCCTTCCATATTTTGGTCAGTATTTTCGTTATGGATTAAATTAGTCATATCCAGCAAACCTAAAACACTAGGATCTTGAGCAAGCATTCCAAGCATAGCTTGAGATTGGGTAAGAGTGTCTGCTACAGATAACAATTTATCTGAATCTAGGTAGAGGAATTTATTTTGCTGAAAAAAATCTTCTGATTCAGGAAAGAAAATGTTCTCTGGGTTGACACCAAAGTTGATTATTTCTTCCCGAAAATAGGAGCTTGCTTCGAAGGTTAACTCGGCGGTTGGTCCCTCAACAACTACAATGATCGTGTCTGAAAAAAACGGAAATTTTTCTTTGTAGTTACTGTGAGCGATACGCCAATCAAGTTGGTCTGAAAGCATATTTTCTGTATTGGTATCAATTCGAGCGTGCTGGATCGTTATCCATGTACTTAATACAGAAGCAAGGATTGCTGTAACGACGACCAGGTATTTTTTACTGATACTAAACTGAACCAGACCAGAGAGACATTGATTGACGCAGTTTGAAATCACTCTTTTCGCCTACTTAATAAGCAAATCAGCACTAGAGCTGAGTGTTTTTAATGCTTTACGAAAATGGAACGATAGTTCAATCAGACTTTTTAATTCCTTTGGTCTGTGCGCTAACTGTTTTAGCACTTTGAGCATTACTTGATTCCCGTGAGAGTTCATGCCCGCAAGCGCTGAAGATGGTATTTCAAAATTTGCGCTATCAACGATAGATCTTATGGACAGAAAGCCACAGCTGTTTTTTTTGGCAATTTTTGCTATAGCAATAGATTCCATGTCTACAGCATCGGCACGCCTGGCACTGTGTAATTTTGATTTTTCTACCGGCGAGATTGTCGGTTTTTCAGTAGAGGTAATTCTACCTAGGATTGGATTTAGCGGGTTTAGCTCATCACTAATTCGTTTTTCAAGATCACTAGTAAACTCTAGTGTTTGGTCAGAAGTAGTTGCGACCTGCTGACTTATCAATAGCCTTCCTGGTTGTAATGACGGGTTTAGTCCGCCACTGACGCCCCAACTTATGAAAAAACCATGTCCTTCCGATAAAAGTTGCTCGGTGGCTTTTTCAGCATATTTCAACCCTGGGCTCGCCACGCGCACAGTAAATGGAATTTCTCCTAACAATTGGCCGATTTTATTTTCCAGAGCTTTCGCTTCAGAGGCCATAGCCACAATGATTCCGATTTTCATTGTGCTCAGGTGTCTTGTGAGTCTACAAGGTCGCTAATACTTCTAATTGGGACAGGCACGGGGGTAACGCGCAAACTTTTAGTTCCCAGTTTGAATAAAATATTTAAGCACTGGTTCGAGCGAGATAGAAAGCTCGTAGCTCCAATTGTCGCTGTGACCCAACGTCTCGAAATTTTCACTTCTGAGCCACTCTTAAAAGACGGATTCTTATTTATTTTTACAAGAGTGAGTATCGCCATTCCAAGCGCCCATAGACAAAATCGTCTTATCCCAGGTTGATTGCGCGGCAGTATTAGAGTGAATTTAAGAGCATTTTTTAAATGGCCGGTGGCTAGAGCGAGTAGATCTTTTAGTCCTAACTCGAATTGAGTTCCTCCTTGTCCTGGCATGACTTTACTTAATTCAATATTGTAGTTTTGAAAGGTTTTCCGTGGGAGCCAGCAAACCCCCCGTTCCTTGTCGGTCCAAATATCCTTTAGTATATTTGTCATCTGTAAGCCTTGCCCAAAAGAGACCGAAAGTTGGAGGAGATGATTTTTTTTATCAGCTAGCTCTGGGCAATAATCACAAAAAATGTGAGTTAACATTTCACCGACAACACCCGCTACGAAATAGCAATATTGGTCCATCTCATCTTGGTCGAGAAGTCCTTTTGAAGACTCGTGACCCTGGTACATCATCATGCCTTTGGCCATTTTAGTGACACACTTGGTGATAGCATCTTTCTGTTCAGACTTAAGGTCGTGAGTAATTCTCGTGACTTTATCAGTTGACTCGATAAGCTTGAGTTCATCTCGGGGCGTCTCTGCTGACAAGTTCTTCACTAAGACCTCCGAAAAAAGCTGTGCGTCACCATCACTCGCGATTACTTGTACAAATTGGCGCGAAAGGTCGGACTTTATTTCTAGCGATAAGTCGGGATCATCCTCGATCGTATCTTGTATTCGGCAAAGTAAATATGCGTTACCGACAGCGCGCTCTAATATTGGCGGTAGTTGTGGAATCGTGAGGGCGAAAGTTCTTGAGACACCAAATAGGATGTCTTTTTGAAAGTACTCATCTTCTAGAGTTGGCGCTTTGACCATTTAGACTTATTCGCCTTTGTTCATAAAAAGCTTCATTTTACACATATCAAACCTGCAATTCGCTAATAAAATAAAAATATGTACGAAAAATCGTTCAACTGTATTTTTTGAGTGTTTAGCTTTGCCACCAATTCGCGTTAACCATTAAGTCTTGTAGCTTTTTATGTTGCGGTGCAATACAATATGCCTATCACGGTGCACTCTGCTTAAGACAACCTTCCGTTTATCCGCTTGCCGTAGCGCGGTCCATAGAACCAAATTGAATAATCAGAAAAATGCAAATATTTGACGGCGTAATGCCACCCTTATGCGAAGCGTTATCGAAACGTGAATATTCTACCTTAACCCCAGTGCAAGAATCTGTATTGGATCCTAGTCTATTAAATTCAGACCTACTTGTGTCCTCCCAGACTGGTTCGGGGAAGACTGTAGCATTTGGTCTAGCGATGGCACCAACTATCTTAGGTGAAAAAGAGGTTTTTGAATCAAGTGGCCCACCGGTTGCAATTGTTATCGCGCCGACGCGAGAACTGGCCTTACAGGTGAAAACTGAATTATCTTGGCTATATAAACTTACCAAAGCCTCTATCGTATCATGCGTGGGGGGCATGGATATGCGTGCCGAACAAAGGGCACTTAGAGGTAATGCGCATATCGTAGTTGGTACACCTGGCCGTTTGAAAGATCACATCGAGAGAGGATCCTTGAAATTGCAGCATATTAAGGGGGTAGTATTGGATGAAGCCGATGAAATGCTCGACATGGGTTTTCGAGATGACTTGGAATTTATCTTGGAAACTACGCCTGCCGAAAGACGGACACTCATGTTCTCGGCAACTGTACCTAAGCCCATAGTTTCTCTCGCGAAGCGCTATCAACGTGACGCTGTTCGGATAAGTACCAAGGGGGAGGGTAAGCAGCATGCAGACATAGACTATTTTGCCTATTCTGTCACTGCAAAAAATAGAGAGGCTGCAATAGCAAATGTATTGCGCTATTACGACGCTAAGAATGCGCTAGTATTTTGCGGCACCCGGGCGGCTGTCAATGATATGACGTCGCGATTCAATTCCAGAGGCTTCTCAGTGGTTGCATTATCTGGGGAATTGAGTCAAAAAGAGCGGACGAACGCATTGCAGGCACTCCGAAATGGTAATGCTCGGGTTTGTATTGCTACTGATGTCGCTGCTCGAGGTTTAGACTTGCCGAATTTAGAGCTTGTAGTGCATGCTGATATACCTCGAAGTAGTCAGGTTCTACTTCACAGGAGTGGCCGCACAGGTCGTGCAGGTCGCAGAGGCGTCACAGCACTCATGGTGACAAAAAATGCTCGGAGGAGGACCGAGATACTTTTCCAGCATGCTAAAATCAAAGTAAAATGGCTTGAGTCGCCCACTAAAGAACAAATTTTATCGCGTGACAATGAACGTATTATTGACCACCAGCTGTTCTCAGAAGACGTGCGGCAAGAAGACTTAAATGTTGTGCAACGTATATTAGAGACACACAGCGCTGAGAAAATAGCTGCTGCGTTTGTTCGCTCATGCCGAATTGGAGAAGTTAGTCCCTCAGATAATACTACTGACTCAGCTGACCTGCCTCCTCGTCGCAAAGGACATGTTAAGGGTGATGACAGCAAACATACCTTTCAGACAGGGGCATGGTTTGTTTTATCGTCTGGCCGTAAAGATGGGGTCGAAGCCCGGTGGCTTTTGCCCATGCTATGTAGAGTAGGTAAACTGAACCATGGTGAAGTTGGAAAAATACTGATAAACAGCGATCAGACAAGAGTTGAGATCTCTAAAGAAGCTGAGAGTCGGTTTTTAAAAGCGATTGGTCCCGACTGTAACCTTGAAAAAGGTATAAAAATATCTCCTACTAACGAGACCGCGAGGGGACGGCCAAATTTTGAAGGATCTAGAGGCAGGAAGAGAGACAACAATAGATCGGAGCGGTCAGCGAAATCCCAAGTAAATAGGCACCCGGAACGGGAAGACAATATAGTGGAGTTGTCTGAGTATAAACCTATAAGTTCAGATAAAATTAATTCTAAAAGTAAAAAGAAAAAATTAGCTATAAAACAAAAAAGATCAAAATCGCGTACTGCGTCGATTAAAAAAAAGCCTAGAACTACTTTTGAAAAGCGCAAAAGAAATTCGTCAAAAAGATAGCGATTTGTTCGTTTAGTAGACTCTTGAAATATAGGAATCCAGCCCACTCTAAAACTCGTGATGTGAGTGAAACATATCGATCCAAATGATATGATCACACGTATTTAAGTGTATGTTTAACACAAGCGCAAGAAGGTTTAATTATGAGAATACTGGCTATCTTTCTAACTGTCTTTTTTGGTTACGTCCATCAGTCTTGGGCTGCTAGCTGTACTGTCGAGATCAGCGGATCCGACTCCATGATGTTTGATGCGAAGGAAATTAATGTAGGTAGCGAGTGCACTGATTTCGCAATCACATTAACCCACACGGGCGGACTGCCGGTGAATATCATGGGACACAATGTTGTTATAGTGAAAGAGGCGGATTTTAAGTCCGTAGTTGGGGCGATAAATATGAGTCATGGTGTCGCCGAAGGTTATTTGTCACCGGAGTCACCTGTACTTGCGAAAACTGCTTTGATTGGAGGTGGAGAAACTACCAGCATTACTGTTGATGCGGGCATTTTCGAAAAAGGAGAGTCATATACATTTTTTTGCAGCTTTCCAGGGCACTACACTATGATGAAGGGGTCATTTTCTATTAATTAGGCACAGATTCTGTGATTTTTGCTGCCGGTTACGCTGCCTTATAAAAAAGTAATTATGGTTTTTATATGTTTGTGTGACTAGTGATTGCCGGATAGGAATATTTAGTTTAGCTAGCTGTCCTGACTGAAATTCTGTAAGATGTTTGGTGATAGAAATATGGGGGTATTACTGTGATGTCTAAACTTACGATGATGTTAGTCGGGCTTTTTGTTTTAGTGTTTACAGGTGTGAATGCCGAAACCGAGACTGCTTGCGAGAGGGTAGACGGGGCCATAAAAATTTACGAAATTGGCGAAAACCCGGTTAAAGACACTGACGGTAATTCAGGAGATGCATGCAAAGAGCTGCCTGATAATTATAAAATAAATATTTTTCGTTTCGGCTTATGCAAGACCTCGCCTTACAATGCCACGAACAATCTTGATAGTTGCTCTTTTTTGGTCAATTCCGATACGGGTGTATCGCATGAAATTGCCTATCCGGCTAAGGCAGACGTAACCACTAATAGTAAAATGGCTATAGGTTCCTACGATCACATGGTATTGGTTTTGGAAAATAAACTGGGTATAAAACATACTGAGGAGTTCGATACCGCGATTTTCGGGGCTACAGGCTCCGGAAAGAAATGTTGGACTATCGCGAGTACAACTGCGTTTGCGGGGCAGAGGTCAGGTGTTTTACAAGCTAGCCCAAGTACGCCTGCGATGGATTGTGGAGACACACCTGCTCCGGCATACTCGTATGAAATTTTCGACTCGATGGGTGAAGGTGGAGAGAGTCCAGTTTTCAAGGCGGAAGATGATGGCGGCTTTGAGATGGGGAGTGGTACTATGCGAGCGAAGCTACTTAAATCTGATTTAACTACGGCTACGAATTTTGAAGATGCGGATCGTATATTGGTTGCTATACAACTTGAAAGTTCTAAATCAATTAGTGAAGCTACTACCGGATTTGAAATCAGGTTCAAGATGACAGATTCTGTCAGCGTCGACCTGTCTTATGACGGTGGGTCAGATCGACTTTATGCTGTAAAAAATGGCGCCGATCCTTTTCAAATAGATCTTATCGTGAAGTAAATAACCTAAATTTTTAGCTTTTTCTTACCGATGAAATTAGAAACTTTGTTGCCCTTGGGTAAAGTTGATCCTGGTCTTCGGGAACCTGCTGTGCCTTTTGACCTCCAAAGTATTGGCAGTGAATCGCTGAAAGTAGAATCGCTTGGCTATGACAACGTCATGTTTGAAGAGACGAAGCACGATCCTTATATTGCGATGGCGCTAGCAGCGAATGCTACTCAGACCGTTGGGATAGGTACTGCTGTAGCTATCGCATTTCCGAGAAGCCCAGCAGTGACCGCAATGAGTGCGTGGACAATTCAAGCATTGTCGGGTGGACGTTTTACGTTAGGCCTCGGTACTCAGGTTCGCGCTCATATCGAGCGTCGCTTTGGACTTAAGTGGTCTGCGGCGGGCCCTTGGATCCGTGAATATGTTCTTGCGCTTCGGGAGATCTGGCGGGCCTGGCAGTGCTCCGAGCAACCTAATTTCTCAGGGGAACATTATAATATCAACCTTTCTGTGCCACTGTTTGATCCAGGGCCGATAGAATTTCCTGATATCCCGATACATCTTGCTGCTGTTAAACCTTTCATATGTCAGGTTGCGGGAGAAGTAGCGGATGGTCTAAGACCACACCCAGTTTGCACCGCAGACTATATTCAACAGGTGATGTGGCCGGCTGTTAGAAAGGGTGCAACACTTGGAAATCGGAGTGATAAAGAGTTTTCGATGAGTATTAAGCCACTTATCGCTACTGCACGAGATGAAGAGCACTTGCACCTGAAAATTCGTGACATTAGAGCAAGAGTTGCATTTTACGCTTCAACTCCCGCGTATCGTAACGCTTTCGCTTATCATGGGTTAGGTGATTTAGCGGATAAGTTAAAGTTATTATCGCGAGCGCAGAAATGGGAAGAGATGCCTAAATTTATTTCTGACGAGATATTAAACCAATATGCTTGCGTGGGGACTTACGATGAGATTACGGATATACTGGCAGACCGTTATAAGGATGTAGTCACTCACTGTGAATTTAGCATTCCGGTTTCGACTCCCGAAGACCACAGTGTTTTAAAAAAAATGATTGCTGTTTTGCGAAAGGATTAAGGATAAAGTTAAGAGATTAATTTCAATTTTTTTGCTCTGCTTAACTTCTTTATAGCGGCTTCTCTTCTGGCCGCACTACTTTTGCTAGGAAAATTTTCAGTATGTAGTAGGTCGAGTGGCGCTCTACCTCTGGTGTATTTAGCACCTTTGCCAGTTTGATGGGCTAGAAGGCGGTGCTCCAAGTTATTTGTGATTCCAGTGTATAAAGTCTGGTCCGAGCACTTCAAGATATAAAGCACCCAATTCGAATTACTGTCTACGCTTGCCATAAATAGTTTGAACTCTCTTTCAAAGATTTACGATTTACGAACAGTGGAAAACAACGCTAATTCTTTAAGGGCCGTCTTAAATAGGCTATCTGGCAGAACTTCTAACGCTGCCAGACCGTGGGCAGCTTCTGATTGCGCTAGCTTTAAAGTGTATTGAACAGCCCCCGTCGATTTAATAGCATCTTTGATTTCGTGTAAGTGTTGTAAACCGCCCGAAATTATTGTCTCGCGAATAATGGTTGATTCTTGCTCAGTTCCATTCCACATTGCATGCAAAAGCGGGAGAGTTGGCTTCCCTTCGGCTAAGTCGTCTCCGATGTTTTTCCCGAGGGTCTCTGACGAGGATTCGTAATCGAGTGCGTCATCTATAAGCTGGAAAGCCGTTCCTATGTGTCGACCATACGCATTCATTGACGAGATTTCATATTCACTATTCCCTGCTATTATTGCTCCTAAGCCTGAGGCCGCCTCAAAAAGTTTAGCAGTCTTATGCTGGATCGTATTAAGGTATTGTTTCTCAGTTGTTTCTGGATCATTGCAACTGAGTAGCTGCATGACCTCGCCCTCCGCAATGACGTTAGTAGCGTCTGCCAACACCTCGAGTACGAGACTATTTTCGAGAGCGACCATTAATTGGAACGCTTTGGAATAAAGGAAATCACCTACAAGTACACTGGCAGGGCTTCCCCATAAAATATTTGCTGTCTTCCGCCCACGCCTCATTTTTGAATCATCGACAACATCATCGTGTAAAAGTGTTGCTGTATGTACCAGCTCTAAAATCGCCGCAATATCAATATGTTGACTACCCGCGTAGCCGCACGCTCTGGCACTTAACAGTGCGATAAGTGGGCGTATTCTTTTTCCACCGCTGGTAATTACGTATTGCGCAAGCTTATTGATGAAAGGTACATTGGACGATAATTTTGCGTTAATCAGACCGTCAACTTTCTTACTGTCGTTTGCTACTAGGTCCCTTAGTTTTTCGATTTTGTCTTCGATAAGATATGCTCGCTGGTTACTTTATTTGCTTTTCTGTTCCCTAGATTATGGCTTTGCCAATTGAATTGGTAAAAAGCTATGCTAATTCTACAATTTTCCTTGTGTCCTATCCATGATTTACGTAAAATCTCGCCTTCGCCATGAAGTCAGTTACTTAAATTTGAATGGATATTGAAGATTATGCATGCAGTTATCAAGACCGGGGGTAAACAGTATAAGGTTAGTCCTGGTGACAAACTTAATGTTGAGACACTATCATTAGGATCCGGTGAGGACGTCGTTTTTGATGAAGTACTGTTAATAAATGATGGTTCAAACGTAGACGTCGGAGAGCCTTTATTGACTGGGGCGAAAGTAACCGCCAAAGTGATCGAGCATGGGCGTGGTGACAAAATTAGAATTATAAAGTTCAAAAGGCGCAAGCATTATAAACGTCAAATGGGACACAGACAAAATTATACTCGAGTGGAAATAACTGGCGTAGAGAAAGGGTAGAGGTAGCATGGCACATAAAAAAGCAGGTGGAAGTACTCGCAATGGTCGCGACTCGGAATCGAAGCGGCTGGGTGTGAAAAGATTTGGTGGTGAGCAAGTTGCGGCTGGGAATATCTTAGTGCGCCAAAGAGGGACTCATTTTCATCCAGGAAATAACGTAGGCTGCGGAAAAGATCATACATTGTTTGCTACGAGCGGTGGTCAGGTACTTTTTCAGAGAAAAGGCAGACTGAATCGAAGGGTAGTTAGTGTTGTAACTGAGTAGTCTCAATAAACGAGTTTACCGCATTTAAACCCCGCATCAGACGGGGTTTTTTGTATTTGATATTTTTTAACACTAGAAATAAAAAAGAAGCGCCATGAAGTTTGTTGATGAGGCATACATCACCGTGCATGCCGGTAAAGGTGGAGATGGTTGTCTGAGTTTTAGACGGGAAAAATATATACCGTTTGGCGGCCCTGATGGTGGTGACGGCGGCGATGGTGGTAGTGTGTTCTTAGAGGTTGACCCCCGTCTAAACACGCTAGTGGACTTTCGGTATAAAAGGGTGTTCAAAGCAGTCAGTGGAGATGGGGGAGCTGGGCGTCAACGTATTGGCAAAAGTGCGGAAGACTTAATTATCAAAGTGCCTAAAGGAACGTTGGTTTTTGTAAAGGATACTGACGAGTTGCTAGGTGATCTTGTACAGGTTGGAGATCGCTTATTAGTTGCCCAAGGTGGATTTCACGGATTAGGGAACACTAGATTTAAAAGTAGTGTTAATCGATCGCCTCGGCGGACTACGCCAGGGTCTCTGGGAGAGGTGAGAGACCTGCGGCTTGAACTGAAACTCCTTGCTGACGTTGGGTTAGTAGGGTTTCCTAACTCTGGAAAGTCTACCCTCATTAGTCAGGTTTCGGCGGCAAGACCAAAAGTAGCAGATTACCCGTTCACTACTCTATCGCCAAATTTAGGAGTAGTAAGTCTTAATCCTGAACAAAGTTTTGTTATGGCAGATATCCCTGGCATTATTGAGGGTGCATCCTCCGGCGCAGGTTTAGGGCTGCAATTTTTAAAACACCTTGAGCGTACGAGAATCTTCCTCCATTTAATAGATATTTCAGGTGCCGATCCTGAGCGAGAGCCAATAAAGGATTTTCAAACAATTGAAGCTGAACTAAATCAGTATGGTGAAAAAGTCTCTAAGCAACAAAGATGGATAGTTTTGAATAAAGTCGACTTGGTCGATAATGCTACCCTCCAAATTTTTGAGGGCCGCCTCAAAGCTGCTGGTTGGGATGGTAGAATCTACCGCACCTCAGGAGCGACCGGTGGAGGATGTAAAGATTTGATGTACGATGTATACAATTGGCTAGCAGAACAGGAGCAGTGCCGCGCGTGATGGAAAACGAGCATAATTTGCGAAAGCGGTTAGGTGATTCTCGTAGGTGGGTCATCAAGATTGGGAGTGCGTTAAGTACCAATGAAGGGGTTGGCTTAAATCACTCAGCTATAGAGACATGGTCGCAACAGATTGTTACCTTAATGTCGGCTGGTCATCAAGTTGTTTTAGTAACGTCGGGATCTGTTGCTGAGGGAGCCATTAGGCTAGGATGGAGAGAACGTCCTCATTCATTACCTCAGTTACAAGCCGCTGCTGCAATAGGGCAAATGGGACTGGTTAGGGGGTGGGATCTGGCTTTTGAAAAAGCTGCCTTACACGCAGCCCAAGTTTTATTGACTCACGACGATCTATCCGACCGTACCCGATATTTGAATGCGCGCAGTACTCTTTCGACGCTATTAGCGCTAGGCGTGGTTCCGGTGATTAATGAAAACGATACCGTAGCTACAGCCGAGTT
>Ga0315331_10003399_pt1 | contig 12030 bp, 9 predicted proteins | sample M160m34915metaG_FD_203456 | JGI IMG/M metagenome (GOLD analysis project Ga0315331, IMG submission 203456) | Ammonia-oxidizing marine archaeal communities from Monterey Bay, California, United States - M1 60m 34915 | ecosystem: Environmental > Aquatic > Marine > Intertidal zone | place: USA...
CTTGTGGATTTTGACCCGGATGCGGCCACGCAGTCTTCAATCACCGGACTGCGTTGGGCCTACTCAGTGCTGCCGATCATCGGAGTCGTGGGCGCAATCTGGATCATGCGGGACTACGACATCTCCGAGAAGCAGGCGGCTGAGGTTCGCGAGAAACTCGCCGACCGGAAGTCCGTCTCTGCTTAGCTCGCAGTGGTGGGCTTCCAGCTGTAACTGAGGTCCCCCTCGCACAATGCGTCGGCTGCCAACACTCACTCTCGAGTACGGAAACATATATGACGAAACGAATCCCACCCGAAGTCATCGGCGAGTACGTCGACTTCGAGGGTGAACAGTATTATCGCATCATCAACAGTCACCTGATGCCGGACTTCTTCATGTCGGTGGTGGGCGCCAGCGATCATTGGATGTTTATATCCAGCAACGGAGCACTGACGGCAGGACGCCGCAACGCTGACCAGGCTCTCTTTCCTTATGCATGTGACGATAAAATTTCAGCCGCTCGTGGTGAAACCGGCTGTATTACCCTGCTTCGAGTCATGCCACCGGAACAGGACGCGATTAACGGCCCGTTATGGGAACCCTTCGGTGTCCACGACGCAGCCACGGGACGTATTCGCCGCAATCTGTACAAGACGCCACTGGGAAACAAATTGGTGTTTGAGGAGATCAACGAGGCTCTTGAACTGACGTTCCGTTACCGCTGGACGTTCAGTGAGAAGTTCGGCTTCGTCCGCAGTTGTCGCCTGACAAACACGGCTGAGAAACCGTGCTCCCTGGAATTGCTCGATGGGGTCAGAAACATTCTGCCGTATGGTATCAGTAACGAGTTTCAGATGCGGTTCAGCAACCTGGGCAACGCCTATAAGAAAAATGAACTGATTTCGGGCTCAGACCTTGGTGTGTTCTACCTCAGTTCTGTCCCCACGGACCGGGCCGAAGCCTCTGAAGGACTGAGGGCGACGACCATATGGCAGACCGGCCTTGTGCCCACCTTCACATTGCTGTCTGCGGATCAGCTGCGGTGTTTTCGGGCGGGCAAGACACTGCAGACCGAAGCCGATGTCAGAGGGAAAGCGGGCGCATATCTTCTGAATCAGGGGATCGAACTTGGGCCTGGTGAGAACCTTGAATGGCATATTGTTGCGGAACTGGCCCAGGATCATTCCGCTGTTATCGGACTGGACGACTGGTTGCAGCGGACATCGGTTCCGGCAGCAAAGCTCGCAGATGACATACAGGCCGGTGAACATAAACTGCTCCACATTGTCTCAACCTCTGATGCTGTGCAGTTCGGTTCCAATCGTCGGCGGACCAACAGACATCTTTCCAACACTGTATTCAATGCTATGCGTGGCGGGCTTCCGCTGGAGAATTATCGTGTTTCTACAGAAGACTTTTCTGAACACGTGACAAACTTCAATCGTCAGCTCTACCAGAAACATGAGTCATTTCTGACAGATCTTCCGAGCGTTCAGAACCTTGCGGAACTGCGAGATGCCGTTGCTAAGCTGAACGACCCGGACCTGACGCGGTTGGGCATGGAATACCTGCCCTTTGCGTTCAGTCGACGTCATGGTGACCCGACTCGTCCCTGGAATCACTTTTCCATCGATCTTTACGCCGCGAACGGTCGAACCAATCTGAATTATCAGGGGAACTGGAGGGACATTTTTCAGAACTGGGAGGCAGTGGGTTTGTCCTTTCCGGAGTTCATCACGTCGATGATTTGTCGTTTTGTGAATGCGACCACGGCGGACGGCTACAACCCCTACCGCGTTTCGAAAGACGGATTCGAATGGGAAGAACCTTTGCCGGGTGACCCATGGGCCAACATTGGCTACTGGGGCGATCATCAGATTATCTATCTGCTGAAGTTGCTGGAGTGGAGTCGTCGGTTTCACCCGGAACGCCTGGGCCGGCTGCTCAACTCACCAGCCTTCGTGCATGCCAACGTTCCGTACCGCATCAAAGACTACGAACAGATTCGGAAGGACGTTCGCGACACCATCGTCTTTGACTCAAAGTTGTCCGCCACGATCAACGAACGCGTGGCACGTCTGGGAGCCGACGGAAAACTGCTGCGGAATCAACAGGATCAGATCCAGTACGTTACGCTGATGGAAAAACTGCTGACACTGTCACTGGCGAAACTGTCTAACTTTGTTCCCAACGGCGGCATCTGGCTGAATACGCAACGCCCGGAATGGAATGATGCCAACAATGCACTCGTCGGCAACGGCCTGTCCATGGTCACGGCATGCTACCTGCATCGTTGGTTCAAGTTCCTGCATGACTGGGTTTCAGACAGTGCGGACGAATCATTTGCGGTCTCGCAGGAGGTGGCCGTTTTCTTCCGGCGAATCAACGGCATCCTTCAAGCAGACACGGGCTCACTGTATGGTGACACGACATCAGATCATCGAATTAAGATGGTGGAAGGACTGTCAAAATCCGGAAGTGAATATCGAACCGGACTTTACGCTGACAGCCTGAGCGGGCAAAAGACCGTTCTTGCGCGACAGGAGTGCCTGGAACTCTTCCAGGCGGCCCGCCGACACATCGAAACGACCATCCGAAACAACAAACGCCCCGACGGACTGTACCACACCTACAACCTACTGAATTGGCGGGACGGCGGCGTTAAGGTTGAACACCTTTATGAAATGCTTGAAGGTCAGGTCGCCGCACTCAGTTCAGGACTGCTGACGGCGACCGAGTCCGTGCAACTTCTCGGCGCCCTGCGAGACAGCGCACTATATCGTCGTAACCAAGACAGCTATCTGCTCTATCCGGATCGACAACTGCCCCGATTTCTGGATAAGAATCAGCTGGGCAGTGAGGATGTAAACGCCAGTCCCTTGCTGCAGGCTCTTCTTGAGGAGGGCGACGAAAGCATTGTCACGCGTGACGTCCGTGGCGGTGTTCACTTCAACGGCGAATTTCGAAACTCGGCAGATCTGCGGTCGGCACTCGATAGTTTGGGTTCGGAGTACAAAGTCGTTGTCCAGAGCTGGGGCGCAGAACTGTGCGGAAGGTTCGATGAAATTTTCGGCCATCGGCAGTTTACGGGGCGGTCCGGAACGTTCTTTGCCTATGAAGGACTGGGCTCGATCTATTGGCACATGGTTTCCAAGTTGTGTCTGGCGGTTTCGGAAACTTATTTCTGTGCTCTTCGGCAGGGCGCCTCGCAGAGCACAATCGATTCGCTTCGGTCGCATTATGAAGCCATCAGAAGGGGCATTGGCTCCGAGAAATCTCCGCTGAAATACGGCGGATTTCCTTCCGATTCGTATTCCCATACACCAGAGAACGCTGGCGTGAAGCAACCGGGAATGACCGGTCAGGTCAAGGAAGACATCCTGGCTCGGTTCTCCGAAATCGGCATTCATATCGACAACGGCTGTGTGTGCTTTCGCCTGGAGCTGTTTGATCGCCGGGAACTTGTCAACGAAGCAAGTACGTTCAACTTCTTTGATCTTGCAGGAGAATACCGCACGATTCAGGTTCCGGAAAATGGCTTTGGATTCACCCTGTTTCAGGTTCCCTTCATCTATCAATCAGGCAACGAGGATGCGATCTGTATCCGGTTCGCAGACGGAAGTCAGCGAGCGTTTGACGGTCGCCGAATCGATCAGGTTGTAAGCCGACAGCTTTTTTCACGTTCCGGGGCAATTACCGCGGTTGAATGCCGGTTCGCATCACTTCGTAATTGAGCGATGTTTGCCGTCAATACCGCTGTCCGATGTCGAATGACTCAACCGGGTTGCATGAGCGATAGAGCGTAGTTCCCAATCACTTAATGGCTGAAGCCTCATAATCTTCGGATTACCTCTTTTTATTCGTAAGGAATTTCCGTGAACAGATTGTCCCCCCATCTTACGGCATACATCGCTGTCGTCGCTTTGTCTGTCAGTGGTCTTTCATATGCTTCGGCCCGATCGCGGGTTGCCGTGACGGGGCAAAGTGGCAGTTTTCAGCTCGTTCGTGAAGGTCGACCGTACAGTATCAGGGGCGTGGGGGGCGACACTCATCTTGCGGAACTGGTGACGGCCGGGGGAAACTCAATTCGTACATGGGGTGTTGAGCAGCTTGAGAAAACTCTGGATGAAGCCCGGAAGCACGGGTTGACGGTGTGTGCGGGACTGTGGCTGGGCCACGAACGACACGGATTCAATTACCATGACAAGGCGGCTGTGCAGAAACAGCTTGAAGCATCGTTGGCCGCCGTTCACAAGTACAAGGATCACCCGGCCCTGTTGATGTGGGGCGTCGGCAATGAGATGGAGGGCGAAGGCACTACGCCAGCCATCTGGGAAGCCGTGAACGACATCGCTCGTGAGATTAAGCGCATCGACCCCGATCATCCGACCATGACTGTGGTGGCTGAACTGGGAGAAAATGAGGTCAAAATCAGGAACCTCGATCGCTATTGTCCGGATATCGACATCATCGGAGTGAATTCCTATGGAGGTATTTCGACATTGGCGGCACGTTACAGGAATGCAGGCGTCACGAAGCCGTATATTGTCACCGAACATGGCCCCATGGGGCCGTGGGAGACCGCGAAAACGTCATGGAATTCACCCGTTGAAGCCACGAGTACAGAAAAGGGACTGGCGTTCAGCCGTGGTTATCAATCCGCCGTACTGAAACAGTCCGGGCTTTGTCTCGGGTCTTATGCTTTTCTATGGGGACACAAACAGGAAACAACTGCGACGTGGTTTGGCATGTTTCTTTCCGACGGCGCGCGTCTGGCTGCTGTCGATGCTATGACGGAAGCCTGGACAGGTTCACCCCCGGACAACGTTTGCCCCCGGATCGCATCCCTGACACTTAACAGGACAGCCAATCTGAAGCCCGGCAGCACAATTAATGCCGCTGTCGTCGCGACTGATCCGGAATCCGATAAGCTGACGATTAAGTGGGTCCTGCGGTCTGACTCGTTGACGATTGGCACCGGCGGCGATGCCCAGAAAAACGAAGTGACCGTTGATAACTCAGTGCAGGCAAATGGCGACAGCGCAGTGGTCACTGTGCCGAAAGTCAAAGGCGGCTATCGTCTGTTTGTTTATGTGTATGATGGTCAGGGCGGTGCTGCTGTGGCCAACGTGCCTCTGTACGTTGATGGCTCCGTCACTATGGCTGCACCGCAAGTCAAATTGCCATTCGCGGTATACGCCGACGATTCCCGTCAAACGATATATGTCCCATCGGGCTATATGGGAAATGCTGCCGCTGTGAAGATGAAATTTGACAGCCCCAACCACCCTCATAGTGGAAAAACCTGTCTTCAGGCAGAATACCAGACCGGTGCTGACTGGGGCGGAGTGCTCTGGCAGTCACCGGCCAACGACTGGGACGGTCAGAAGCCTGGTGGCGCAGATCTCACGGGGGCAACTCATCTTGAGTTCTGGGTGCGTGGCGCCAAAGGTGGTGAAACGGTGAACTTTGTCTTAGGTGTCCTGGACGGAAACCAGCTTTACCGCGACACAGCCAAAGGTGAACTCAAGGACGTGAAACTTACGAACCAATGGAAAAAAATGACGATCTCCCTGAAAGGTCACGATCTCAGCCGGATCAAGACGGGCTTCGGTTGGTCACTCGCTGGTCAGGGCAGCCCCGTCACGTTCTTTCTGGATGACATCCGTTACGTAGCTCGTTAGCGGTGGATGACTGCTTCTTGGGATTCGAAATTTGTTCAGACGTTGTACTCCGCACAGATGAATGACGATGGCAATCGTCATCGCCCCGGCGCGGACGCAGGACGGTTTTGGCGTTGCCTCATTTCCGTCTCGTGCTGCAGTATTTTGCTCGAACCACACGGCTGATGTCGCGCCAGCATGCAGGCCGATTTTACTGCTCTGTTACGCTGACATCTAGCTGAGTTTGCCGTCCACCTTACACAGATCGACGGCGGTACATGCTGCATCCGTATACCGAAATACGTTCATACGTCGAATCCTGCCGAAAACTGCGAAGTGTCGGAGGCTGCAACAATGGCTTTTCCAATATGTCGCGACATCTATTCCGACCTGCATATTCCAGTCAAGACTCCTGACGTCAATGCCTTTATGATATCGCCATCCAGATGCGGCCCGCACACATCCCACTGGCGGCACCACCGCAACACTCCTCCCTTTGGTACTGGACCGACTATTACTTGTCGATTCACACGGCCGACCGGAGCGACTGGCCGGACAGGGTCGCATGACGCTGATTGAAGGATTGGGCTGCGTACTGTCGCACGCAGAGGTGGAATATCCGGGTATTGTATTGATCGAGACGCCCACCACACCCGCTCAAGCGCAGCCGGGGAAACCGACACACAAGTGACCTGAGGCAGGCTGTTCGTGATCGAACGCAAAGGTCCGACAACTCCCCGTTCCACTACTGAAAACTACCCCGGAATGAAAACGGACAACATCGAGTGCAAGGTGTAGCAATGTTCGAGACGATGAAACACTGACGAAATTTGCGTTGCACACTGCATGGCCTATCGTCCTGATTCACCTCTGCTGGTAAACCCGCTTCTGTCCGTAAACAGATACGCTTTTACTTTGATGACGCTCGTTGCGACTGTAGACTCCAACCGGTTCTGCTTTCCTGCCCTGTCCCTCCCCCCCCCCCAGGGCCAACCAATCAGGTGGAGCTCAGATCGAATCAAAGGTTATGTTGGATAAGAGTCCCGGACTTTGAAACGATTTGCCTTCCTCAGACGAAACTAAAGGGAGATGGCGACCCCGCGATCGCCATCAAGATTAAATATGCATGGTTCGATCTGTGTCATTGTCAAACAATTTGTGGAGCAGAATTATGGGGCTGATATCTGGCGGGAGATTCTGAACTCGGCCGGCCATGAAGGTCTCGTACTGTCGCCCATCCAGAATTATCCGGACGAAGCTGTCATTGCGATCATCGGGGCAGCGTGTGAGCATTTGGAAATTGACCAGCGAACAGCACTCGTTGAGGTTGGGAAATTTGCCACTCCGCAATTGATACGATTTGCAAAGGGAATGCTTCATCCCTCCTGGAAGTCGTTTGAAGTATTACGGAACCTCGAATCCTTAATCCACCGAACGATTCGTATCTCCAATCCGGACGCTGAACCAGCCACAATTCAGGCATTTGAGCTTTCGGACAGTCAGTTCCAGATTGTCTATTCATCGCATAGAGGCTTATGCGCGCTTGCGAATGGAATTCTTCAGGGTTTAAGTGAAGTGTTTGACGAGTCGATTGAGGTTATCGAAGACACGTGTTGCCAACATGGAGACCCATTCTGTACGTTCACTGTTAATAAAGTCGTCGACAATATCGATGATGCTGCCGCAGATGACCGAAACTCGCAGTCAGCGTCATCCTCATTGCCAGAGGATTCATCTAACAGTGATCCGTATGCCATGACCACGGACATGCCCATTTCAGCGGCGTTTGACGGAGAAGACGATGGCGAATTCGCGCTAATGCAAGAAAGTGAGACGTCAGGTTCAGGGACAAGTACCATGTCTTCACGCGAACCTAAAATGGGACAGGCACCTTCCCAGCTGATCCCGCTCCCCAAACGAATTGACCGCTACTCGATTCACGAGGTGCTGGGTGTCGGGGGGATGGGAGTGGTTTATCGAGGGATCGACGAATCGCTGATGCGAACCGTTGCCGTCAAGACCATAAAAAATCCGAAGATTGAGTCATCCATGCAGGAACTTTTCCTCGCGGAAGCAAGACGTCTGGCAAAGTTGAATCATCCCAACGTGGTTCGCATCTATGACGTTGGCAAGACTGGCCAACGTCCATATTTTGTCATGGAGTATCTGCCGGGGCTCACACTGCTCTCGCGACTGGGACGCGGACCATTGAATCTGAAAGTCGCGTTGCGAATCTTTGGCAACATTCTCGACGGTGTTGATGCGATCCATCGGCTGGGCATGGTGCATCGTGACATCAAGCCCGGCAACGTTGTTTTGAGTGATGACTTACAAAAATGTCACCTGCTTGACTTTGGGCTTGCCGTCGACAATGCCCCCAAGCATACGCCGGACCGCTGGATCACCGGCACCAAAGGCTACATTCCGCCAGAGCGTATCAAAGGTATGCCCGGCGATTACCGAGGTGATTTCTTCAGCTTGGGATGTATCGGGTACGAAATGTTCTCCGGGACAACGCTGTTGCAGTTAGCCGAAGAAAATCCGGCGAATCGTATCTCTCTGAAGGAAGTCAAGGAAACGCACCAATGGCAGCAACTCCCGGATAAAGTCCGGAGCACTATTCGTGGAATGTTACACAGCGATCCGGAGGAACGTCTTTGTGATTACAAAGAGATCAGGGAAAAACTTGAGATGATGGCCTACACATAAGAAGCTCTTCTGCTGGCAGGGAGTGTTCTCTGTTTAAAACCCCCTGAGAATAATGCACTGCTTGAACAGAATTCCCACCGAGTGGGGCAAAGAGGTTGTCATGACCTGCCACACGCTCAACAGGAATAAGGTGCCGCATACTTTGTAGAAGGTGTGACCTGTGCAGCGACATCTGCGTGGTCGGCATCTCCTGGCCCGTTTGATGGACATGACGGGTAGCAAGTCGCAGCTGAATCATGGCCCACACCTGCTGACTGACGTAGAGCTTCACAGCGTCAATGTCAGCGCCCGGAACGGGCAGGGCGGGCGAACTTTCCATAGTCGGTGATCGGCCAAACTGCAGGCCGGCGAGCGCCATCCGGAGAATCATTCCTCACTCCACTTGCTGGCGGCTGCAACGAGCCCGTTGTCAAGCCTGTTCCACTTTTTCAGGTTGTGAGGCGTTCTTACTCGTCACGAATGATTTCAGGATAAAACCGAGCACAATTCCTACCAGGATTACGAGCAAAAATGGGAACGACGGCGGCGGAGCAGATGCCAATTCAGAGACACTCTGAATCTTCTCCAAACCGTGCTGCAGATTGACGCCGTAAAGTGCAGACAGCGTGGCCATGGGAAAGAAAAAGGCGGCCAGGATATTGAGCCGATGGGACGACACGGCCATTTGATGGCTGCTTTCCGCCTGTTCCTCAGTTCGCTTGGCGATCAGGAACTCGAGTGACGCCTTTGCGTCGCCCATGAGTAATTCTGCCGTGCGTTCGATGCGATAAGCTCTGTCTCTGAAATTGATGATGTCTCGATCCTGCGGACATAACTCCCGCGCCTGCTGTAGCGCCTGGTGCATGTTTCTGGCTGATCGTTGAATTGGTGCCAGACCATAAATTACAGAAAAATAGTCGGTGGAACTGGTGGACTGCTCATCCTGCTCTTCGAAGCGCGTGACGAGGTCAATGTATTCGTCCAGGTGCTTAGCAACCCCTCGCTGTCCTGCGCCACGAGAATAGGAACTCCATGTTCCATCGGGCTGACGCCAGAAGAATCGGCCCTGGCGCCCAATGTCTTCGGGCGATGGCAAGTCGTGCAGAATCAGCAGCAGGTGGCCGTCCGAAAACATCGCACGCTGCCGCCCGACCTGGTCGCCCAGGCGGTCCCGGAATTCCGCGGGGACGTTCCAAACCGCCGGGAGTATCGAAGCTTTCGACATGATAGAGAATCCAATGTTTGCGAAGATGATCGTGGGCGTAGTACAGCGTGGAGATCACGGCCGCGATTTGCAAGCTTTTCGGCCGGAAATTTGAGCGCCAAAACCAGCATTCGAAGGTACTACACATCAAGCTATGCCACAGACGGTGGTGTCATGGCACAGCGCCCAATCGATAGAGCTTTCGGAAATTCAGTGTTTGGAAATTGGCTGAATTTCCGCTTTGCTCTGAGTTGCGTCGGACAGATGGTAAAGAAAGCGCACATGCTTTGTATGTTGCCTGCGTGGACAGCCGCAGTCATCCTGCAACTTACGGCAAGGTTTTGCCGGACCCACGGATGCTGCCAGCTTCTATCTCGGATCCGTTCGTGATCTGCAGGACTGCCCATTTCAGTTTTTTTGCAGTTTACGCCGCAGTGTACCCAGGAAACGTCATGCACAGACGAATCACGGTTCATGATGTGTCCCCTCAAAACAAAAAATCAACTGCCGGACTATACGAGGTTGCCCTTCTGCATCTTTGTCTTGTTATTTCCTCTCGCCCTGATCTGCACAAACGCACTGAGCAGCTTTGCGCCGCCCGAATGTGTACCTCACGTGGTTGAGGCCGGCGGATTACAAAAGGCATACTTAGAGGGGAGATTGGCGTTCATTAATGATATCAGTACCGAAGGGAATCCCTACTGGGAGAGCGACCGAGACAAGGCCACGGAATGGGCTTTGGGCTGGAGAGAGCAGAAGTTCTGGCGGATTACCTTCGACCTTGCCCTAAGCGACGGTGAGTCTCAACAGACCGGCACATGATCTGCGAACGACTGTCTCAAGGAGTGGGGCATGGACATCGGAATGCGCTTACCTGGCTGGTAGGCCCGGGGGTGAATCATGCGTGGAAGACGTCTGCTACGGCGCTATTTCAAAACGGCATTCACAATTATTTAACGCCTGTGTCCAGGTCCGGTCGGGATCATGTGCTGTCGCGTTAAGAGTCTGTGAGAATGGTTCGGACGTGGCGGTCAGACAGAAAGTATCATTCTCGATCAGACCAGACTGATTTCGCTTCAGATGTGCGGGACAAAGTTCGTTTATGACCACGAGTGTCTTCTTCGCAATTGGAAAGGTGTGGCAACGCGTCCTTCCAGTAAACTCACGACCGTATTTCACAGGGCTTCGTTCTTTAATGCCCTTGAACTTCTCACGAAAACACTTCATCGGAAAAGCAGATTCCCGCTGCGTTGAAGTGCACGGTCTCGTGATGAGAGTCGTCATAACATTGGCCGACGATTTCTGAGTATTGTGAATGCGTGGTCGTTCCGTGCAACATGTACGTGACGCCTTCTGGAGGAATCGGTTCGTGCAGCGTCACGCCTGCCGTGCGGTCGGTCTGTCTTGAATGTAACATCGTTGGGAAGATTGAGTTCTCAATCGCAGGTACTTCGTCTGCCATGCCGTGAAGAACGGCCAGAAGTTCCTCAGAACCAGGCAACGTGGCGGCATCTGTTGCGCAATCACCATTCTTGTGCGCTGCTCCGCCTCAACACAAAGTGTTCACGCCCGGACCGATGAATGTTCAGATGCACTTCTGACGATCCGGCGTCCCGACCGCTGACTATGCGTAATCAGCATCACTTACTGACAACCATAGCTGACACGACTCAGCATGGTGCAGTTTCATGTCGCGGGACAGCTCGACACACGCCCGGGAAATGCACATCTGCACGCACCGAAAGAAGTTCTTTCAAACTTGCGGGGGCAGATTCACAGCCAGACGCTTCCCACGTTTAGCCAGCTCACGGAACAGTAAATTTCTGTCGTGCTTCAGCGTAGAAACCATGTCATCCAATGCTGAGCACGCCGGCTCAAGGCTGAATGCAAACAGCCATCCGGCTTCAGGGGCTTGTGCCTCAATCCGTCCTTGTGCGGGTGCTGAGCCACAAGTTTCTCGTCCTGAACAAGACTCGAACTTGCACGAAGATAATTCTCGGAACACATATCGGGAAGGTCAACTTATTTCTTGGGATTTTTATGTAATTCCTGTGGTATCCTGTCAATTATGCATAGAATTAGGGAGTCTGAACAATTGACAAGTGGGCATTCACGTCGCCTACCACTTCTGTGTTCGGGCTTCCTCTTCTTTTTCTTTATTCCTGAGGTTTCACTATGCATCGTAAGTTCGAGTTAAAGGGGGCTGCTGCTGAGTCGCAGCGTCATGGTTTCACGTTAATCGAGCTACTGGTTGTGATCGCAATTATTGCGATTTTAATCGCATTGCTGTTGCCCGCCGTGCAGCAGGCTCGGGAAGCGGCTAGAAGGACCCAATGCAAGAATAACTTAAAGCAGCTGGGCCTGGCTCTTCACAATCATCACGACGTTGAAGGCTCGTTCCCGCCGGCGAAAATCGCTTTTGAGGACACGCCCGTGCCCGCAAAAATCGGTTCATGGGATCTTACGATCACAAGATCTAACCCGGCATTGAGC
>Ga0315331_10003400_pt1 | contig 12029 bp, 10 predicted proteins | sample M160m34915metaG_FD_203456 | JGI IMG/M metagenome (GOLD analysis project Ga0315331, IMG submission 203456) | Ammonia-oxidizing marine archaeal communities from Monterey Bay, California, United States - M1 60m 34915 | ecosystem: Environmental > Aquatic > Marine > Intertidal zone | place: USA...
CTTCATTCGCTCTAACGAGTCCCGCATCGCCTCGAAGTCAGCGGTCATATCGGGGTCGGACTGCAGGGGTCGCCGGACCTTCGGGAACTGCAGATAGTCTCGCAGCAGGAACCGATAGGCCCATTTATGACCCGCAGCGAAGAGCACAGCCTCAACGTAGTCATCCGCCGCGGGCGCGCCGCTCCGGCAGGCGCGCCGCCGCTCGCGCACGGCGTCTCGCAGCTCCTCTTCGAGCGCGGCGACCAGCGCGCCCTTCGTACGGAAGTGATACCAGAGGTTGCCCTCTGCGATCCCTACGGAAGCGGCGATCTCAGCGAGCGTCGTGTCTGCGTAGCCCCGCCGGTTGAACAGCTCGCGGCTCTCGTCGAGGATCCGCTGCCGGGTCGTCGAGCCCATCCCTTGCCTCCTTCACTGCTCTTGGCACCCGGAGACTATTTCTCGTAGCTTTAGGGTACTAGCCCTAACTCGGTTTTTTGGCCGGGCTGGGGGATACACGAGCTCGCTGCGCTCAGCCGCCCGGCACAAGCTCGAGTGCCCAGACCCGGTTGCCTGACCGCTCGGGCAGAGGGAGGTCGGTGTCCACGCTCGTTGATCGGCTTCAGACCCGCGTCCGCTCGCGCGGGATCAACTTCCTGGCGTCAGAAGGCTTCGCCCAACTTCTGCGACGGCGGGCCCGTCTCCTCCGTCGTCTGCGCCGCGAAGGACGCGCGGTGCACTACTTCCACCAAGTCGATGACCCCCACAGCCACCTCGCCGTCCAAAAACTCGACGCGCTGCGCGGAGGCTACGACCTGCCCTTCGAGAGCCACCTCGTCTCGGCGCCCGCCACGAAATATCAAGGGGACTCCGAGCGCTTTGAGGCGTGGGCGCGACGAGACGCGCGCAGCATCGCGGCGGGCTACGGGGTGACCTTCGAGCCAATCGGTCCGCCGCCCGCCAGTGCCGTTCACGCGGCCAACGAGCACCTTGCTGCGATCCGCGGTCACGACTCCTTTGCGGGAGAGGCCTTCGCCGTGGGGGAGTCGCTGTGGGCTGGCCGCGCGCTCCCCGATCCGGGGCGTGGCACCGCGGGCGTCGAGGCCGTCCGGGAAGGCAACGCCCTGCGTACTCGTCTTGGACACTACCTCGGAGGAACCTGCTACTTCGAGGGAGAGTGGTTCTGGGGGATCGACCGGCTGCGCTCACTCGAGCAGCGGCTCCGGGACGAGGGGATCCAGGGACCACGCGGAAGAACTCTGGTGCCGGAGCCGACCCCCCTGTCCGCGACCGGCGCGGGGGCGAGCGGCGTGTTGCTCGAATACTTCCCGTCGCTCCGGAGCCCATACACCGCGGTCGGTCACGCCGGTGTCATGGACTTGATCCAGCGAAGCGGCGTAACGGCCAAGCTTCGTCCAGTCATGCCGATGATGATGCGCGGAGTCCCGGCGCCCCGAGCCAAACAGCTCTATATCATCACGGACGCCGCTCGAGAGGCTCGCGCGCGGCACGTACCGTTCGGTCGGATCGTCGACCCGTTTGGCCCTCCGGTCGTTCGCGCCTTCGATCTCTATGCCGGCGCCGTCGCGCTCGGGCGGGGCGACGCGTTCGTCACCGCCTACTTGTCGGCTGCGTGGGCGGAAGGCGTGGACATCACCCGCGACGCAGGTCTCCGCCAGGTCACCGAGCGCGCCGGCCTCGATTGGAGCCAGTTGCTACAGCACACGAGCGAAGCGGCCAGCCACGCGCTGCTCGAGGAGAACCTCTCAGCGATGCTGGACGTCGGCCTCTGGGGCGTCCCCAGCTTTCGGGTTTCTGGGGGCAACACGCTGGACGCGTTCGCCTGCTGGGGGCAGGACCGCCTCTGGCGGATCGAAGACGAGATCGCGCGCCGGGCGACGTAGCCGTACCAGGGAGATGCGGGAGGTCGCGACTCTCGCTGCCTGCGGACGGGCGGGGAGCCCCAGACACGCACCCGCGATAGAGCGAGCCCCCCAGCGTACGAGCGCCCTTCTTTCCGTTTATACTGGCCGCCGCGCGAAGCGCGCCGGGGCAGACCCGGCTGGACAATTCCGAAGGAGAACACGATGAGCGATGCGTTGGGCTACGAAGGCAAGAAGGTCGTCATGACAGGGGCCGCCTCGGGGATGGGCGCTGCCGCGGCACACCTTCTCGTCGAGCTGGGTGCGGAGGTGCACGCGCTAGACATCGGGGACGTCACGGCGCCAGTCGCCCAGTCGATCCGTACCGATATGAAGAGCAAAGCGTCGATCGACGCCGCCATCAGCCAACTCCCCGGAGACATCGACATCCTGTTCAACTGCGCAGGGGTCCCGCACCCGCCCGCCTCGGCGCTGGACACCGTCATGATCAACTTCGTCGGACTCCGCCACCTCACAGACACCCTGATCCCGAGAATTCAGACCGGCGGGGCAATCGCCTCCATTGCCTCCACCGCAGGGATGGCCTGGAAGAGCAACCTCGAGAACGTGCGAACGTGCCTCGCGCTCGAGACCTTTGACGCGACCGCGGCCTGGCTGGCGGATGAGCCCGACCTCGCGGCCGACCCGTACGGCTTCTCCAAGCAATGCATCATCGTCTACACGCAGACGCTGGCGGGGGAGTTGGCCTCGCGCGGTATCCGCATCAACTGCATCAGCCCCTCACCGACCGCGAGTGATTTCATGTCCAAGTTGACCAAGGAAATCCCGGAAGAGGCCGTGACCCCGTTCTTCCCGTCCAACGGCCGATTCGCCGAGCCGGACGAGATGGGCCGAGCTCTCGTCATGATGGGCAGTGACCTCGCGTGCTTCGTCTCCGGCGTCAACCTGCCGGTCGACTATGGCTACTGCGCCGAGGTCGCGATGGGGCAGCGCGAAAACCTGATGAATATCGAGTAAGCGGAACCGGAGCACCCGACCAGCCTCGCACCTGCGGGTTCAACGTTTCTCGTATGCGATCCCGGATGCCTCGGCGTCCCACGTCGCCTCGGTCACTCCTTCGTCGCGAAGGACCCGCTTCAAGACACGCCCCACGGGAGAACGCGGCAGCTCGTCCCGAAACTCCACATAGCGCGGCAAGGCAAAGTAAGGGAGCGCCTCGATACACCAGCGAAACAGGGCCGCCTCATCCAACTCGGCCCGCGGCCCAAGCACCGCGGTGATCTTCAGGTCATCCTCCGTGAGAGGACTCGGAACGGCGTGCACCGCCACATCCGTGAGCTTGCCGTGGCTCATCAGCACGCTCTCGACCTCGAACGAGGAGATGTTCTCGCCCCGCCTGCGCAGATAGTCTGCTTTTCGATCGACGAAATAGAGGTAGTCGTCCTCATCGAGGCGACCGATGTCACCCGTGTGATACCACCAGTTCCGACTCGCTTCGACGGTCGCTTGCGGGCGCCCCCAGTAGCCCTCGAACATGACATGAGGTCGCTTAGGACGGATGACGATCTCGCCGTCCGTACCGACGGGCTGCTCCACGTCATCGTCATCAAAGATCCGCACGTCGAAGTAGCTGTCATTGATGACACCAGCCGCGTTGGGCTTGTTCGAACTCCCAGGGGGCAGCCAAGAGATGAGACTCGCCTCGGTCACGCCGTACGCGCCGCTGAACGTGTCGATACCGAAACGCGCTCGCAGGACATCATCGACCTCCGGCGGGAGAGGCGCGGCGCCCATCAACCGCAGGCTCCGGTTCGCAGAGGCCGCCCCCGAGCGGGGCATCTCCGGGCGGTCCTCATCGTGCGCGAGCAGGTAGGCCATCGTCCCGAGCGTTGAGGTGATCGTCGCGCCCGTTCGGTTCATCTCAGGCCAAAACTGGGAGACGGAGAACTTCTCGTAGATTGCCCCTCGCCCGCCGGTCACGAGCGGGCCACACACCGCCGTCGTCAGGGCATTGAAGTGGAACAGTGGGAGGGGCGTCCACACGACGTCGCGCTCGTCTGCCTGCCATTGTGTGACGATCTGCCTCGCGAGCGCCTCATGATAGTTCTGGGACAGCATGCAACCCTTGGATGGGCCGGTCGTACCTCCGGTGTAGATGAAGGTGCCAAGGTCTGACGGGGACACCGCGACAGGCTCCGCCAGGGGGCTCGCCCCCTCGAGGTCTTCCCAGCAACAGACATCGACACCGGGGAGCGATCGCGCCTCCCCCGCCATGATCACAACACGTTCGAGGTCGGGGACGCCCCCGGCGACCTCGCGCACGCGATCGAACAGGGTGTCGTGTATGAAGAGCATGCGCGCACCCGAATCGACCAACTGATGTTGGAGATAGGCACCCTTGTAGGCCGAGTTGATGGGAACCGCGACGGCGCCCGCAGCGATCACGCCCCACCAATACAGGAGCGCCTCCGGTGAGTTCGGGGCCAGTGACGCGACCCGATCCCCCTTCTCGACTCCGAGTTCAACGAGCGCGGACGCGATCCGGCGGGCGCTGAGATCGACCTCTCTCGCCGTAAACGCCCTTCCGCAGACGTCGAGGTAGGGGCCATCCGGGTTCGTCTCGATTCGCGCCTGCAGGAGACCGTGAATGGTCGACTCCGCTCCACCCTGCCAGATCATGAGAATCCTCCAGCCGCGCCTTGGCCACGGACATTGCTCGTATGAGGCCGCCTTCGGGGGCGGCGAAACCGGCCCCGTCAGCTCTTGGGCGCCTCGCGCCCTCTCAGCCACGCAAACGCAGCGCGGGTGATCTCCAGCGGTCCGAGGGTACGCAACACGTCACGAGCCTCCACCGTCGCCGGCGGATACCGCTTCAACGCAGGCGGGGGGACAAGGTCGACGCGCTGCCCGATCGGCGCCTCCGCCAGGCCGAGGGCGCCGTTCCCGGTCGCGGTCACGACCCACCTCCCCTCACCCAAGGCGCGGTATGTCGCCTTCCCATGGGCCAGCGTCGCGTCCTGCCCCCAGTCGAGAGCGGCCAACTGCGGGTCGATGACGATCCCCGCTTCAGGCGGCGTCGCGGCATCGAAGATCCGACGGATCCACAGGCGCCCCCCGCGCACGACATAGTCGACGTAGATCTCGCCCGAGGGGTCATACGGGGTATCGAAGCGGCGGATTTCGCCCTCCGCGGTTCTCACGGAAACCGACATCGCGCCGTCTTCGACCACCACTTCGGTCACCGCGGTCTCTCGGACGAGCCCCTGATAGCGATCGAGGAGGAGCTGGTAATCATCGTCCAGGGCGGCGAGCCGCGCGCGGTACACGTTGGCTTCCAGCCGCGCGTCTGCCAAGCGGAACGTCGCGAGGCCCCCGAGCGACAACCCCGCGATCAGCAACACCCCCGAACTCAACCGAGCGATCCGGTACATCCAGCCCCCCTCCCGTGCCACGAACGAGCATAGCTCGCGAGTCTTCCGCGTAGGCAGCGGAGGACACATCGCCGACCCACAGGAGATCGGCACACCCGGCCGTCGGCCCAATCGCCGGTTCCGCGACGCACCTGGTCAAGAGCCGGTAAGGTTGCGGAGGAAGGCAAGAGACTCACATCGATGAGGAAGCAACATGCACGGATTCATCACACACATGCGAGCCAAGGAAGGGAAGCGCGAAGAGGTGATCGCGCTCACAACGGTCATGCTCGAGAAGACCCAGAACGAACCGGGAATCCCGGTGTACGTCTTCGCGACGCAGGCCGACAGCCCCGATGACTTTTGGTTCTACGACCTGTACGAGTCGGAGAAAGCGGCCGCGGCCCATGAGGCGACCGAGGAGTTCGGTCGCACCATGCCCGCGCTCATGGAGGTCGCAGATTTCGTAAGCGTGGCCCGCCTCGAACCCTACGGACCCATGAAGATCACACCGCCGGGCGCGTGAGCCCGAAGAACGTGAGCGAGAAACGCCAGATCTTCGAAGCCATCCGCGAGCGCGTACGATCGGACCTGCTCACCGTGCGACGCTCGCAGCGAACGACCCAGGCAGGCGCCACACACCCTGAGAACCGCGCAGAGCACGCAAAGGACACGCGGGCGACCGAAACCAGTTACCTCGCCCGGGGGTTGGCCGAGCGGGTCGAGCTCCTGGAGCGAGACCTGGCAGCGCTCGACGGGATGTCGCCCGTGATCGACACCGCCGCCGACCGCGGGGTGCTCGGCGCGCTCCTCACACTCGAGGACAGCGAGGGCAACGAGTCGGTCTACCTGCTTGCCCCCGCGGGCGGAGGCATCACCGTCGAGGTCGGAGGGGTCCGCGTCCAGGCCCTCACCGCCCGGTCGCCGCTCGGACAGGCGCTCGTCGGATGCGAGGAGGGAGACGAGGTCAGCGTGAACCGACCCCGCGGTCGCATCGAGGCGGTCGTCACCCAAATCAGCTGAACACGCTCTCCCCGTCACCCTGCGTCCGTTTGCCGACCGGTCCAGCCGGTGACCGCGGCTCCCGCTGCGGGAACGGGACCCCGATCCCGGCCTCCGCCGACCGGGTGGGGATCTCGCGGAGGGTAGGTCCGGACCCGGGCAGGTGGGCGACCGGCGGCGCCATCGAGTCGAGAGGCGGGCTTGGGCCCCTCCGAGCCCGAGCGTCAACCAGACGCGTGGTTTGACGCTTCCCCGAGGCCTCTGGATTTCATACTCTGAGGACTCGACGCGAGCGGCCTGAAGAAGAGGAACGCTCGGAAGGAGAATCGTCATGGCCGTCGCCGCACTCGACCCCGAACTCTTCCTGCCGGAACCGGAACAGAGCGAGGTGAAGTACACCATCATCTCGGTCGATGATCATGTGGTCGAACCGCCCTGGCTCTTCGAACGTTACCTCCCGCGAGCGATGCGAGAACGCGGTCCCCAGCTCGTCGAGACCCCAGAGGGGCATCAGGTCTGGCAGTTCGAGGGCGAGGTCTACAGCCAGGTCGGAATGAACGCGGTCGCGGGTCGCCGCCCGGAGACCGTCCAGCTCGAGCCCTTCCGTTTCGAGCAAATGCGCCCCGGTTGCTACGACATCGACGCACGGATCGCAGACATGGATGTCGGCGGGATCTGGGCCCAGATGAACTTCCCCTCCGCGATCACCGGTTTTTGTGGGCGAATCTTTGCCAACGCGAAGGACAAGGAGGCGGGCCTCGCCTGCGTCCGTGCCTGGAACGACTGGCTGTACGAAGAATGGTTCAAGCCCCACCCGAACCGCATCATCCCGTGCGGGATCACCTACCTGCAAGACCCGGAGTGGGCGGTCGAGGAGATCCACCGCAACGCGGAGCGCGGGTTCGTCTCGATCACATTTCCCGAGCGACCCCACGCTGTCGGGATCCCCAGCCTCTGGGAGCGTGATCACTGGGACCCGATCATCCAGGCCTGCGTCGACACAGACACCGTCATCTCCCTGCACGTTGGCAGCTCTGGCGGCTATCCGTCACCCGAGGGCTCGCCGATGCTCCCGCTGGGCGCGACGATGTTTGGTCAGCTCTCCCTCGCGGCCTGCGCCGAGTGGCTCTGGTCCGAGTACCCGGTGAAACACCCGAGCTTGAAGATTGCCATGTCCGAGGGCGGAATCGGCTGGGTCGCGATGCTGCTCGACCGGCTGGACAACATCATCGACCGCTCGGGCTATGGGATGGGCTGGGCGGACCGCCCCGCCGATGTCCTCAAGAACAACTTCTGGTTCTGCACACTCGATGACCCGGGGACGATCAACACTCGCTATCGCATCGGCGTCGAAAACATCCTCTTCGAGACCGACTACCCCCACGGTGACGGGACCTGGCCGGAGAGCCAGGACCTCATCACCCAGGTCTGGGGAGACATCCCGAACAAGGAGCTTCGGATGATGTGCAGCGAGAACGCAGCGGCGCTGTACCGGCACCCGCTACCCGATCTCGTCCTGCCGCGAGACTGAGTTCCGGCGAACGAGCCCGCGCTCTAGAACTGCGCGACGGACCGGCTGCGCTCCGACGTGGGGAGCTCCGCGACGAGCCCCTCGCGCGCTCCTCCGGCGTTCGACCCGCGGTAGACCACCACGCGAAGTGAAGGCGTCAGCACGAACGACGGGCGCCGCTTCGAGTCCAGCTGGTCGACGATCCGGCGATCGGCAGGAGAGTGCCGCTCGTTGCGTCGGTCGAGGTGTTCTCCCTGCGACGGGTACGTATGGAAATGCGCGACCACATCTTCCCCCAGGCGCAGGCGAAGCCCATCCGGGTGATCCGGACTCGCAGTTTGGATCGCGCGGTACGTGAAACCACCCTCGACCGCCACGATCGTCCCACCGCGTGACAAGCGAGGCTGATGGCTCCGAGACTGAAGCTCGTGCGCTCGGGCGAGCGCGTCGACCGCGGCCGCGTCAACGCTCGAGAAGACATGACCAGGACCGTGAGGCAGGAACGCTGTCTCCGCCGATACGAAAGCGGGACAGATCAGGAAAAGGGTGACAGCGAGAATCAAGGATCGAATCAAGGGAGTTTCTCCGGTTGGGGCGAGCCCCAATCTCGGATCGCAAACAGAGCGACTTGAGCCGAACAGCACCGAATCGTGAAATCCACGAGGCGGAAACCCGTGGACCCTCGCACACCTACCAAGAAGCCCGTAGCCGAGGTCGGGAAAACCGGCGGGGTCGATCGCGTTGTGGACATCGCCCCCTGCCGGCGGTCCCAACAGGCGGAGGAAGCGCAAGCGCGAGGTGCTGTGCCAGCCGGTCCCGGTTCGACCGGCTGGCGCTAGGCTTTGAGGGTGCCTCTAAAGCCCTGGATACAAGTCGCCGCGATCGTGCTCTGCGCGCTCTGCGTTCGCGCGATCTTCCTTGGACAGCTCACAGAATCGCCGCTCTTCCATGACCTGGCCGCAGACAGCGCCGACTATGAGCGCCTCGCAGAGAAGATCCTCAGCGGGGATGCGTTGGATGAGGCCTTCGTCTACCAGAACCCGCTCTACCCCTTCTTCCTCGCGGCGCTACACAAGGTGTTCGGCCCCGGGACGCTCCCGGTGCTCGCGGTCCAGACTGGCCTCGGCGCAATCTCCTGCGCCCTGCTCTACGCGATCGGACGAGCAACGTTTGGTCACCGGATCGCGCTGACCGCGGCGGGGCTCCAGGCGAGCTACGGGATCCTGATCTTCTTCTCGGGATTGCTCCTGACGACATCGCTCGTGGTGTTCCTCCTCCTCGCGGCCGTGTCGACCCTCCTCGCAGCCCAACGCCGTCAGCGTCCGGGGCTGTTCCTACTCGCGGGGGCGCTGTTTGGGCTCGTCATGCTCGGCCGGCCGAACGCGCTGGTGCTGCTGCTCTTCCTGCCTCTCGCGTTCCCGTTCGCCAAGAGGCCCGGGCAGGCGAGCCGCTCCCCCCTCGTCCACTTTGGAGTCTTCCTGCTCGGCACCGCGCTCACCCTCGCGCCCGCCGCAGCACGGAACCACGCCATCAACGGCCAGTTCTCGCCCTTCCCCGCGATCGGCGGCCTCGCCTTCTACATCGCGAACAACGCCGAGGCGACGGGGAGGCTGACGTCCCCCCCTGGTGTCTCGCACGCGCCCATCACGCAAATCCACACTTCGATCGCGCTCGCCGAGCAAGCCACAGGGGCTTCTCTCACGCCCGCAGAGGCCTCTGCATACTGGCGGGCCCGCGGGTTCGACTACCTCCTCAGTCAACCCGTCTCGGCCTTCTCCCTCTACCTCCGCAAGGCGCGCCTCTTTTGGCAGGCAGAGGAGATCCCGCTCAATGTCCACTACGAGCTCTACCGTACGCTGACGCCGATCCTTCGCTTCCCGTGGTTTGGGTTCGGCTTCATCGCGCCACTGGCCCTGCTCGGCATCGGCATCGCCTCAAGACGGCGAGAGAACCCGGCGCTGCTGCTCGTGGTCGTGCTCGGCTACTTCGCGGCGGCGCTACCCTTCATCGTGAGCGCGCGATACCGCCTGCCGGTCGTTCCGTTCCTGATCCTGTACGCGGCCTACGCGCTCGATGCCATCGTGTCCCTGGTTCGCGCTCCGCGAGGTCGGGTCCGATCACTCGCGACCATCCTGGCATCCCTGACGGCGCTCACGGCCGCCGTCAACTCCGGCAGTCGCCCGTCCGACACCGACCGCGCGACGTTCGACAACAACCTGGCCTGGGTCCACGCAACCAGCGCGGACCCGCGCCACCGCGACCCCGACCGCGCAATCGCGCTCGCGCTGCGCGCCGCCGAACAGACCCAGTTCCAGAGCGCCGACGTCCTCGACACCCTGGCGGCTGCCTATGCCTCCAGCGGCCAATTCGACGCCGCGATCGAGACGCAGCTCCGGGCGATCGCGCTGCAGCCCCGGCCCTCCCCGGAGATGGCGGAGAGGCTGCGCCGATACCGCGAGGCCGTGACTGCAGCGGCCCCCGCAGACACCACGAGGTAGCACGACGCAGCCGCTCCGCACGGGGCTGCAGGCAGCCGCCCTCCCCCCTGCACACGCCAGCTGTAGTGGTTTATCGTCCGCACGCACCATCGCGGGCGCGAGGCGACATGCGATCTATCCAGCTCCAGGTCACTGATCTATCGCTCGATCATCAACAGCAGCACGGCGAATCCGTCTTCCCCTCTGCCCTCCAGTGCAACGCCTCAACGACGACTCTCAACGCAGCAAAGACCTGGATCGCCGACCGCCGAGACACACTGCTGAGCCAGGCGACAAAACACGGGGCGATCTTCTTCCGTGGGTTTCCGACGAACGACGTGGCTGCCTTCGATGAGCTCGTGCAGTCCTTCGCCCTGGAAAACTTTCCCTACCAGCGGTCACTCTCCAACGCCGTCCGCATCAACCAGACGGAGCGTGTCTTCTCGGCCAACGAAGCACCGCCCTCCATTCGCATCTTCCTGCACCACGAGATGGCCCAGACCCCCATCCACCCGCGCTGGATCCTCTTCTATTGCGCGACCGCATCTCAGTCAGGGGGAAGCACACCAATCTGCCGGTCGGACACCCTGTTGGAGGAGCTCGAGCGCGAATGCCCGGCTTTCGTTCGCACCTGCAAAGAGCGGGGCCTGAGGTACTCCAACGTCATGCCGGGAACTCCAGACGAACACTCCGGCATGGGTCGTAGCTGGCCAGACACCCTCGGGGTCACGACCCGTCAGGCCGCGGAGAATCGCCTGCGCGAGCTAGCGTACAGCTGGGAGTGGCTCGATGACGACTGTCTGCGTGCGACCACTCCCGCACTCCCCGCGATCAAGGCCCTCCCAACGGGACGGCGGTCATTCTTCAACCAGCTCATCGCAGCCCATCGGGGGTGGAAGGATGAGCGCAACGACCCCTCCGCGGCCGTACGGTACGGCGACGGCACCGCGCTGGACCTCGCCGCCGTGCAGCGCGCGAGCGAGCTGGCCGATGAACTCTCATTCGACATCCCGTGGCGTGACCGCGACTTCGCGCTCATCGACAACCGCGTCGTCATGCACGGCCGCGCCCCCTACCAGGGCACCCGAAAGGTCTTCGCGAGCCTCGCGGAGGTAGAGCAACAGCGCTTCGAGCCCGGGCAATAGACGGCGCGACCTCAACCCGAGAACGTTTCATTCACTCCTGGCCCGGGTGGTAGGGTGTCCCCCATGGCAGGTGCGAACTCGAAAAGCGGCCCCTCCGCCCCCGAGAGCCGACTCGACTACCCCCTGATCGACGCGGACACGCACTACTACGAGCCGCGCGACTTCATCACACGCTGCATCGACCCCGCCTTTCGCGATCGGGCAGTCCACGTCCGCCGCACGGCCGATGGCCTCGACGAGCTGATGTTTGGCGATGAGCCGCTGCGCTTCCTCACCCATCACAGTGACTTCGACCGGGCGCCCAAGCCAGGCGGGCTGCGCGAACAATTCCGTGCCCTCAAGAAGACCGGGAGACTCGAGAAGGGAGACCAGTTCGGAGTCCCGATGGACCCCGCTTGGCAGGGCTGGGAAGCGCGACTCGCGCAGATGGACGATCAAGGAGTCGGCGCCGCCCTCGCCTTTCCCACACGTGGCGTCTGCTTCGAACACCTGATGCGCCGCGATCCTGACGTGCTCTACGCCAACCTCCGTGCCTTCAACCAATGGCTGTATGAGGACTGGGGGTACGCCCGGGGAGACCGTCTCTTCACGGCGCCCCTCATGAATCTGACCGACATCTCTTCCGC